>Ga0105239_10002843_pt1 | contig 21654 bp, 17 predicted proteins | sample KBSC44metaG_FD_92761 | JGI IMG/M metagenome (GOLD analysis project Ga0105239, IMG submission 92761) | Corn rhizosphere microbial communities from Kellogg Biological Station, Michigan, USA - KBS C4-4 metaG | ecosystem: Host-associated > Plants > Roots > Rhizosphere > Soil | place: Michigan, USA... | reverse complement strand
GCGTCGAACCGCTACGCCGAAGGCCAAATCGAACGCCACCGCGAATACGCCCAACGCACCGGCATGACCAAACTCGCCGCGAAACTCGACCAACTCTCCGCGCGCCTGGCAGAAGTCCGCGCCAGCGACCACGCCTGCCTGCTCTCCATCGGCTGGGGCGGCGGCCTCCTAGGCAAGTCAGCGTACCTAAAAACCGAAGACGATTCCTACCGCAAAATCCTCCGCCAGATGCCCATCTACCAGCGCGCCATCCAAACCGGCATGCCATTCCCCAAAACCCGCCGCGTAGTCTTCGAAGGCAACCAACCCGCCAGCCTCCCCGGCTGGGTAATGCTCGAAGTCGGGTAATTCGTGTGATAGCATTCTTGGAATGCAACTCGTCAAATTCGCTTTCGCCCTCGCACTTCTAGCCGCCTTCGCAGTAGCCCAACCGCCCGCGATGAAGACTTTCGCCTCGTCCGCCGACGTCGCCGCGATGATCGCCAAAGCCAAAGCCGAGCGCAAACCCGACCAACCCCTGTTCGCGCAACCCATCCTGCAGCTAGCTCCCTACACCGCCAGCCTCGAATACCGAGGCGCCGTGGGCCCCGCCGCCGTCCACGAAACCGAAGCAGAAATGTTCTACGTAATCGAAGGCTCCGCCACCCTGGTCACCGGCGGCAAGCTAGTCAACGAAAAACGCACCAACGCCGAGAACCTCACCGGCACCGCCATAGAAGGCGGCTCCGCGCGCCCCGTCGCGAAAGGCGATTTCATCATCGTCCCCGAAAAAACGCCGCACTGGTTCAGCACCATCAACGGCACCATCGTCCTGATGTCCTTCCACGCCCCCCGCCCCGTCGGCGCGCACTAACCCGAAGGGTGCGCTCTGCGCTTCTGACCTCGCAACTGCCAGTTTCGCGCTGGCACGAGCAGATCGGCGATCCGACCCTAGCGGATGGCATCCTTGACCGCTTGGTCCATAACTCCCATCGGATTGAGATGCGAGGCGACTCGATGCGCAAGAATCGTGGCAGGCCGAATGGATAGAACGCATTCTTGCCAGGGAGGGCCTTCGGTTAGTATGGTGTCCGCATGGCGCGTATCCAGAACACAAGTTCCCACAATGCGTTTTTGGATGGACTGCGCACGACGAAATAGGACGATATAGAATGATCCCATGCGCTGCTTGATGGTCGCCGGGGCGTGTATCGCGATCGCGTCGACATTGAATGCGCAATGGCTCAGCTACCCGACCCCCGGAATCCCCCGTCTACCTGACGGCAAACCGAATCTCACTGCGGCCGCTCCGAAGACCGCGGACGGAAAACCCGACCTTTCGGGCATTTGGGAGGGTGGTGGAAGCAGACCGGAAATTAAGGACATACCCCTGCGTCCCGAAGTCAGTATTGCGGTCGAGATGTTCCGGAACACACAGAACAATAAGGATTCGCCGTTAGCTCAGTGCCTGCCGCATTTCCTGGGACAGGCGAACATGCTGTACAAAATTGTGCAGACTTCGGCATTAATAGTGATCCTCTTTGACGGTCAAGGCATGCCACTACCCCGTCAGATTTTCACAGATGGCCGTCCTCTTCCTCAGCCTTCGACTCCCTCCTGGATGGGCTACTCAGTTGGACATTGGGAGGATTCGATGCTAGTAGTCGAAACAAATGGATTCAATGATCGTGGAATGCTCCCATCAGGGATTCCCGTAACGGAGTCCACTCGCGTCGTCGAACGATACGAGCGCCTCGATTTCGGGCACATGAAGATTGAGGTCACCATCGAGGATCCTAAGACCTTCACAAAACCGTGGACTTTAGTCCTCAGGCCCCAACTCCAGCCGGACACCGAGCTTCTCGAATATGTCTGCGAGAAGAACGACGATATTCTCCGGCACATGGTTGGCCCGAAGTAGACCTAGCCCGTCAGGCCTCAATCGCCGTGCATCGTCGATTCGCGGCTTGCGCGCTTAAAAAGCCTGGCAGCGCCTGTGTCACCCGCCTACTCGGAAGTTAGAACCCTCCGTGCTCCCCAAGTCGGATTGTGTGGTTCAGTCGGGACATCCTGGCTCTGCGGAGGGCTATTCGCGCTCCGAGTTTCGGTGTGCTGAGGCGGGGAAAAGGACTGCCGCCCCTTTCCCCGCACCCCTTTCTCCGCTTGCGGTAATCGTCCTCCGCTGCCAAGCCGAACTTTACCGCACAATCGAGTTGCCAGCGTCGCTACGCTCCGATGGTGTTCGGGATCATCCCGGAATGCCGTTCGGCTTCCCGCCGGAACGGGTGTTCACCTTCGTCGGAATCCCCAAAATCCTCCGCACACCGCTTACGCGTGCGCCAGTTCACCGTGCCCGAGCTTCTGTTGGCACTAGGCTGGGAAGGGATCGATGTGCTGAAGATCGATATCGAAGGCTATGAGAAGACCTTGTTCCACGGCAACAACGCTTGGCTAAGCCGCGTCCGCTGGATCATCGAAGAAGCAGCCCACGGACATGTGAATTACAGCATCGACGACGTTCGAGCGGATCTAGCGCCGTTCGGCTTCAAAGTCAGGCAAAAAAGTTTTGATACGAACAACCGCCTGACTATTTTCGAGGCCAGGAACGCGTCGGCTTAGCACCCTAGCAGCCTGTTACTTCGTAAATAGGACATTCGCGCTGCTCGTTTGCCGCGGAGAGTAGCCCTGAGAACGCAAGAACTCTGTGACTTCGGCGATGCTGCTTCCCATTGACTTGAGCTGCCGGTCAATGAGTTCCACGCTAATCACGGGACTGTAGCGAGCCAGTGTTTGCCGGGCTCCCTTGAGCACCAGCATTTCAGCTCCTTCGACGTCAATCTTCACTACATCGACGCGTGCTACACCGGCCGCTTCCAGAATGGCGTCCAGGGGGCGGGCGTGAACGTGGTACACGGCCCTCACCGTTCCTGCCTGTGCGGCATTGGCCCGCGACAATGAAGTTTCGCCCGTATTGGAGCGCGCCGCGGCGAACAGGTCGAGGTCGGTTTCGGAATCCGAGCAGGCTACCGGCTGAACGGCAATGTTGTTGTCTCCGCTGGCCTGGATATTGTCGCGCAACTTCTGGACGGTTTCGGGATTAGGCTCGATCGCGATCACATGCCCCTGGGAACCCACCGCTTGCGCGGCTTTGAGAGAGTAAACTCCGATGTGCGCACCAACATCCACGAAGGTCCCTCCGGCCGGCAGGTACTTTTTGACGATGCCCCAGGTTTCCGGCTCCCATTGGCCCGTCTCTAGCAGCGTGCGCGATACAGAGTCATCGGGATCCAGCAGCATGTTGACGCCCGGCTCCAACTGGACCCGAACCGGCACCAGCGGATTGAAAACGGTCTCCACGCGTGCAGGCAGGTATCGGCCGCGGTCGAAGGGCCAGTGAGCTTTCCAGGCCCGCTGGATGGCGAAATACTCCTTGGTGCGCCCGGTGGGGCTAAACCTTCCGGCAACCCACAAGGCCAGGAAGATTACCACGACTAAGGCGAGCGCGTAGCTGACCCTCCTGATGGTGGTTCTCATGGAGTGCAGTCTAATACGTCGCTGCGCCGCGTGACCCGCGCCCTCTTCACGGTCGTTCAGCTCGCGTGGAGTTGCAATAAGTGCACTCCGCTACGCCTTCCCCAGCAGCAACTTGTGCACAAGAGAGCTTGAAACGCGCTAGCTGACCGTGAGTCTAACCTACGACAGCATAAGGGTAAGTATTATGACTAATAACCTAAAGATACTTCGCATCGGCTTCCCAGTTTTATTCTGTGCGATGGCCGGTATCCAGACCGCGTCGGCCAGCCTGATCTTAGAGACCTTTCAGGAGTTTTCGGGGACCGGTCTAGGAACGGTGCCTACGATCGTGACGTTTCAGTCGAATGGCTTTGAAACGGGATGCGTCGGGCAGGGTGGCGTGGTAGGAAGCGCCCTGGTCGCCGGCGTTTGCAGTGCCGGTGGAGATACCAAGACCGGCAATTCGCAAGCGCAACTGCAACCCTTGTCGGCAGCGGGCATCACTACGGGAGCAGCCGGCGCGGCGAACTTCGGGTTAATCTACAACGCGGTGCAGCCGGCTGGCGGGCCCCTGACTGTCACGGACATAAGGGTGGCATTTTATTCGTCAACCGGAGCATTTCTGTACCAAACGTCCGGTCTTTTCTGTGAGGGCAGCGCTGGCGGTCCGGTTGTTCCGAGTGGGTCTGGGTGCCTTTTCACGTTCACCGCACAGGGAACCGGAAATTCAGGTTTCCTGGTCACCCTGGATGCCGCGCAACAAGCCGCTGCCGTGGCTGCGGGCGCATTCTCCAGTACCGGCAATCTGGTGGGCGTCAGTTCCGCGGCGGGCACCGCGGGAGCGCCATCGGCTGGCGGCAATGAGACCATTTTTTTGGCGAACGCGGGCGGCGCGGTTCCGCAGGCAATTCCCGAGCCCATAACGCTTTTTCTGAGCGGTGCCGGCCTGCTGGGACTTGTGTTCCTTAGGCGCCGGGCCTCTCCCTAGTTTTTTGCCGGGATCAGCGTATTGATCACCAGCGTATTGGTTAGCGGTTCCGCAGTCATGTCCAACTCGCAAGGCAGACCCACGTAGCGATCCGTGAGCGGATGGTCAATCGTCGTCAGATTCTGGAACAGGTGATCGGAGTCGGCGATCAGAAACGTCGCGTGGTGCAGGTATTGGGCGGCGTTGAAAGTCTGACTCAGCGTGGCCTGCAGTTGCGTCATCGACACCACAGCGTTGCGCACCGTGCTGGTGAGTGTATTCCCCGAGAAACTCAAACTCATAGTTCCGCTGAACGTTCGTTCATCGCAGGTTCCATTGGGATTCAGCCGCGTGACGAAGCCCCCGTCTATGGAGATCCCGGTGGTATTGCCGGTCAGTTTATTGCTGGAGTGTTGTCGCTCAGCCCACCAGGAACAGCCGCACGCATCCCCTCCGACGTTCACTAGTCCTCGCCTGAGCTGCGATAACGGAAGGTTATCGCAACCCGGGCAATTGATTGCGTTCGCCCTGCCTAATTTCCGTTGTAGCCGACCTCAACGCCAATCTCCGTGCCTATTCTCTTCACATAACGTGCGCCTTCCTGGAAGGCCTCATTGGTGAGAAAGTGTTCGAGTAGTAGCGGTGCACCAGTCTTGCTAATCTCACGGAGATATGCTCGATAGTCCACGCCGCCTTGTCCCGGCGGCACTTCCAAGAAATGTACGTTCTGCTCCGGAATCCACTTCAAGTCCTTACCGTGGCAGGAGAGCACCCATTTTCCGACTTTCCGGAAGGTTTCTTCAATAAACGCACCGCTATTGTAATAGCGGGTGGGCGAATTGATAGCATTGCAGATGTCCATGTGCACGCCGAATGCGGGCCGGTCGATGGCCTTTATCAACGCTAGATAGGAATCGGGCCCATCCGGCAGATTCCAACCCTTCATCTCCAGTGAATACTTGGAGTGTTTCGGCTTGACTGTATCGAGGATCGTTCGGCAGTGCTCCACTGTGGCATCGAAGAATTCCTTGGAGAGGTTCTTGGGATGCGGGCCGGAAAGCGTATCGCCATCAAATGAACCCGCGACATCGACGCAGCAGCGCGCTTCGAGTTCGTCGGCAAACGCCATTTGTTGGACGTTATATTCGATGTTTTTCTTGCGCGCCGCCAAGTCGGGAGTCATCATGTTTTCCCAAGCCCCCACTTCTGCCAGTAGCACGCCTGCATCGGCAAACGCTTTCCGAATAGCCTTCACGCGCACCGAGTCTCCGGCCTTTCCCGCGGGGCAAAAGGCCGCCGTATAGCCAAGTTTCTTGTGGGCCTGCGCGAGAACATCCGGATCGTCGGTTTCACGATAGCCTACTTGGCCTGCCATAGTTCGCACGGGCTCTACGTTGGGAAGAATCACGTTTGCGCCCAACGCAATGCGACTAGCAGAGGCCGGCCGCGCCATTCGCGCGAACGAAATTCCCGTGGCGGTAGTCATCAGAAATGTTCGGCGATTCATGGGGTACTCCCTTCTTTCGTACTCGCCTTTGTGTCCGGGATAATTTTCAAAGCCTGCAGCCGGCAGATCTCGTCCGCTGTGTAACCGTGGCGCTCAAGAACGGCGGCCGTGTGTTCACCGAGCGTCGGTGCTGCGAAGGGCTGCGGGCCGGGCGTGGCAGTGAACTTGAGCGCGCGGGTTAGACCCTGATAGCGGCCGGCGCCAGCGTGCTCGAACGTGGCTACCAGGTCTTCGGCGAGAACTTGCGGATGTTCGAACATGTCTTCGATCGCGCGCACCGCGCAGCAGGGCACCCTTTCGCCAAACAACTCTTCCCATTCGAGCGCCGAACGCGTCAGTAAAGCTGTGCGAATCTGCGGCACCAACTCATGAGCGCGCGCGGCGCGTTGCTTAACAGTGGCATAGTTGGGATCGACCGCTAAATGCGGCAAGTCAGTCAGTTCGCATAACGCTTGCCAAAAATGTGGTGTATTCGCGGAGATATAAAGATTCCCGGCGCCAGTCGGATGAATGCCCGTGATTCCGCCTGAGCGCATGTCGCGGCTCACATCGCGCTTTTCATGCTCCGTCCAAATGAATCGTCCGGATTGCATGGCCAGCGCGCTGCGCAGCAATGACACGCCCAGATACTGCCCCTCGCCACTGCGTTCGCGATGGAACAAGGCGGAGGAGACTCCGAACGCCAGCAACGATGCCGCGTAATAATCGACCACGGAACCATACACGATCTCAGGTTCGCCTCGATTCTCCCCCTGAAATGTGCAAATCCCCGTCATGCTCTGGAGCACTTGATCGTAACCGGCTTTATCCTTCAGCGGACCTGTCTCTCCATAACCGGTCAACGCGCAGTAGATGAGGCGTGGATTTAAGCTCTGCAACCGTTCGTAATGAATTCCCAAGCGCTGGGGCACGGAAGGCCGGAAATTGTGTACTAAAACGTCCGCGGTTTCAACTAGCCGCAGGAGCACCGCGAGACCCTCGGGCTGTTTGAGGTCTAACACGATACCGAGCTTGCTTCGATTGGTTCCCAGAAACGCCCGCGACTCATCGGGCAATGTCGATGGATACTGCCGCATAGTATCACCGCTGGGTGGCTCGATCTTGATCACTTCCGCGCCAAGATCCGCCAGAAGTGTGCAGCCATAAGGCCCGGCGATATAGGCACTCAGGTCCAGTACCTTGATTCCCGTCAGCGCACCCTGGATCTGGCTTTCTTGCATCGAATCAGCTTCCTTACTCCGCGCGTGCCTTCAGGCTCTCGGCCAAGCGCACCACATCGCGCGCTCTCTCTAAAATCGGTTTGTCGATCATCTGCCCGTCCAACAGGAACACGTCCTGTCCCCGTTCCCGCATGGCTACAAGAATCTCCTCGGCCCGTGCGATTTCGTGCCTCGAAGGCGCGAACACCTGGTTGGCGATGGCCACCTGGGTCGGATGAATGCAGCTCTTCCCAGAAAACCCCAGGCTCCGCGCCGCTTCTGCTTCCGCGCGAAAACCCTCCAGGTTCTTTACCTCCGCAAAGGCGCTGTCAAAAACGGCGATGCCTGCTTCGGCTGCCGCCAGGCGCACGGCCAAGCGGATCGAGTATTTTGCCGCTGTCTCGCGGCTATCAATCCCGCATTGCGAAAACAGATCGATGAAACCCAATTGCAGGCCAGCTATCCGCGCATCAGCCGTCGCGATCTCCGCGGCCAGTCGCAGTCCCTTGGGGGTCTCGATGTTGGCCAATATTTTTATATCGCCTGGAATAACGTCCAGCGCTTGCCGGACGTCGTCCGCCGATTCCACCTTGGGCACGTTGATCACGTCAATGCCGCAGCCCGCAAGCGCCTTCACATCCGCCTCAAGCAGCCCACTGGCAAGCCCATTCACCCGCACAAGCACTGTTTGGCACTGATTCAAAGCCCGCTCGTGCAGGAACTCCGAAACCGCCCGGCGCGCCTCCTCTTTCCGGTCCATCGATACCGAATCTTCGAGGTCGAACGAGAGAGCATCCGCCCCGGAGGCCACCGCTTTGGCGAACAACTCGGGGCGAGAGCCCGGAACGAACAATTTGCTGCGCATTACAGACAATGGGATGTTATGTAGAGACGGCACTCGACAGATCGCCTTGCAACGCAAGCGTAACACCGAAACCCTCGTTCCGACAAGGCTTTAACCGTGGGTGCACCGTAACGAATGCATGCCGCAAGTGACGGGTTTTACGGTGCATTACGGTTACTTTGTTGTCGGTCCTGGGTAGCGGTGCTAGCATTGCTTGTGCCTCCTCACATTTGTGGGGGATTTCAGGGAAGGATTCTCGGAAATGCTAGCGAAAGAGATCAGTACTAAGCGCGCCAAGTTGTTCATCGACGGCGCGTGGTGTGAGGGCTGCAAAACATTTGACGTCTTCGATAAATTTACTGGTGAACGGATTGGCGAAGCGGATTGCGCTTCTCGCGAACAAGTGGATGCAGCAGTTAACGCCGCCCAGCGCTCCTTTGAAACTCACAAACTCGAAGCCTGGGACCGTTACCGGATTCTAGCAAAAGCCGCCGAACTCATCGAAAAGCGCCGTGACGAAATCGCCGAGACCGTTATAGCCGAGGCCGGTTTTCCTATCTCCGACGCTACAAATGAAGTAACCCGCGCAGCACAAGTGTTTTTGCTCTCAGCGGAAGAAGGCAAACGTCTGACTGGCGAGGGAATTCCCATCGAAAGCGCACCCGGGAACGGCCACCGGATGGCTTTTACGATTCGTGTCCCGCGTGGTGTGGTATGCGGAATCACGGCCTTTAACTCCCCCCTGAATATGGTGGCCCACAAGGTCGCGCCGGCGCTTGCTTCCGGCAATACCGTGGTGGTAAAACCTCCTCAACAGACGCCCTTCAGCCCGGCTATCCTGTTCGAGATTCTAGTCGAAGCTGGACTTCCGCCCGCTCACGCACAACTGGTGCAGGGCCCCGGAGCAGAAGTCGGTGGCTACCTGGTCCAGAATCGACAAATCGCATTCTATTCGTTTACGGGAAGCACCGCCGTCGGCAAGTTAGTCCGCGCCGGCGTGGGCCTTCGTCCCAGCGCGATGGAACTAGGTAGTATTGCGGCTTCGATTGTGTGTGAAGATGCCGACCTCGAACGCGCCGCACCGCGTATCGCCAATGCGGGCTTTCGCAGGGCGGGACAAGCCTGCACCTCGACACAACGGCTGTTCGTGCACGAAGACGTTCTGGAGCGCTTCGTCAAACTGTTGATCGCGGCGACGGAAAAATTACCGGTGGGCGACCCACACGATCCCCGCACCATAGTAGGCCCCATGATCCACGAAAACGAAGCCAAGCGCGCCGAGCAATGGGTGCAGCAGGCTGTCGCCGCTGGCGCGCGCATCCTGCACGGCGGGAAGCGTGTGGGAGCGTTGATGTATCCCACCATCCTCGCTGATGCCCGCCCCGAAATGCGCGTGATGTGCGAAGAAATCTTCGCCCCGGTTTTGTCTGTGATCCCGTACCGGTCGTTCGATGACGTCATCGAACAGGTGAACTCCACACCGTTTGGTCTCGCCACCGGACTGTTCACGCGCGACGTCATGCGCGCCATGAGCGCCGCGCGCCGTCTCCATGTTGGAGTCGTGCACATCAATGAACCGTCAGCCAGCCGAGTGGATTTGATCCCGTTCGCCGGTGTCAAGGAAAGCGGGCTAGGGCGCGAAGGCCCGCGCTACGCCATGCAGGAGATGACCGAAGAGCGGTTGATTACGATGAGCCTGGCGTAGAGACACCAAGGTCGGCTGCAGACTTTTGTCGGTAGGAGATTTTAATGACCGGAGCGATGTTCATTGCTGAGTGCCTGAAGCAGGAAGGCGTCAGCAAAGTGTTTGGACAGTGCGGACACACCAATTACGCACTAATTGACTCCTGCCGGCGCGTGGGAATCGATTACGTCTCGTTCCGCCATGAGCAGATGGCCGTACACGCGGCCGACGCCTATTTCCGCGTCTCGCACAAGCTCGCTGTGATCAACGTTCACCTTTCGCCCGGCCTTACTAATGCGCTTACCGGCGTGGTCACTGCGGCCGCCGATTCTACTCCCATGCTGGTCTTTTCTGGCAACACGCAGACTTACCATCATGCGCGCGAGCCGCACCAGGGCATCCGTTTCCACGCTGACGCTTCCCAGGGCGATATCTACAAGCCCATCTGCAAGAGGGTGTGGCGGGTTGACAGCGTCGACTGGCTTCCTGACATCATGCCCCGCGCGTTGAATCTGGCGCAAACTGGCCGCCCCGGTCCCGTGCTGATCGATGTTCCCATGGACATGTTTTCGGCCCAGATCACGGCGCAGCCTGTGACTCTCACGCGTCGCGCCAATTACGCGAGGCCCGCCGGTTCAGCGGAAGGGGTCGCCGCCGCCGCGCGGTTGCTGGCCGAAGCCAAAAAGCCCGTGATCTTCGCAGGCAACGGCGCGATGCTCGCCGAAGCCACCAACGAACTGGTGGAACTCGCAGAGCTCACTGGCATCCCGGTGGCCACCACGCTCATGGGCAAGGGCGTCTTTCCCGAAAATCATCGTCTGGCGCTGGGCATCACTGGCATCTGGGGGGCCCGCTTGGCTAATGACGCCACGCGCGAAGCCGATGTCGTACTGGCCGTCGGCACGGGCTTCTCCGAGAGCGATTGCAGTTCTTGGAACCCTAAATTCACTTTCGCCATCCCGCCCTCGCGCTTGATTCAGATCGACGCTGACCCGCAGGAGATTGGCAAGATCTATCCGGTCGAAGTCGGCATCCTGGGCGACGCCAAGACAACGCTTCAGGCACTCATTGCTCAGGTCCGCGAGGCTGGCAAACCCAGCGGGCCGTGTCCGTGCCGCATCCCGGATTTGGACAAGAAAAAGGAGAGCTGGCGTGCCGAGCTAGCCGCCAGCCAGTTGGACGGCGGCAAGCCGATTCATCCGGCACGCCTGCTCGCCGAAATCTCCAAAGTGCTCCCGGACGACGCGGTGGTTGTCACCGACGTGGGCTGGAATAAGAACGGCGCGGGGCAGCAGCTTGAATCACGCAGACCCGGCGCATTCATCACCTCGGGCGGCATGGCGACCATGGGCTTCGCTCCCGCCGCGGCGATAGGCGCCAAGTTGGGCGCTCCAGATCGCAAGGTCGTGTGCTTAGTGGGTGACGGCGGTCTGCTTTCTGTGCTCGGCGCGCTCACCAATATGGTGGAGATGGGCGTGCCCGTCACTTTCGTCCTATTTAACAACTTCTGCTTCTCAACTATTCGCAGCGTAGGGTCGACGTACTTCAAGAATACCTACGGCACCGAATTCACGCGGCCCGATGGCACGCCCTACAACCCGGACTTTATGCTGCTAGCCAAGGCGTTCGGAATTGAAAGCGCGTTGGTTGAGGAGCCTTGCGATCTCGGCACCGCGCTAAAAAAGGCAGTTAACGCCGATGTGCCTTATCTGCTCGAAGTCCGCACTCGCGGCGATGTCCCGATGCCGCGCACCGGCTACTGGGATATTGCTGAATTTTTGCGTCTGGGCAACGACTGAAGAACTAAAACACGATATTCTGGCTGAGCGGCTGGATCTTCTCCGCGCTCAGGCCTGGAACCTTCAGCAGATCCGCCAATTCTTTGTAAACACCGTTGTCTTCACGGTATTTCACGATGGCGTCGGCTTCTTTGCGGGAAATCGAGAACGCTTCCTGCAATTCCTTGCTGGCCGCCTGGTTCACATTTACGGGCTTACCAAAGTTCACCGCTAGGTAGGTGACCACCGACTCGACTTGTTCATCGGTCCCCTGGGCGCCGCGGCCGAGCATATCATTCACCACACGCTCCCAGCCCTTCTTACTTTCGTGCATTTGCGTGACGGATTCGAGACCATGACAGGTGTTGCACATGGCCACCAGTTCGCTGCGACCTTTGCCTTCCGGTAGATTCGCTTGGGCAGACAAAGTCACAGCGAAGGCGATCAGTACGATTCCCGCAAGGCCAAACAGCTTCATCGTTCCTCTTATGGCAGAGAGAACGCCACCATGCGCTGCGGATACTGGATGTTTTCCTGCCCGCGCCCCGCATCCGACGGCCCGCCCGCCGCGATCACCACATACTGTTTGCCGTCTTTCCCCCGATAGGTGATTGGACTCGCCGCCGCCGGCGCATCCAGCTTAGCTTCCCACAAAATCTTGCCGGTCTTAGCGTCAAACGCACGGAAGCGGCTATCGCGGGTAGCGCCGATGAACACGAGGCCGGTGGCCGTGGCGATCGGCCCGCCGACATTGGGAGTGCCTGTGTTGTGAACGCCGATGGCTTCGAGCTCATCCACGATGCCCAGCGGAACCCTCCACGCTACTTCGCCCGTGTTGACGTTGATCGCCGCGAATTCGCCCCAAGGCGGCTGCTGACAGGGGTAGCCCTTCTTGTCCGAAAAGCGCGTGTACGCTAGTTCGTTGCGATAGTCGATGGAGCCGGACTCCGCCGGGGCGGGAGCGTTGTCCTGTTTTCCGCGTCCTCCCCTGCCGCCTGGCGGGCTTGGCAACATCTTGCCCAACGTCGCCAGATTGGTGAAGTTTGCGAACAGGAGGCCCAGTTGCGGATTGTAAGCCATACCACCCCAGTTGCCGCCGCCGATGGTTCCCGGGAAAATGATTGAAGTTCCGCTGGCGCCGTAGCTCGAATACGGGCCTTCGTTGTGCATGTCTTCCCGATCCCACCATTCCTGACAGTACTGATGGGATTCCGGAGTTACGCTGGTGATCTCTGCCCTGGTCATCGACAGTCGGATCAGCGGAGGAGGTTTTACCGTGAACGGCTGCGTCGGCCAGCTCTCTTCGCCCGGGACCCCGCTTTTCGGAATCGGCCGCTCCTCGACATCATACAGCGGCTTGCCGGTCATGCGATCCAGGATGAACACCATGCCCAACTTGGTTACTTCGGCCAAGGCTGGGATCTTGCGCCCGTTCCTCGTCACATCGATCAAAATCGGCGCCCCAGCTAGATCCGCGTCCACCAGGTCATGATGCGTGGTCTGGTAATACCACAACAGCTTTCCGGTGTTCGCGTCGAGCGCCAGGACACAATTTGCGTAGAGGTTCGTACCCTTACGGTCCGCCCCATAAAAGCTACTGGAAGGATTGCCCACCGGAAGGAAAACCATGCCGCGTGCTGCATCCACGGTGATCAAGCCCCATAACGCGGGACCCGAACGATCCTGCCAGCCGTCCGGTCCCCATGTCCCTGAGTTCGGCTCTCCTGGTTGCGGGATCGTATGGAAACGCCACACCAACCTTCCGGTGCGAATATCAAACGCGCGCGGATCGCCGCTCGGACCGTAACGCCCGGTTTCCTGCGTGGATGGCCCCAGAATCGCAAGATCCTTGTAGATCGCAGGCGGTGAGGATACCGAGTAAAAACCGTTGGGATATTTGTCGGCAACTCCTTCGCGCAAATTAAGCATGCCCTTGACGCCAAACTCGGACACCGGTTCGCCGGTCTTCGCCGACAGCGCAATCAGTTTGTCGCCGGAGGCAAACAACAGCCGCGGCGGCGTGTTGGCGTCGCCCGGCCAATAGGAAACAGCTCGGTTGGACCGGCCCCGGCTGCCCTTCGCTTCGTACTTCCATATCAATTTGCCGGTGGCCGGATCGACAGCCACCACCCCGTCAGCACCTTGCGGCAGGGTGAAGTACATGACGCCGTCTACAACTAGGGGCGTAGTTTCCCACTTGCGGCCCTCCAGCCCAAGATCGTAGGTCCAGGCTTGCCGCAACTTGCCGACATTGGCGGGCGTGATCTGATTCAGTGTGGAGTAGCGCGTCTGGCCAGGGTCGTTCCCATAGCCGGCCCATGTCGCCTGGGCAATCAAAAGAGCGGGAGCGACAAGAATTGCAGCCGCGATGCCAGCCAATGGCCAGCGGTAAACCAGGGGACGAGTTTGGGGCAAAAGACGGTTTTTCATGAGCAAAGATCCAGGTGTGAGAACCTAGCACACGGTAACATCGAACCTTATGCGACACAAGCCTTTAACAGTGACATCACGGTAACTTCCCCACTAGGAGCGACATCACTGCGAGGTATCCGTATCACTACCGTTACTTCCTTGTGATCTGGCCATTCCCATCCTAGAATCCGAGGAGCAGCAGTTCGAGGGGGGAGAGGTCTATATTCTATGAAGAAACTCTTTGCACTAGCATTCCTGGCCAGCATCTTTCTCGCCAGAACGAACGCTCAGTCGGCGCCCGTTGCCCAAATTTCTGGCATCGTTCAGGACGCGACGGGTGCGGCGGTTCCTGCAGCACACGTCACAATCACGAATGCCGATACATCCGCAACCCGGACAGTGGATTCAGGTGCGGATGGCTCTTACACGTTCACAAACCTGGTCGCGGGCCCGTATAAACTCCAGGTCACCAAGGACGGATTCGCCATGTACGTTCAGTCGGGCATCATTCTCGAGGTGAACAGCAATCCCAAGATCAACGCCATTCTGAAGGTGGGAGCCGTCAGCGAGCAAGTTGAGGTTCAGGCGAACGCGGCGATGGTCGAGACACAGAGCACGGGAGTCGGCCAGGTGATCGATCAGCGGCGTGTTGTGGACTTGCCGCTCAATGGGCGAAACGTGACACAATTGATTGCTCTATCCGGCGCCGCAGTCTCAGCCGTAAATCCCAATTCGGCGGGTGTCAATACCGGTACCGGCGGAATCGTCAATAATCTGAATTACCCGACAGTAGCGGCATTTTCCGTCGCCGGCGGCCAGGGCAACGCGACAAACTACTTTCTGGATGGCGGAACTCACATGGATCCGCGTTCCAATGTAGGACTACCGCTTCCGTTTCCCGATGCTCTACAGGAATTCAAATTGGAAACGAGTTCACTACCCGCGAACTATGGAAGCCACCCTGGGGGAACAGTGAATGCCATCGTCAAGTCCGGCACGAACGCTTTTCATGGAGATCTTTTTGAATTTCTACGCAACGGGGATATGAATGCCCGCAACTTCTTTGCACCTACCCGGGATTCGCTGAAGCGCAACCAATTTGGCGGGGTCGTGGGTGGTCCGGTTATCAAAGACAAGCTTTTCTTCTTTGTCGGATTCCAGGGGACTACGGAGCGTACCGCTCCGGCCACGGTTACGTCTTTTGTGCCAACGGCCGCGGTGTTGCAGGGGAACTTCCAGACGATTCTATCGAGTGCCAGCGGCTGTCAAAAAACCCCGGTCACGCTGTCCTCCTCCGTCGCCTCGAACAACATTCTTCTGCCGGGAGCAATCAATCCGATTGCGCAAAAGTTCCTCGCCTTGCTGCCGGTTTCGTCAGATCCCTGCGGCAAGCTTCTTTATGGAATCCCCACGATCGACAACGAGTACGAGGGTGTCGTCCGAACCGATTGGCAACGCACCGCTACCGATTCGATTTTCTTCCGGTACTTCGTGGCGGACTACACGCTGAACGCCTTTTACGATAAGAGCAACCTCCTTACGGCGGCGAATCCCGGACTCCTGGACCGCGTGACGTCTCTTAATCTCGGGGACACGCACCTGCTGAATTCGAAGACCGTCAGCTCGTTCCGGGTTACGTTTGCGCGTTCCGCGGTCCAGCGCGTCGGCGCGGACGGAGTTCCCAACCTGCAACAGTTGGGCTCGAATATTACGGCGCCAATCCAGAACTACACCGGACAGATCCAGATCAGCAATTACTTCAGTACCGGGGCGATTCCAGGCTATGTCTACAACAATACGCTCGGGATTTCCGAGGATGTCGCCACGACTCTGGGTGCGCACCAACTCAGTGCCGGTTTTGTTTGGCAGCATACCCAAATGAACGGCCTCGGGCCCTTCCAGATGAACCCGCGTATGACCTTTAACGGACAGTTGACAAATAATGCCCTGGCGGACTTCATGACTGGCAAAATCGATACGTTCTTGCAGGGAAATGGCCAAGTCGCCCGGGACCGGCAGAATGCGCCTTCACTTTATGTTCAAGATAACTGGCGGGTGACCTCGCGATTTCAATTGAATGCTGGCTTGCGTTGGGATCCTTTCATTCCGCAGCATCAGATTCTAAACTACGCGTCGCAGTTTGATCCGGCTGCTTTCTACGCCGGCCAGGTAAGTAAGGTTTACGTCAACGCGCCCCCCGGTTTAACATTTCCGGGTGATTCCGGATTCCCGGGTCAATCCGATACCTTCCCCCGATACATGGATTTTGCTCCACGAATCGGCGTGGTATTTGATCCTCGTGGAAAGGGCAAAGAGGTGTTCCGCGCCGGCTACGGCTTATTCTACGATTCCAGTTATCTGTGGAATACCCTTCACGTGCCTCTCAATCCACCTTGGGGAGAAACGATTACGCTTCCTGCCGTTAGCCTTACCAGTCCGTGGCAGAATTACCCTGGCGGCAATCCTTTCCCGACGCCGGTCAATCCGAGCGCTAATTTCCAGTTTCCGGTCGATGGCACCTATGTCTTCGAGCCTAATCACGCACACGCAACGTATTTGCAACAGTGGAACTTCGCCCTGCAAAAGCAGATTGGAGCAGATTGGCTGTTCTCTGCAACCTATTTAGGCAATAAGACTACCCATCAGTGGCTTGGCCATGAGCTCAATCCAGCAGTTTTTAGCGCCGGCGCTACGACCGCGACGACCGAAACCCGAAGAGTCTTCATCCGCGCCAATCCTGCAACCGGGAAATACTTCGGCAGCACTATCCAGATCGACGACAGCGGGAATGCCAGCTACAACGGCTTGCTCTTAGTGGCGAACCATAGATTCAGCCATAATTTTTCGGCGCTGGCAAATTACACTTGGTCCCATTGCCTCAACCAAGGAGAGGCGAATCAGGATATCGTTAACTTCTACCAAAACCCAGGAGATCGCAAAGCGGAGTGGGGAAATTGCGCCTCGGACCGGCGTCAGATCTTCAATCTTTCGCTAGTCGCTCAGAGCCCTCGGTTTGGCTCAAAATGGGTTCAGCGGTTTGCGGGCAACTGGCAGGTGTCGGGCATCTTCAATTTTCAAAGTGGGGCGTGGTTAAACGTAACCGATGGTACTGATGTTTCGCTAACTGGTGTCGGCTCAGATCGCCCCAACGTGAGCGGAAGTCTGCAAGTTGCAAACCCCACCATTCTCCAGTGGTTCAATACCGCCGCCTTCACCAAACAGGCGGCAGGCACGTTTGGCAATTCAGGAAGGAATACCATCCTCGGGCCGTCTGGTTGGAACCTTGACACCGGCTTATGGCGCACCTTCCCGATCCGGGAACGCCTGAAGCTAGATGTCCGATTCGAAGCCTTTAACGTTCTGAATCACACCAGGTTCAATGTTCCAGTCGTTGCGCTGAATGCCGGCAACTTTGGTCAGATAACATCGGCTCGCGACCCACGCATTCTGCAGTTGGCGATGAAATTGAGCTTCTAGCCGGAAGCCTGCGCTGTTGTGTCTTTGGGGGCAGGCCAGCCAGGACCTGCCCGAATTTGCGAGCTGAAGCCACCGGAATTGCCGGCATTCCATGTCCTCACCGCAAAGTGGGCCGTTCGGAGGCGTTTTCCTATAAGATGTATCTGATGTCCGCTCGAGGTGCCCCGTCCGTCACCAGCGCCGCTCACGACGAAAAGATTCGCGAGCAACTAGAACGGATTCTAGGCAGCAAAACCTTCCACACGGTGGAGCGTCTCAAGCGCTTCCTCAGCTTCATCGTTCTAGAGACCATCGAGGGCCGCGGCGACCAGTTGAAGGAGTTCGTCGTCGGAATCCAGGTGTTCGGCAAGGAAGCCTCGTTCGATCCCCGCAACGATCCCATTGTCCGAGTGCAGGCCAGACGGCTGCGCGCACGCTTGGATCGCTATTACCAGGAGGAAGGACAGAACCACGAACTGTTCATCGAACTTCCCAAGGGTGGCTATTCCGCAGTCTTCCGCACCCGCGAGGCTCCTGCGCCGAAGCGTTCAGTTACAGCGGCTTTGGTCAGCCGCAACACCATTCTGGTCCTGCCCTTCGTCGATCTTAGCCCTGAAGGCAACCTCGGATATCTTTGCAAGAGCATCGTCCAGGAGATCGTCAACACGCTCACCGGCCTCGAATCGGCTCGGGTCATCGCTTGGGAAACGGCAACACCGGCGAAGGGCGCGTCCAACCATGAAGTCGGCGGCCGGCCGAATGCTGCCGCCATCGTTACAGGCAGTCTTCGGAAATCGGGCGAGAACCTGCGCATTACCTCTCAAATTATCGATGGCGCTAGCGGTTCCTATCTCTGGTCAGAAAATCTAGATCGCATGTTCGGCAATCAATTCCAGATTCAGGAAGAAGTAGCACAAACCGTTCTCGCCAAGCTGCGATCCGACCTATCCGAGGGTAGATCCGGAATCGCGGTGCGCAAACCCACTGAGAACCTTGCGGCTTATAACCTCTATCAGCAGGGCCGCTACTACCTCAATCAGCGCACCGAAGAAGGCCTGCGCAAGGCTGCTGAGTTCTTTGAAAAAGTGATCGCCGAAGACCCTCACTATTCGCAAGCCTACGCCGGTCTGGCGGATGCCTACGGGCTGCTGGGGCATTATGGCGTTCTGTCCCCTGCGGAAGTATGGACCAAGACCGCATCGAACGCAGCCTGGGCTGTGCTGGAGGACGACGACTCCTCGCAAGCCCATACTTCTTTGGCCCACGTCAAGTCCACACAGGACTGGGACTGGAAGGGCGCCGAAAGTGAATACCTGCGCGCCATTCAGCTAGACCCGCGTAACGCCACTGCTCATCACTGGTATGCCATTTCTTGTCTCGCTGCCACGGGACGCCTGGAACAAGCCGCCGATGAAATGGCTCTGGCCCAAGCCCTGGACCCCATCTCCTCCATCATTGCGCGGGATACCGCGGTGATCTCTTACTACCGCCGCGATTTTGAAGAGGCGCTAGAACAATGCGATCACACCATTGAATTGAACCCTCATTTCTCCCCCGCGTATTGGACCTTGGGCCTGATCCAGCAACAGCGAGGAGATTTCGAGGAGGCCGCCGCCGCGTTTCAGCGCGCTCTACAATTGTCTCCGCAGAGTCCACGTATGCAAGGCGCGCTAGGCCGGACGTATGCCCTGTGGGGGAAGCGCGAACAGGCGTTGGAGATCCTCGAGGAACTTCACCGGCTCACAAAACTGCGCTACGTTTCGCCGTTCGAGTTTGCGTCATTGCAGTTCGCCCTGGGAGAAAAAGAAGCTGGTTTCGAATGGCTCCGGAAGGCCTTCCAGGACCGCTGTTTTGAGCTGATAGCGCTGAGAGTCGACCCCCGCTTCGACGAGATCAAAAATGAACCGGCGTTTCTCTCGCTTTCCAGCCAACTGGGAATCTAGGCCAGTTCGAGCGGCCGCTCACTATCGATGAACGGCCAGCAAAAGACCCCCAGGAAGTACACGCCCGCCAGAATGGAGAGAAACAGATTCCAGTTGCCGTGAGTCTGCTGCAGGATATAGCCTCCCAAGATCGACGAAGCGCTGCCCGCCAGATTCCCCATGAGGTTCATGGTTCCCGCCACCGAAGACGCGGCGTTCCTGCCGCCGATGTCCATGCAGGCTGACCAGGAATGTGGAATTACCTGGTCATTGAAGAAGCAGGCCGCCGCCATCATTGCCATTGTGGCGTTTACGCCCGTCATTTGCGTGGCGAGCGCCAGGCACAAGCCCGCACCTGCGAACCCGGTCGAAGCCATCAGTTTCCGCGTGCGCCCGATATTGCCGGTCCATTGCGTCACACGTTGCGAGGCAAATCCGCAGAACAGCGACCCAATTCCGCAAAAGAGCAGCGGGAAGACCGCATAACCGGCCGCCGTGCCTGGCGACAACTTGTGATGTTCCTGCAAATACGTCGGCAGCCAGGTCAAATAGAAATACCAGGAAAACGACACGAAAAAGTATTGCAGACTGAGCAGCAGCACCGAGCGCGAGTGCAGCAATTTACCCCATGGCACCGCATGTGAAACGGCGCGCTGCGTGGTCGTCTCCTGGAGCAGAGCCCTTTCCGCTGCATTCGCTCCCGGGTGCTCCTGTGGATTATCGCGATACCAGCGTGCGAACAGCACCGCCCAGATCACGCCCAAGCTTCCGAAAAAGACAAAGGACGCGCGCCAGCTCATATAATGCAGAGCCCATACCACCAGAAGCGGAGTGAAAGCTCCCCCCCAGCGTGCCGCCGTCCACAGAATGCCCTGCGCGCGGGTCCGTTCCTCCAGCGGCAGCCAGGCGCGGAAGGACTTGGTGATCACTGGGAAACAGCCCGCCTCCCCCACCCCAAACAGGAAACGGATCAGCACCATGGAGGTGAAGTTCCACGCCAATCCCGTAAGTGCGGTGAAAGCCGACCATCCTGCCACGATGCGGATCAGTCCCTTGCGCGCACCCACTAGGTCGCCATACCAGGCGCCGGGAATCTCGAACAGTCCATAGCTGAGCAGAAAGACCCCGAAAACCGTGCCCATCTGGGCTTTATCGAACCCCAAGTCACGGGCGATCAGCGGCGCGGCTTGCGAGATACAGATGCGATCCACGAAGGCCAGCACCGCAAGCGCCACGCCAAAGGCAACCACCCGGTACCGCGCGTGGGAGGCAGCGGCCGGCCGGAGCTGGGCATCCGCAAGATGGGCCGCCGGTTGCATCAACCGGTTGATGTTAACACCCCAAAGCCACCAAAACAATGATTTAACGGTCTGGACACCGTAACTTTTATCACCATCGGCGCAAACTGCCTTAGACTGTCAGCTATGGATCGGCGTCGCTTTCTTCAGACCGCAGCCGCAACGGCTCTCGCTACCCAAGCTCGCGCCCAACGGCCAAACGAACCCAAGCTAAAGGTGGATGCGTACTCCCGCCACTTGCAGTGGCTGCGTACGCCCGAGGAGGTCGCCGAGGCGGTCGTCGAGATGGGCTACCAAGGGCTCGACCTCACCGTGCGTCCCTACCCTGGGCACGTAGATCCGGCGCGCGTTACCGAGGACCTGCCGCCATTTGTGCGCGCCATCCGCAAACACGGCATCGAGGTCAACTCAATCACTTGCCCGATCACTGACGCCGACTCACCGAATGCGGAGGCGATGCTGAAGGCTGCTTCCGATTTGGGCATTCGCTACTACTGGTGGGGCACCTTCCGCTACGACAAGAACACGCCCGTCATACAGCAGTTGGATGCCTTGAAGCCGCGTGTGGCCAAGCTGGCGGCGCTGAACGCCAAATACAATATGACCGCCATGTATCACACCTACTCAGGAAGCCAAATGGTGGGCGCCGCCATGTGGGATTTTCTATACGTGCTGCGCGATTTTGATCCTGCCCAAGTGGGTTTTCACTACGACATCGGCCACATGACCAACGCCGGCGGCAACGGCACTTGGGAAACCAGCCTGCGTGCGGCCGGTACTTATGTGCGCGGCGTTTCCGTGAAGGATTCGTTTATCGAGAAGACGCCCGATGGCAAATGGCGTGTGCGCTACGTTCCGCTCGGGGAAGGCAACGTGCAGTTGGCCCAGTTCGCCTCGATTTTGAAGGCCATCCGTTTTTCTGGCCCCATCGAAATTCAAGCCGAATATCCCAACGGCGGCGCCGAGAACGCTATGGACAAGCTCACCCTTCCGCGCAGCCAAGTCCTCGGCGCAATGAAGAACGACCTTTCCGTGCTGCAGCGGGTGCTTACTGAGGTAGGTCTCGCTTAAGGCAGCGCGAAAGTAACGAGCTGT
>Ga0105239_10002838_pt1 | contig 21679 bp, 20 predicted proteins | sample KBSC44metaG_FD_92761 | JGI IMG/M metagenome (GOLD analysis project Ga0105239, IMG submission 92761) | Corn rhizosphere microbial communities from Kellogg Biological Station, Michigan, USA - KBS C4-4 metaG | ecosystem: Host-associated > Plants > Roots > Rhizosphere > Soil | place: Michigan, USA... | reverse complement strand
ATAATAGAATACTATACGCGGTAATTAAGCTATTTAAGAGAAAAGATCGAAGATCCTATTAACTATAGGATTTTAATAACTTAGGAAATATTAGACTAAGGCGAAATTAGGTAAGACTAAGATTAAGAATTACCTATAGAGATAAATAGTACTACTTAATATATAGTAGAAATTATATAATCTATAATTAGGATTATAAGATAATATATAGAGGATAGAGCTTAAAAATTAATATAAGAGCTAAAATAATAAGAAGTCTAGTATAAGGTAACCTAAGTCCCTTAAGTTTTAGCTTTATAAAGGTACTAAAGCCTATATAGAAGACCCCTTAAGAAATAAGTTATAAGTACTTAAATAAGAGACCCTATAGCCCTTATAGTAGAATATTAGTATAGTATATAGCTTACCTTAATAATCCGAACCTAGTAGATTTCTACTAAACGAATATATCCTAAAGATTTAATATAAAGATTAAACCCCTAGGCTTAAAAAAGATACTAACTAAGAGTAAAGGAAAAAGCCCTAGAATACTAAAGACAATACTAAATAAGAATCTAAAGGAACGAAGATCTAGAGAGAAATATATATAATTTTTAGATATAAATAAGGATAAATTATAAGACTTAAGACTAGGGAAAAAGACTCGAATATTACTATAAAGAAATATTAAAATATCGAATCTATAATTAAAATTAAACTTACTATTAAAACTATTAAAAAAGAGAAGGATCTCTATAGTAGTCCTATTAATAAGAGAAAAATAAAAAACCTAGAATATTAATACTAAGATCGTAAAGATACTATCGAAAGGAAAGAGACGCTAGACTTAGGACTATATAGAGTATATAAAATAATTATACTATAATAGCGATTATTTTAATAATAAGCTAATATTCCCTTATTCCTTTTACTTCCTATCTAGAGACGATAGAAAGGCGGTAAACCTAGAGTTTAACTATATACTCGTTAATAATCGACTAATAAGAATATAACTAGAAAAGGCGTATATAAAGGAAAATAAGCGCCGAGAAAGATTTAATTAGAATCGCGTAAAGAAGAGATTTCCCCCTATATTATATAATAAGTTTCTCCTATCTTAATACTATAAGAAATCTAAAGATAAGTTCGTTAATATATTACGGGCTAAAGCTTAATATTAATACTAAGCGAATATAAACGCCTTTATAGCTATAAATTAAATAAATTATTAATAATAAGGCTTAAAGGAATACCTAGATAAGGATTTAGGAGAAGAGAAGTTCCCTTAAGAAAAATTTAGTCCGGATTTAGATTTAGAAATTATAGGAGAAAGATTAACTAACCTAGTATAAGAGAATATAAATATAGAAAATTTAAGTATAGAGAAGGCTAGGGTAATAGATCTAGTAGAAAATCCTTACGCTATATACTATTTAACGGAGTCTAAAAAAGAATAACTTATAAGACTAAACCGCGAAGAGCTTCTTAATAGGGTATAATATTATTATAATATATTAATAAATAAGTGAGAACGCTTAGATAAATATTTATAAGAAGTATAAAAGGAGTTCTTACTAAATTTACTAAATTAAGAATAAAAGAATAAAGTAATAAATATTATTCTAGAATTATAGCGAAGGATCCTAAAGTAGTAATAGACCTAAAGGGAAATAGCCTTAAAGATTTAAGATATTCTAATCCGCTAATAATTATAAGTAAATACTATTATAGCTATAAGTAACCTAGCTAATATATTCTAGAAGTAGAGCCTAATAAATATCGCTAGGGAAACTTAATAAATTAAAAGTTTATTACTAAAGAAAGAATAATTTCTACTAAATATACTAAAAGACTTAAAGGATAAATAGGCGATCTAACTCCTTAATTATAATAAGGGATAAGATATCCGGGACTATAAATAAGTCGCGGAACGAAACCGAGATCTAAAAGAATATATACTATAGAAAATAGTACTAGATAATTATTTAGATTTAGATTTAGTCCTAGGAAACCGGGAAATCCTAAGATATATAGATCCGCGTAATCGGAAATTTATAAAAGTAAAAATATTAATTTTAGTAAAGGTATTACGAGACCTTTAGGAAGTAGGAAATTAGTTAAATAAGTTTATAAGACTATAGACGAAACCTCGACTTTATTAAGTAAGGATTCCACTATATAAGGGCTTAAAAGAAGGTAAACCTAAAGTATTTAGGAGATATCTACTAATAAGAGTAGGAGATAACTTATAGGATCTAAACTCGTAGGATTAATAGAAGTAATTAGAACTAAAATTATTCTATAATAGAGCGCTCTAACCCTATAGCTAAATAGATATAAGAAAGAAACTAGTACTAATAAATAAATAGACTTAGCGATATATCCTAATAAACTAAGAGACTAAAGGCTTAAAGAAACAATAATATAAAGAAGATATAGGAAATTAAGTAAATAAAAATAGTATAGAATAGGAATTACCGGAGTACCTAATCCCTATACCTCTCGCTAGATCCTAGGGTAAGTTTATATAAGTCTAAGTAAATAAATTAAGATTAGTATCTTAAATAAATATTAAGGTAGAATAGGCAGTAGGAAGAATCTTTAATAGTTAGGAATAACTATAAAAGGAGACTAAAGATGAGCTAAACCTAGTGAGCGCGCGTAGGGTACGTTATAAATCGATCCTTAAGGATCTAAGCGGACTCTACGACTATTTATCGCTAACTATATCGTTAACTATAGAATTAAAAACCCCTCATAGAGACTTTATCCTTAGGAAATAAGGTTGCTAACTTTTTTAAAGGGGGGTATATATTAGGTTATTTTAGTCAGCACCTAGACCTATAGGTCTACGTGGTCACGTGGATCCCAAGAGACCCTTTTAGTTTGTTTGTTTAGCACAGTATAATAGAGAATACGATACAATTAACTACTTTATGATCTAGCCCCTGATAGGGTTTAATAAACTAAACGAAAAATATAATATAATATAAATATGCTTGTCTACGAGACTACGACATATGCATGTACGTATGTACATGTGCTAGCATTCAGGACTCCAGGGCTATATGTGAGTATGTGAGTATATGAGTAGGACTGCATGTATGTGCGCATGCTAAATAAGTAGAGATCTCCCCCTCCAAGACGAGGCTCGGAGATCTAGGTAGGTGCAGTATAGTACGGATTATGGGACTCATTTATTAGTGCTGGCGCGAGGACCGAGACCGAGACCGAGACTATGACATTGATCATTGGACATTGGACATTTGAATCGAGGATCGGATATTACGATCGTTGATTCTGTGATGCAAACTACGAACAGCAAGCCGGAAATGGGGATTGAAATGTTATAATATATGAGGGGAATATATGGTGTATGTATAAATGGGAATGCCCCAGTGTATCGTTGGGGAAACGCTCAAATGAAAGAGAGCATGTTTATATGTCATTATCAGGCTGATTCAGCGGGAACGCAGTATAGTTGAGTGATTATAGTACTCGGTTTAGCACTTACCTTGCCTTGATGTGTTGATGGTTGGGATAATTAGGCGCTTTGGGGACGTCAGGGGAGCCATTAGGTGCTTCTGGGGACCATGCGGTATACTACTTAAGATACTATAATTTGTGGTGGGAGTGGTGCACGTGGAAAGGTCCAGCCAAGTTCCAGAAAGCAGGTGCATGTGAGGACGGTTGGTTCCATCCAAGTACCATTACTCAGCTTTTGCGCCACCAAGCGACGTCAGCATGCTTCTGTTCAAGATTTAGCATTTAGTACGATGTTAGACGTGGACATAAGGCTGACAGTGACATAGAAATTGAGTAAAGGTCAATATCCCCTTATCCTCATCTCGGCCTCGTCCTCAATCTGAATCGTACTTACAGCTCTCACGACGCTTGCGGGGAGGCCAGGCCTGGGATTGCGGACGGGGACGGTGAGGTCGGCGTGCGGCGGACTCTCGCTCGAGCTCTTTATACCGCTTGTGGAGGTTGTGGATGAAGCCTACTGTCTCCTTGCTCATTTGGATCTTCTCGTTGATGGCATCTTTGGCGGCTTTGGCCTTCTCCCTGAATCCCGCCTTCGGTTGATGAGGGCCTGGCGGCTGGCCGTCCGTCGCTTCGAGGGTCTCGAGTCCTACTCCTCTGCTTGGCGACTGGGCGTCGGGGTAGCTGCGTGGTCGGCGGGTTGGTCGCTGTAGTCCTTCTGTGTGGTGTGGCTTGGAGTGTGCTGGTCCTTGCTTGATGTGGTGCGTGGCCTTGGGTTCATCGACGGTAGACCCACGGCGTGTCCGGGCAGGTGAGTGTTCAGGCGAAAACTGATCATTTACTCTGCTTCCCATGATGCTCAGGATTGGTCGAGGTTCTGGTATGGTATTGAGGGTGATGGAGTTTGCGGCAAGGGATCGTTCCAATGCAGTGGTTTTATTTTCCACTGGCTCTTTGCTTGAAGGTAGCTGAGAACTAATGACTACTGAAATATATTTCGAGCATGGAGGTCCGGAATTCGAGCGAGGATACACCAGGCAAAAGAACACATCTATTGTGATGAGCTTTCATTGTTAGATCTTACCTTTGTTGGACTTGTTTGTCACCCATTAATAGATTTCTAGGCGCAAGTTCAAGCACCTTTGTATCAGTGAAAGCCATGTCACCTAGTTTCAATAATTTTATTTTAAAAGCGTCTTTATCTCTTTATATATCAGTCTGGATGTTGATTGTTCAAAGGTATGTAATTTCACCGTCACTACTTTTTGCCTAACTATTACGAATTATGTCACGGGTGAGGTCGCTAGGACGGACACCCCTCACGGCTGTTGCATAGAGAAACAGTGGCCTTGAAGGAGAAGCGGCAAACAGAAACGTCGACGCCATTCTTTATCCGCAGACATTGAAGTGTTCCATAGGCCGAGTGCATCTCCAAGCGGTTACGCTTTACCAATTTCTGTGGTCGGCACCAACATTTTGTATATTTACGCTAGCCGCTAAACTATATAACATACCATGAGTAGTGGCCTTTATGACTAGAAATAACTACAGCGAGTAGTTGACACAGTTGGACGACGGATTTACACCTGCCTTTAGTATTTACTGTGTATTTTAGCACCTCTTAAGAAATTCTAGTACGCTACTGGAGATCAACACTCTTGTCATGTCCAAATGCGCTTGAGTCGAACTGGTTGACACTTAAGTAAGGTATGGGGGTTAGCACCTGGCTTAAGGTTCCAACTTGACAATATAGGAATTTATGCGTTGGAAACCCGAAGCATCCTCTTAGCAGTGATAATAGGGGCTGGCATCGTCGAAAACTCACACTGGGACAAAAATACACTCCTCGTCGCAGGGGAGATAAAGAAGATGGTAGAGAGGAAGATATTAAGCATACTTGACCGGGTATGTTGAAATCGCCTAATGATGGAGCACTACATCATGCGATGGAGCGGTATTAGCGTCAGGGATCTTTCCGTTAAAAGGAAAGTATTTCTATCGGCCTATACCCAAGGACAACTAAAACATCATCTAAAACACTATCTCCATAGCCTCAACGGCGACTACCCTTACCGTGGTGGTCAATTGACACCGTGTTACACTGCAATGGATTCTCCTCCTCCCTCCGATGGCAAGGAGGCACTTGGGAGTCTGGGTCGGCCCAAGAGGCCTTGAAGGCCGAAGTCAAAATCGTCGCTCTGAGCTCCACCAAGGAGCCAGTCTCGTTCAGTTCACGCCGTTGTCAAGGATCAACAGACAAAAATGTCAGGGGTCGATTATGATGTAGTTAAATTGTATGGTCTTCTCTATCTATGCTCCTATGGAGCGGTTACTACTTGGATCCCTGTATCCACGTGATTATCTGGATGCTGACTAATATTCCAACAAAAAATTGATAGAGTTGAGTGATCACACCACACACTGTCTCGTCTGGAATGTCGGTACAGATATGAATAAATGTATTTGCATAATGTTACATTATGCGTGCATTGGATATAGACCCTCGCGGAAATCCAGTGCCCTTAGCTACCATGGTGTTCTTGAAATGCTGGTGTATTTAAGAGGCCAGCTTGCCATGCCACTTAAAAGAACGAGAAAGGATCACAAGATCTATCATGGCTATCCACAACTTGACAGCAACGCCAGATATGGCCGCAGACATCCCCCCTCAGCACAAAGTATATATCGGGCAGCTTGCGACCTTTGAGCTCCCGTCCGCCGTACGCACAAATGAGAAGTGTATAACCCTCGGAAAGGCCTTGATAGATACTTGGAGAAAGGACGGTATATTGCAAATCAAGATGACGCCAGAACAAGGTAACCTATTTCGACAGAGCTACGAAGTCTCCAAGGTGTTTTTCAAACTTCCGTATGCAGAGAAGGTAAAGTATGTTGATGACTAGAGCTACGCCGGCTACATCGCATCCGGAGAGGAGGTTACTGATGGTATTGCTGATTACTCTGAAATATTTACTGTTTTCAAGGATCTTCCCGCCACTGACATAAGGGTGCAGGATAAGTGGCCTTGTCACGGCACTTGTCCCTAGCCTAGCCTAGAGTATATAGATTTAATGAAATAACTTATGAGACTCCTAGGTGAATCCGGGGAGAAGTTACTCAAATTAATAGGTCTCGGCTTAGGCCTTAAAGACCCCGGACACTTTGCTTCGCCTGACCAAAGATTTTTTTCACCATTTACGTATTCTCCGAATTCCTTAGATCGACCAGACAAATAGCAAGGGAAAAGTCGGACGGGGAATCGGGTCACATACGGACTATGGCCTTCTCGTCATCGCAAGTCAGACTAACGTGGGTAATCTTTTCGTCCGACCTCCGAGTGCTGCAGAAGATAGAATTAAGAATTGGGAGAAGAGTACTGCCGGGCTGCACGAAGACGACGAAAACTGGATGTTCGTTCCACCTATTGAGAATACCTTAACCGTTTTCCCCGGTATTACATTGCCCTGACCGCTCACGCTGTCCCTTTAAGCTAATCTATAATACAGGCGACATAATACAATTCATTACTTCTGGACACCTCCTATCCACTCCGCACAAGGTTAGGCTTAATACTCGAGAGCGCTTCGCCTTTACCTACTTTACGAGCCCAATTTCTCGGCCCATATCAGGCCACTTCTAGAACTATATGAAAGTATTCATTACGGTACGCACATCACAAACATGTGTTTAAGGAACTACTCAGAGCGGATCACCACGAAGCGGATCGAGGAGGAGCATCGTTTGTAAATACTGGCCGGCTTGAGAAGTATAGTCAAACAGCCCAGCATCAGCTCTTAGATAGTCCTATCTTAGACAACACATAAGATTAGTTCGACTTGACGAGACCAGAAAAACCGGACTGTTGGCCCATCTGTAATAGCTTAGGAATCTCCAATTCGTGAGCCCGCGCGATGCTTAGTAGCGGACGGCTAATAGGGCCAAGGGATAAGGAATTGCTAAGTATTTTCAGATATATCGCCCCGTAGCATTGTCTATATCGAGAGTAATTCATAAAGATGCCGCAGCCTTAATTTTTAGCCCTTCTCAACTATTGTCGCAGAAGTCAACGAGTGCACCGTGGAAAGCACTATCCAGTTCTATGCACGCCCAACAACCCAGAACAGCCTCCCGTCACCTCTAGAACTCTGAGCGTTTCGTCTCTCACCAACGAAATTGCAGTATTTAAACGTAGTATATAGTGACCGTAGAAAGAACTCATCTTTAGCTCCAATGTACCTTGAGCCCAACAACGGTTGAATGGCCTTGGTCGCTACTTCTGCATGATAGAATGGAATTCTGGGGAAGAGATGGTGGACTAGGTGAAAGTCAATAATGTTGTGGAAGAAGTGTCGCCCTATGAAACCAATGCTTCTATCGATTGTTCCTAGTGCGCCCTGAGTAAAGGTCCAAGCTTCGTCTGTGTAGTATGGTATATCTGGGTGCGTATGATGAAGGTATGTTATTGCGACTGTAGTAAGGAAGAAAGTTAGTAGATAAGCCACACCTTAAATCGATAAGTTTAGAACTGACCTAGCCAGTGATGAACTAAAATATATGGTCCCATATAAAGAAGCATCACCTTTTGGTATCCGAGATACTGGGAAGCAAACCAAAGCACTCCCAATGTGCAAAGTAGTCCAAGGTCAGACAAGATAACCAAAAGCTTCTGCGACGGTAGGAATAGCATACTAGATACTGTAAAGTGACTCATGTCTCTTCGGGGATTTAATCCAGTATCAGTAGGTAAGCTATCCTTCCCAGCTGTCACGTTAAAGAGTAGATATAGTTGCCATCCCACTAATTGATGCTGAAGTAGTCGAAATATAGTGGCCACCGAGGTTTCTTCAGCCATATCGAGTAGCTTTTCAAGGCGAGAGGTATTTTCGGCCTTAAGATCGTCCTCAATTTCTGGCACAAACACAGTATCTTTAGTGACATGTCCAGCGTAGCGATGGTGGCGAGCGTGAGTAATCTTCCATGAAAAGTAGGGAACTAGGAGCGCCGAGTGAATCTGCCAACCGAGAAAGTCGTTGAGCTTGTTATATCTTGAGAAAGCCCCATGACCGCACTCGTGTCCAAGAATCCATAGCCCTGTCCCAACACAACCTTGAGTAAAAATATATAATGCCCATGCTATAACTCTTAGAAACGGAGAGTAGATCATATCAATTCGCAATGCTAGATAGACAAGAACTGTGGCATAGACAATATCTCGCCCCAGGTACAATAATGAGGTACTCAGTGACGACTTGAAGCATTCTGGAGGAATGGCTCTCTTAAGTTCTGCCAGGCTTGGCGACTCTTTTTGTTGACTTCTCAATACTAGTATTCGCCCAGTCAGTCACAGCCTTAGTCTCGGTTTTCTTAGCAGTCAGACCTTCAACCATGTTGCTGGTGTGGAGCAAGGAATGCAGCGCCCGTCAAAGGGCTATCTCTTCGATGGTGACCAAGAAGCTAGGGGAAAAGACGTGTCGTCCGGCTTTCGACAATGAGTAACCAGCAACAATTTATTCTACCTTTGTCAAGCAAGTGAGATTATAAATATTCGAAAGCTCAACCATCGGTAGCCGCCAAGTCTTTAGTCCCTTCTATGGTATTTACAGCATAAAACCTCTGAGAAAGTCCGCCGAAGCCCAATAGAGTACCCTCAACTTCAATCAATGTTCTTGCACTACGGTATGCTTGCATAAGATCGGAGAGGACCCTGCATGTAAGATCAGCATAGAGTTATCAACTGCGGATTGTTCCGATTTTTGGCCATTTGACTTCAATCAGATGAATGTGAGGCTTTGCAAGTGCCGACTACCATTTTAATCCACTTTGTGGAGCATTAGGCCCACGTAACCATTCTATCTTATGTCCAACCCAACAGAAATGGTCAAATCGTAAATACCGAAGTTTTAATGTCCAAGATCCGCAATAATGCAATAGTTTGTAATTACTACGATGAAATACTTTGGTCTAAGATCAACGTGAAGCGAGCGGAATATACGGAGATTTCGGCAGTTCGATTTCTTTTTCTACAACAAGCAAAGCATAACGAACTACCCTTCAAGCTCGACCGCTCACCGCTTCTATTGCTTCCCCCTAATCTTAGACATATTTTCCTCGTGAATGACCGTAACGCTCAAATTCTTCGTCTGAGCCAAATTTTCCAAGAGCCTTCGGCAAATTGCATGGTAATGTACTGTCGGAAATCGACATTCTGTCCAGGCTCTTCCTCAAAATCATAGCGAGAGAACATGTTTGCTACTACCATTCGTATTTCTGCCCATGCAAAGCTGTTGTGGAATGTTAGCAGGGATGATAAACCCGGTTTGGCCCGGATAAAACCTACTTGATACCGATGCACGAGTGTTTTCCAGATGAGAATGGATAGTATGCACCCATACTGTGACGATCTTTCAGCGAGCGGAGATTGGGACATGGAAGTGGAGCTACTCACTCTGGCTCTGGTGCGTTGCCTCGTTTCTCCGATGGTAACCATCTCTCAGGCCAAAATCGCAGTGGCTGCGGCCAGTATTCGGGATTTCGATGGAGATCGCGATATGATGCCGAGACAACTGTGTGGGGTGGCAGATAGTGTCCCATTAATGTGATTCCCTTGTTTCCTGTGCGTCTTCCCATTTCCGAGGCAATCGGATGAAGTCGAAGAACTTCCTTGATGCAAGCATTGAGATATTCAAACGTTGGGTTGTTACGTATTTCCTTGCTGTCAATGATGGGTGCGTTTGGAAGTAGTGGTGGAAGGCTTTCCAGCAGCTTATTCTTGACGGTTGGATGTCTGCATAACTCCAACCAGAGACATGCAATCGTGCCTGATGTTGTCTCTGACCCTGCTAGGAGCACCTCTGACATTTGATCGACAATGTCTCTAGCAGTCATTTTATAGCCAGAATCTGGTCTCATACCTTCATCTATCAGGTGCTGCAGGAGATCTTGGCGTGTCGGGATAGCAGATTCCTGGCGGCCACAAATTATGAAATCAATGGCCTAGAACATTAGCTTCAAATATCAGTTGCTGTTGTTATTGTTGCACTCACCTTGATCATTGGGCTAGGCCAATCGTACATCAAGTTGAGTCCCAGTCCACGGAAGAACCTTTTGAAGTAAACTTGCTGAACGACGATTAGTGGTTTTCATGAAGGATATCTCGTGACTCACCTGATACCGTTTGGTCATGCCGAAGAAGATTGCTCTGGGGATAGAAGCCCAAACCTGGTCGTCGTCACTTTCCATGTTTTCGAGAGCTGGGTTAGTCCGACCGAATCCACGTCCAAATGAGCATTCACCCATTCTGAATTCGTTGTTAGCACCTTCGAGCATCGAAGTTTGTTGTGCCACTTACATGTCCAAGGCTACGTTGTGCAGATCGTCCATCATGTCCGTAAGTACAGCTTTCTTGGCATGTAGAGAGCCCTCACTACCCAGCATGTCCTCGTACTTACAGACGAGGTGCTGAATCGACTTGGCGAAAAACATATCAAGTTTGTCTACGTAACCAACTGTGAATGCCGGAGAGAGGAATTTCTTAAGGCGAGAATGTGGTTGAGCCCGACTAGATCATGTTAGCATCCATTGTGCACGGCAGAATCCGTTCCAAAGAGCCTTACATCTCTCCAAAAAGTCCAGGACTGAATCTATCCCGGGAGATCTCAGCGTACATCGCTACTTTGGGCAAGTCTGTGGTCAAAAGAATTTCCTTCATGGCAGCTTTATCCGAAATCCAAACTTGACGAGGTCCAAGGCGAACGATCCTGCCATACTTGTCGTGGCCGTCTTTTGCTTGTTTCCATATTTTACCAGTGGCAAAACCCCACATCAAATGGAGGCCAGTGAAGGGAGCATACCATGGCCCTGGAATGCTTGATAATGGTGACTTGATTGCTTTCCAGGTGTTGATGAAGTATAAAATGACAGATAGAACGCTGATAAATAAGATAGCTGTTTGGACTGGATGCTGAAGGACAGCATCTGCCAGCTTGTCCATCTTGACAGTGGCCAGTTGCGAGCGTGTTAGAGCCCTGGTCTCTTTTAAAGATGCTGTAAGCTGCCTGATTGAAGAGATCTGGAGCTCACCAAGATTGATGTCTTTGAAAGCCGTTGTAACCTGCATGATTAAAGGGTTGTTTCTGCGGATGTTTTCATCAACGCCTTCGACTTTTATGTTTGAGGCCACGAAGCAGAACTCTGTGCTCCAGAGACCTTTTTCTTTTGCCAATAAACCACGGCAGTCTATCTTGTTCCTAATGTCGGCTGTGTCTGTGCGCGTCTTTCCATTCGAATTTGATAAAGTTAATCCTCCCTTGCACATCGTTCTACGGCTTACTTCAAGCAGGTACGAGGCCTGAAATCTGGTAATAATAACACTAGCTTGATGAGGTAGGGATTTGCGTAGAATGTTAAAAGCGTCTCCACACTTCATCCTAGACTATCGTTAAGTCATGATGCCCCTCGAAAAATAAACTTTGTCCGACTGCCTGATGATCTCTTAGTGACATCGCAATCAGTAACAGATCGCCGTAGAGCTGGTCATCAATGCTTTTTGATGTAGAGAGTGGGGAATAAAGTTTTAATAGTCATCCCTGTAAGGCTATACCTCTTCGTAAATTATAGATAACGAGATATCAACCTATCAACATACTTTATTCTCCGGCTATCGGAATACAAAGGTTCCGCGGAAACCAGCACAATTAACGTTTTAGATATCCCGGCAGCATAGACTTTACGAGCGCCGGGCACCAAGGATGGATATCAATTACCAGGGTCGGCACGAAAGTTTGTTAAGTTGTTAGGTTGATATGCAAGGTCGGCGTTTCGGTGACGGACGACCGACCGGTCTTTTCAACGTCGAAATGGAAATACTTAGATACAGGAAAGAACTGATATGGCTTGGCCGCCAATGTTGCTGATTTTATTGGATCATGATAAATAATGCCACAGGGAGGAATGTGGCCATTCGACTTTTAAGCATCGCGCTTTTGGACCCCGATTTTCGAGTCGAGAGAAGCCCATCACTCGAGCACCACGAAGACTATCAACTTCCGGGATTCGCTTAAGGGTTGCCATCACAATCTCAAAGCTGTCATGTATCGTGGTTCGCCTACAAGCCAGAAAGATGATTTGGCTATAGATTCTGTCCATGATGGTCGACTTTCGGAATATTTAAACCATGTGAGCTCACACTCCAAGTACTATCAGGTCCTCTGGAAAGATGTCAAACGCAGGCCCCAGTCAAAGCTCGAGGACTACCCGCTTGTCGATCACACATCCTTCTGGAATGCAAATTCAGTCGCCAACAATACAGTCTTAACTGCTAAGCAGCAAAATGGAATTGTCATGAAAACTGGTGGTAAGTCCTCCTCTACCCTCCGGAAACTTGTCAATATGAGCTGAGAGACACAAGGCACTACTGGAAGTCCCAAACTCTCCTACTGGACCAACGAAGAGCTTAAGGATGTCGCAAAGTCACTGGCTTTGGGCTTGAGAGTCTCTGGTGTGCATCTTGGCGATCGTGTTGCAAATTTGTTTTATGCAGGAGACCTGTATGGCAGCTTCCTACTCCACATCCTCTCAATTTATGAGCTCGATGCAGGAATCCAGGTTCCAATTGCCGGTCACTTAAGGACTGAAGACATGATCCAGCATATTACAGAACTTCAGACTCAAGTCATTCTCTCCACCGTTACAACCATGAGCAAAATAGCATCACGACTACGTCAAGAAAACAAAACCATGGACTTCGTGGAAAAGTTGTTGTTTTCCGGCGAGGCCTTGTACGACGATCAAATCCCGCTTCTCGAGGAGGCATTTCCAAATGCTAAGGCTCGATCTCTCATCTATGGCACGATGGATTGTGGCGTGATCGGCCTTTCTAGCACAGGATCAGATACCCGTATCCACCATCCGCTCCCCCAGGTAATAGTGGAGATTGTCACCGAGAGCGGGTCGACTGTGACTCCAGGTGTCCCAGGAGAGCTGGTAATAACCAACCTAAACCGGAGGCTTATGCCCATCGTTCGCTATTCTTGCGGTGATCGAGGAGAGTGGGTTGACTATGATGCCAGACTGTTCAGGCTGCTGGGTCGCCAGAACATGTCCGTAAGGCTAGGCCCGGTGTCTTTTGACATCGTTCACATCAAACAGTGCATTAAGCGAGTACTGGGACACTACGATGGTATGCAAGCGGTGGTGCGAAGGTTTGAGCAAAAGGATCAACTGGTGGTGCGGATAGCTGTTCAAGAATGCGATCGGTGGCTCGCCGGGCCTGCAATAGTCAGCGAAATGGGCAGGGAACGACCAATGCTCAAAGAACACATTGAAAAGGGTTTGATCGCTCCGGTAGAGATTGAGTTTGTCACTCACTCTGCGTTGGTCATCAATACTCGAAGTGGAAAAGCGATCGAAATTCTGGATGAGCGCTTGACGGGTACAGGAGCAGCAAAGGATGAACGGAATCCTGCCTAAGAGAAGCAGGGCTGCACGTAGCTGCGAATAGCCGCCAAGACTGACCAAAGCAAACATGAATATAAATTTCGTATAGTCCATCATTCTCCAATTGCAGCCTCATCTGATTTTATGGCCGGGTTGTTTCACCACCAGATCACCCTGGACATTTCATATCCCGCAGTCCCACGATTCGTCAATGTCACAGGCCGGCAGCGGTTTGCAAAGGGGCTCTTTATCCAGACGATCCACCAGTATCAAGATAGTACATCTCGCTGAGAAATCCAGTTACTAGAGATGCGTACCATCTCTTGCCATTGTTTTGGACCCATCCAAGGTGTCCTCCTTGGCTAGTTGTACATAGAACGGCGTACTTGGACTGTAGAAACTCTTGACGAGGAATACCTTCACTGCCCGTTATCGGATCATCGTTCGCATTGATAGCCAGGAATGGGACCGCGACGTCCAACACAGAATTGCTTGACGAAGACTGCCGGTAGTATTCTGTCTCTGTTCGGAATTTCCAGCTTGGACATTGGATATAACGATCAAACTCGTGGATGTACTTAATTTGTTTTGCCTTTCGCATGTCAATTTCCGCCACGGACGCAATTGCCGACGCATTCCGCCAAAAGATCTTCATAAGATTGAACGCCATAAACGGAGAATATATCAAGCGCCCAAACAGTGTTCGTTGCATGTGTAAAGCACAAACTTCCAGATTCCACGGATTGGACACAACAACTGCGGCCCTGAGAGCGCACGATTGGCCTTCCTCCGCAATGTACCTTGTCAAAATACTTGCCCCCATTGAGAAGCCCACTGCAAACAAAGGGCGATTGGGAAAGGTTCTCTGCAGCCAGCCGATAGTCTGACGAAGATCGCAAGTCAATCGAGCGTGGTAAATGCCACCACCTCGGATTGGTGTCCCCGCGCAACCTCGAGAGATGAGCACACACGCTTCCCACTTCTCTTCGCGGGACAGGAGAGGTGCCAACACGTGCCGTAGGTATAACTCGTGGGACCCACCACAAAGGCCATGCAGTATCACTACCATGGGATGAGAATCGTCAGATGGCATGCTTTGAAACGCATCGTCTGTACAATACATCGTTCCTGGTGCAATCTCGGAGCCATCTTCCTCGAACGCATCGGTTACAAAGTCCACAGCAAAAACCCCTTCCTGCGCCTTATCCTCTTGGACAAACAGCCTTCTCAAATAGTATGTTGGATTGGACTGAGGTTCTAGGAGGGCCCATATTGTTTGTAAATGTCCGTTGAACAGCACGGGGCTCAAGCTACATTGTGTAGCAAGTGATTTGCATACTTCTGGCAATTTCAATTTGCGTCCATTCCTTAATTTGATTTGATTTGACTGTTCAGAGTAGTACCAGCTGATTGCAGGAGGTGAGAAGGCCCATACACTAGTGATTACCAGCAGCAATACTGATAGGACACTGAATATGGGATATGGCCAACTGGGCTTCTCGATATGGAATATACAGCCAACAATGGACTGTCCATCGGGCAGACAGCATGAGTGACTAGAATAACTCGATCAGAAGTTGGTTGTAAGATGGCAATAGAGACGCATACTTGGAGCTTGTAGGAGACACCGGATCGTTAGTGCGAGTTACTCTGAGAGCCGTAGAGAGAACTGTCTCTCCTGGTCCGACAACTAACCCCTTCGCCGCCCTCGCAATGTCAAAAACCATGATACCAATATCCTGTCCACTCACTCAACAAGCCCAGTTCCATGAGAACAGAGATTATGATTTAAACATGCACACAAGTCTGCAGCCAGATTGGGATTTCCCATTACGGAAATTCTCGTAGATTTACGGTCTGTATTTTACTGTGTGGTATTGCGCTTATTTTCTGAAAGGAGTCAAAATCCTTGCCATTCGGCACAATTCTTTGCAGGAAAGGATACTAGTGAAGCGTTATTCTCAAGCTCGGCAGTTCTAAAAAGTCAAAATCAATGACCTCGAGTTTGAACTACTGTAACGTTCAGAGAAGTGAATCGGTAAACGTTGCTCCAAAGCCAATCCCTTTATGATGCCCATGTACCACTACCAGAGATGTGAACGCGCGGCTTGTGGGTGCTTCTCAAGGTTTGGTAGGCGGGATTTTGACATTTTCTAGCTGCGTGATCATGTTGATTATCGGGACTAGGTGGCGGACTGCAATGTTCACTTTATTTCGGCCCTGAGATCACCCGACCGCTCCGTGCCTAGCGAGTGCTTTCGTCAATGAAGCGGGCCCGTACTTTATGTGTTAAGTCTAAGCCGCTCACTACAGCACTTAATCACGTGACTAAATCACGTGATTAAGGTCACCTGACCTTACTTATATAATAAGGCTAAATAATAAGCCTTATATACTCGCTACCTTAGAAATCACTTAACTTAATTTCTAAGCAATAAGGGATTTACGAGTGTTCTCAGCCGAACTACTTAGAAGTATCGCCTATATATATCTCTATAGTCTCTCCTCTCTCTAAATTATAGAAGAACTAAGTTATTCACTCTAAATCCGTACAATGCCCTCGGGTACTCCCTAGGGCGACTATCTCACCTGTGCAGCTGCACAGCCTGAGGCGAAGGTATCCACGTGACTCCTCTCTATCGATTGTCTCCTAGGCGACTATATCGACCCACTATAGGAGGAAGGAGAGAGTATTTCCTCTATCCGTACGGTAGAGAGGTTTCCTCTCTTCTTTCCTCTTCTTAGCTTAGAATCCTCGTTACACGGTAGCTAGATTAATCGTACGATTTCTTCCTAAACCCTTACATAGGCAGAGTCTTGGGTCCTCTCAGCGAAGCATCAAAATCTTCTCCCGATCCAGATCCATCCTCCCTGGATGTTCCTCTACTACGATGTGGCAATACCTGCAAAGAATTTCAAGACGAGCTGCTCAAATGCTCATCGAGGTCTGGCAATTCCCGGGTCAGCTTTCGTAACTGGGCGAAGCTGAGGTATATGTGAGATGATAATGATAATTTTAGACGATTCTTGGCAGATTATAGGCTGACCATCGCTATCGCTCTGACTGACGGAATGCTGTGGTTCATGATTCAGTTGATTTTCAAATAGGAAGATCTTCTACCCTCGTTACTCGCAAATCCACCGTCATCGCTAAAAGCATTAAAGGCTACAAAACCGTGATTGAGACTGCCACTGATGACCTCTATGCATCTCTTGAATCTATCAACGAGAAGCTTGAGAGGGTACTCGGAAGGAGGACACCTAATTCCAGCTCTGGTTCAATAGAGCTCAACTAGATGTCTTTAACTCTGTGATCGGCTGTCGGAGCACATCAGCCAAATTCAGATCCCAATTTAATTACCGACCAGCGTGATCCGCCCACTTTCGACTGCCTATTTCGAAAAAAAAAAAATCCGTAATTACTGCCTCCTTCTATATAGGATCGACAGGAACATAATATTATAGGGTTTATTGGGCCGAAGTCATGACGGAATCAGTGCCTAACCTCCTATTTATGGCATTTTCACGAGCTTTAATTAGTTCTCTTGCAATTATATGCATTGGACTGAAAAGCCAACATCAGATTGAGAATTAGACACTCTGATACGTTCATCTACACTCTGTCAACATAGGAGTCACTAAGATGTGACCATGTATTTACGACCAGCAATAAGTGAGCAAGGGCGAGGTTGCCCGACTATTAGATATCTTCTTAACCTAAACCTACGTTACTTGTCGAAACATGAATGCCGAGTCTTTGATACTGGATATTCTTAGTAGTTAGTAATTGCTGCAATGAAACGCCCCGGTCTAAGAGAAGTAAGCGTAAAGGATAGGGATTTCTTGAGAATCAATTTCCATTCCAAGGTAAGACAAACCACCTCGGGCGACCATCAACGCCATAGCGTGGCCACGAGTGTAGTCCAGGTCGTCCGACTCTAAATCCAACCCTTCCCATAATAGGAGTTATATTGCGGACCAAAGGGACTAATCCATGTAATCCACCTCTGTCACTCTAATCCCCTTCTAGTATCCCAGACCTTCCCCTATTAACTCCATGACATTGGGAAAGCCCTCGTCCCATCCTAGCATCTTCTTGTCGCGGTCATGAGTGAAATCACGCTCTATTTATTTGTTATATAGTTATATTTCAAGATATCTATAGGGCACTCGACTATAGCTAGATTCGTCCTTATTCCTAAGCCATTCACGTAGTAAAAAAGTGGTTGACAAGCGTGAGAGGATTTTTGGACGACATCACTTGAACCATTAGAAACACTACTCATACTTTCAGATGATGATACATTCTAGCCCCATCGGAGTCTAGTCTCGAGTTTCCGCTGCCCAAAGCATCCAAAGTCGTATAATATACATAGCATGTGCTCATTGGCACTACCCAACTCGTCAGACAATACGGTGTACGTACCGTCGCCTTTAAACTTCATTTCATTCGTCATTTTCGTCACCGTTCCGCACCCTAGTAGGAACCCCGGCCGTACCACTTCCATTTCAGGCCCTCCATCCATTGTGGCGCGGTCGCTCCGGGGCTGGCTCTGCGCTTTCGATATCCACATCATATCTCACGTGGATGGCATCCGGCGACTTCATCATCGATTTTTTTGCTCTTGCTGGGAGCCGAGGTAATGGCTTTGAGGCCATTCGGGGGTCATCATCCATGACGATGACAGTGAATCCCTTAGTCTTTTGAGAACTTGATTTGGATGAGCTTAGTGTCGAGCTGCGGCTACGGCCGCCACCCTTGGGGCTCAACTGAACTGCACCATTTCCCTTTCTGAGACCAACAGCACGCATGAAAGCCGAGAATAGTGGGCGTAGGGTTGGTAGACTGGCTGAAATTACGGCTGTTGCCATTTCCACGTTTCCAAGTACCGCAGGAGCCCGAAGGGTGAATGCCAAGTTTGCAGCATCTATTGCTGCGAGGGTCGTCACCCGGTACATGCTGACAATACAAACGATGCCACCCAGCAAGAATAAGCCGATCAGAGCGATGCGCTCCGAGAGGGGTAATCGGAGCTTCGACACGGGATGGATGGGCATAGCGACCATGACAAGGTCGATCACAATGTGAGGTATCGCGTTCCCAATGAAGAGTGCTTTTGTGTTGAGGCATTTTCCCGGGATGTTTGGGTTCCAGGCACGCTGAACGGGTATACACTTGAACACGGTAATTCCAATGAGAAGGAGGACCCAGACAGCGTTGGCGATTCCAACAACGTTGACCGAGATGCGGATAAAGCGCGTGTCGAAGATGCGGCGATACATGATCAATATGGAGAGCTTGACGAGGCCAATACCGAGACTGGGATGGATTAGCCTTTCGCATCAAAGGGGCAGCTGCCTTACACACCAGTACTCAATAACAGACGCATAAAGTGCCTTTCCGATCATCTCGATATTTGAAGGCTGCAGATTCTCAGCTTCCAGACCCAGGCCGTTTTCGATCACTGTCGTTGTCAGAATTGGTAGACACTTTCGACTGCTCACTTACTGATGAAGATCATCGCTGCCTTCGAGAACATAAAGACCTGAAACATCGAGTCAGTACGACGCGATAAGACATGCGATGGAGGAACGTACCAGTCCAGCCACCAAAAACCAGTCTTCTACGCCAATATTCCCAGCCTTGGTGCGCACATACATGCGTGCTGAGAGACAGATGCAGGCTAGCACCAGGAATGGGATAACGAGACCATATAGATCCGCCCGCACGCTGCGGGCATGGTCGGTATTCAACCCAGTCTGGCTGACGTTCAGCATCGTGTTGGACGGGTCTCGCTAAAGGTCAGAGCCAAAAGTCGAACTTGAAGGTCCTTCACTGGCAGAGACTTTCATACTTGTAGCTCCGCCCTCGCTGAACTGTACAGCCACGCGGCGTGACTGATGATCTGACGTTTTATGTTTGGCCTTTTGCTGAGCCAAGCTCCAAAGTGAGTCCATAGGCCGCTCAGTTAACTTCAACCTGACACTAGCCGGCCTATTTAGCTGCTTATCGATAGATTGTGTTTCGCTAACTACCGAGACGAGGCGAGTCTCCCCCCATGTGGGTAAGCGACGTTTGGAAAATTAGGCGAGGTTGTCGCCAAGCAACGTGGGTGCCCGGCGTTAGTTCACATCAGGCGTTAGTGGATATAGCTATCCTTCTAAAGTATATAGTGAATGTGAACTTTGTTTTGAGTCCGTTTCAGCTCCTGCAGGAGGCTCCCTAAGTAGTTCCGATGACTAAATTTAATCGGCTTGCTTTCAATGAGCAGTCACTATGACGGCTGCCACACAAGCCATCATGACCGGCTTCTTAGACTCTCTCTTATTGGTATGTGGACGCAGCCTGTGAAATAATGGGTTGTCAGTAATCGACTAATGGATCCATCCTACATATGCGCTTTAGTTTTCCTGGCCACTTCTGTTGGAAGCGGCTCTTTGGCCTCGAGAGTTCATTATGCGCCAATTCATCGATCAGCCATGTCGAAAAGAGAACACTGGGCCTGTCTGCAGTGTTTCACACAGTGTGGGAGGACATCCCCGCTGATAGATTTTGCTGGAGTTCGCCGGACCGAGGCCGACATTGAGGAAAGAGGAGAAAAATTCAACCCCTACTAGCTTGCGGGCCGTCTTGTCTAGATTGGAAAGTATGTTTCAAAGCCTGAAAGGTCTTTAGTGTCTTATGCAGAGCCCCAGGCTCAAGTTCTACCTTCGGTCAATGACCAAGCGCCGCTGTTGTCGTTCGTATCCAAGATGCTGAATAAGTTGATTAGAGAACGTGATTGGTCCGCACAAGCGGTATCCCATATCCTATTGCAACTTACGTTCCAAAAGTCCTCTCGGATGCTTGCTAGCCTGGATTGTCGACCAATAGACGCTCAACGTGACCTCATCGTCTTTTTAGAGTCGGGGGAAACTACTGCTACGGTGGCAGATTCCGTCGTCCATCATTCCAGGTGCTCCTCTAATTGGTTTCTTCGATGCGATATCTCCATAGCGAATCGAGTGGCGTTCTACTCAGCATTGAACGTGAGTTTTTGCAGTCGGAATTACCAGGATCAGCATTTAGTTATGAAGACCCAACATGCTCAAGCTATTTGCAGTAATGGAATTTGCCAAGATTAAAAGGGGCTCATTCGACTTCCTATATATCCCGCACGCTTCACCGCACCTACGCCAGCCCAGTTCCTTCCATTAAGCAAACTCCATGTGAAAAGGCAACTTTGGGAGCGATGCTGGATAACAGCTAAAGAGGTCATGAGCCGTTCAGACAGACATCCTAATGGAATACAGGAACGGCGGCTAGCGCCCTTGATACGAGCACTTTTCCTCTTGGACAGCAGAAGAGTCTAGATCCCCTCCTGGAACTCCGGGAAATGTAAGTGCGTTAGTTACGGCATTTTAGATAAAGGCGGGAAATGAGGTTTCAACTTTACAAAGAAATGACCGCCCCATTTATCGGATTGTGAAATAATGAAGCATTGGAATACCTCCAGCCTTACGTACCAGTCGTGGTGGTAGTCGAAGTACCGTGGTCGTATTTCGCCACATAGGGGCTTTCATCACGCCGAGATGTCGATTAATCTGTTCATGAACGCGATTTGTTCTTTCTCAGACAAGAATAACCCTCTACCCTTCCTTGTTTGCTACACAACCATTAAGTTCGATCGAATCGAAGTGTAGTGGGTCCTTCCTGCTTCCCAATACCATCTCCTTACTAGGCTTGCTCAGGGGGGGGGGGGGGGGGGGGGGGGGGTGTTGGTTTTTTTATTGTTTTTTTTTT
>Ga0105239_10002837_pt1 | contig 21680 bp, 24 predicted proteins | sample KBSC44metaG_FD_92761 | JGI IMG/M metagenome (GOLD analysis project Ga0105239, IMG submission 92761) | Corn rhizosphere microbial communities from Kellogg Biological Station, Michigan, USA - KBS C4-4 metaG | ecosystem: Host-associated > Plants > Roots > Rhizosphere > Soil | place: Michigan, USA... | reverse complement strand
GCGATGTTGCCGAAGAACCGGAACCGGGGGTCGGCGGCGGTCTTCTCGAACTGCGCGCTGATGGTCTTGATCTTCGGGTGGTCGGGTGCAACGCCGGAGCGCACCAGACCCCACGGGGTCGGCAGCATCTCCAGCATGTCGACGCGCACGTCCGCGTCATCGGTCGAGTCGGCGAACTTCAGCAGCGACGCGGCAGCAAAGTAACCCGAAGGTCCAGAGCCGACGATCGCCACATGGTATGGGCGCATGGTTCAGCTTTCTGTAAGCCATATGTCCTGTACCTGGGCCGCGCAAGGGGCTGTCGCGACGTCCCGGGCTGGGTACGAACCGATGCTAAACCTGGTTGGGTGGTCGAGGGGTGAGGCTTCGAAACCGCGGGCGTCGCGGTCGGTACTGTGATTTCCCGTGGATCCCGACCGTTTAGCCGACATTGCAGCCCTCGACACCACCTTGACCACGGTGGAGCGGGTGCTCGATGTCGACGGTCTGCGCGCGCGAGTGGTGAGCCTCGAACAAGAGGCGTCCGATCCGAACCTCTGGGACGACCAGTCGCGCGCCCAGAAGGTCACCAGCGACCTCTCCCATACGCAGAGCGAGCTGCGCCGAGTCGAAGCACTTCGGCAGCGGCTCGACGACCTGCCTGTGCTCTACGAGATGGCGGCCGAAGAGGAGGGCGCCGCTGCCGAGGCCGCGCTGGCCGAGGCCGACGCCGAGTTCAAGTCGCTTGGCGAGGACCTCGAGGCGATCGAGGTCCGCACGCTGCTGTCGGGGGAGTACGACGAACGCGAGGCGGTCGTCACCATCCGATCGGGCGCGGGAGGCGTCGACGCCGCCGACTGGGCCGAGATGCTGATGCGGATGTACATCCGCTGGGCGGAGAAGCACGACTACGGCGTCGAGGTGTTCGACACGTCCTACGCCGAAGAGGCGGGCATCAAGAGCGCGACGTTCGCGGTGCACGCGCCGTTCGCCTACGGCACGCTCTCGGTCGAGCAGGGCACCCACCGGCTGGTGCGGATCAGCCCATTCGACAACCAAAGCAGGCGCCAGACGTCGTTCGCCGACGTCGAGGTGCTTCCCGTGGTGGAGACCACCGATCACATCGAGATCCCGGAAGGCGACCTGCGCGTCGACGTCTACCGATCGAGCGGTCCCGGCGGCCAATCCGTGAACACCACCGACTCCGCCGTTCGACTCACGCACATCCCCACCGGTATCGTCGTGACTTGCCAGAACGAGAAGTCGCAGTTGCAGAACAAGGTTGCGGCGATGCGCGTGTTGCAGGCGAAGCTGCTGGAGCGCAAGCGATTGGAAGAGCGCGCCGAGATGGACGCGCTCAAGGGCGATGGCGGCAGCTCGTGGGGGAACCAGATGCGTTCCTACGTGCTGCAGCCGTATCAGATGGTCAAAGATCTACGCACCGACTACGAGGTCGGAAATCCGGCCGCGGTACTCGACGGAGACATCGATGGATTCCTAGAAGCGGGAATCCGTTGGCGCAATAGGAAAGATGACGACTAGCTACCAGGCATTCGAGTGGGCCCAGCGCTGGCACGACTTCTGGCGGGGCGGCATCGGCGAGTGGATCTTGACTCGCGGGCTCAAGATCGCCCTGATCATCATCTTCTCGCTGCTTGCCGCCCGGTTCATCACCTGGTGCGCGCACAAGATCACCAGCCGCATCGACGCCGACTTCCGGGACAGCGATCAGATCGTCCGCACCGAGAGCGCCAAGCACCGCCAGGCGGTGGCCTCGGTCATCTCCTGGGTGTCGATCGCGATCCTGTTCGTCGTGGTGGCCGTCGAGATCACCGACGTGCTGGCCATCCCCGTCGGATCACTCGTCGCACCCGCGGCCGTGCTGGGTGCCGCCCTTGGTTTCGGCGCGCAGCGCATCGTGCAGGACCTGCTGTCGGGGTTCTTCGTCATCACCGAGAAGCAGTACGGCTTCGGTGACCTGGTCGCCTTGACCGTCGCTGGCATCGCTGCGCCGGCCGAGGGCACCGTCGAGGACGTCACGCTGCGCGTGACCAAGCTGCGGTCCAGCGACGGCGAGGTGTTCACCATCCCCAACGGCCAGATCGTCAAGACGATGAACCTGTCCAAGGACTGGGCGCGCGCCGTCATCGACATCCCGGTCCCGACCAGCGCCGACCTCACTCGGGTCACCCATCTGCTGCACGACGTCAGCGACACCGCGATGAAGGACGAGAGCCTGCGCAAGCTGCTGCTGGACGCCCCGCAGGTGATGGGCGTGGAGAGCATCTAGCTCGACACCGTGAACCTGCGGATGGTCGCGCGCACGCTGCCAGGCAAGCAGTTCGAGGTCGGTCGACGGCTCCGTCTCCTGGTGATCGCCATGTTCGCGCGTGCCGGGATCGTCACGCCCGCCGACAGCACTCCGATGGTGAACACCATTCCGAGTCCGGCCAACGTCAGCGACCGGGAACAGCCGCGGGTCTCGGAGGACCCCGAATGAGCTTTTGGAACTGGCTCACCCGCACCCGGCCAGACCACGGCTGGCCGGGGTACCTCATCAACGGGCGCATCCGCACGTCCACCGTGGGGCTGATCGTCGCGTTCTGCGTGATCACGTGGGTGCACAACACCTACCAGCCGCCACCGCCGCCACCCGTCGTGCCCGATACGGCGGTCGTGCCTCCGGGGTTCGTGCCCGACCCCGAGTACACCTGGGTGCCGCGTACCAACGTGCAGGAGCGGCCCACGACCACCACCACCACCACCACGACGCCGACCACCACGACGACCACGCCCACGACCACGGAACCCAGCCCGACCGACACCACGCCGACGTCACCGACTAGCCCGGCCGGTCCCACTTCGCCGACCACGCCGATGCCCATGACGGTGGATCCGGACGGTGCCGGTCCGATTCCACCGCAGACGCTGACCCCGATCACGATTCCGACGGTCGTCCTTCCGTCGTTACCCGGCCTCGGGCCGGCGCCGACGACGCCCCCGCCACCGAGGTAGGCGGGTCCGGCTCCGGGCACCGCTACACTGGCGAGCCGTGATGATCACCCTTGACCACGTGAGCAAGCAGTACAAATCCTCGGCACGCCCAGCTCTGGACAACGTCTCGCTCAAGATCGACAAGGGCGAGTTCGTCTTCCTGATCGGGCCGTCCGGATCGGGCAAGTCGACGTTCATGCGGCTGCTGCTCGCCGAGGAGACGCCAAGCAACGGCGACATCCAGGTGTCCAAATTCCACGTCAACAAACTGTCCAGCCGCCACATCCCGAGCCTGCGTCAGGTGCTCGGCTGCGTGTTCCAGGACTTCCGGCTGCTGCAGCAGAAGACCGTGTTCGAGAACGTGGCGTTCGCCCTCGAGGTGATCGGCAAGCGTTCCGACGTGATCAACCGCGTCGTGCCCGACGTGCTTGAGATGGTGGGCCTGTCCGGCAAGGCCAACCGGCTGCCCCACGAGTTGTCAGGTGGCGAGCAGCAGCGCGTCGCCATCGCCAGGGCCTTCGTCAACCGCCCGCTGGTGCTGTTGGCCGACGAACCCACCGGAAACCTGGACCCGGATACCAGCAAGGACATCATGGATCTGCTCGAGCGGATCAACCGCACCGGAACGACGGTGTTGATGGCCACACACGACCACCACATCGTCGACTCGATGCGCCAGCGCGTCATCGAACTCGAGCTCGGTCGCCTGATCCGCGACGAGCAGCGCGGTGTCTACGGAATGGATCGCTAAGTGCGCTTCGGCTTTCTGATCAACGAGGTCCTTACCGGGCTTCGTCGCAACGTCACGATGACGGTCGCCATGATCTTGACGACCGCCATCTCGATCGGCCTGTTCGGCGGCGGCCTCCTGGTCGTCCGCCTGGCCGACAGTTCCCGCAACATCTACCTGGACCGGGTGGAGAGCCAGGTCTTCCTCACCAACGACGTCTCGGCCAACGACCCGACGTGCGACGTCGACCCGTGCAAGGCGCTGCGCAAGCAGATCGAGGATCGCAGCGACGTAAAGTCCGTGCGCTTCCTCAACCGGGACCAGGCCTACGACGACGCGATCAAGAAGTTCCCGCAGTACAAGGACGTCGCGGGCAAGGATGCGTTTCCGGCGTCGTTCATCGTCAAGCTCGACAATCCCGAGCAGCACAAGGAGTTCGACCAGTCGCTGGTCGGCCAGCCTGGTGTGCTCAACGTGCTCAATCAGAAGGACCTGATAGACCGGTTGTTCGCGGTGCTCGACGGATTGAGCAACGCGGCGTTCGCGGTCGCCCTGGTCCAGGCGGTCGGTGCGATCCTGTTGATAGCCAACATGGTTCAAGTCGCGGCCTATACCCGCCGAACGGAGGTGGGCATCATGCGACTGGTCGGCGCGAGCCGCTGGTATACGCAGCTGCCCTTCCTCTTGGAGGCGATGCTCGCCGCGTTCATCGGCGTGGTGATCGCGATCGTGGGGCTGATCACGGTGCGGGCACTGTTCCTCGAGAAGGCGCTCGACCAGTTCTACCAAGCCAATCTGATCGCCAGGATCGACTACGCCGACATCCTCTACATCGCGCCCATCCTGCTGTTCGTCGGCGTGGCGATGGCCGGCGTCACCGGTTACGTCACCTTGCGTCTGTACGTGCGGCGTTAGCGATGGCGAAGAAGAAGGTCGACGAGGCCACCCGGCGCAACAACCAGGTGGTCGCGACCAATCGCAAGGCGCGGCACAACTATTCGGTCCTCGAGACGTTCGAGGCCGGCGTCGCGCTGATGGGCACAGAGGTGAAGGCCCTGCGTGAAGGGCAGGCATCCCTGGCCGATGCGTTCGCCACCCTCGACGACGGTGAGATCTGGCTGCGCAACCTGCACATCCCGGAGTATCACGCGGGCAGCTGGACCAACCACGCACCGCGGCGCAACCGAAAACTGCTGCTGCATCGCAGCCAGATCGACAACCTCGTTGGCAAGATCCGCGACGGCAACCTGACGTTGGTACCGCTGTCGCTGTACTTCACCGACGGCAAGGTCAAGGTGGAGCTCGCGCTGGCGCGAGGCAAGCAGACGCACGACAAGCGGCAGGACATGGCCAAGCGGGACTCCGACAGGGAAGTCACACGGGAACTGGGGCGGCGCGCCAAGGGCATGCGCTGATCGGGGTCGTCTTCGCGCTGGCGTCGGCGTTCGGTTACGGCGTCAGCGACTTCGTCGGTGGCATGGCATCGCGGAGGGTGGCCGCCCTGCGGGTGGTTCTGGTGTCCTACCCGGTCGCCACGACGTTGCTCACCGTGCTGTCCCTGATCATCGGAGGCCACGTAACCGCGCCTGCGGTGATGTGGGGCAGTCTGTGCGGTGTCGGGCAGGCCTTCGGCGTGTGGTGGTTCTACGCGGCACTCGGGGCCGGGCCCATCTCGGTGATCTCGCCGTTGACCGCTCTGCTGGTCTCGGGTGTGCCGGTGGCGGTCGGAGTGACGTTGGGGGAGCGGCCGTCAGGCATCGCCATGGTCGGGATCGTCCTCGCATTGGTCGCGGTCGTACTGGTGAGCCGCCAGGTCGAGGATTCGAAGCCGCACCGCTTCACGCCGAAGATCGCCTGGCTCACCCTCGGCGCGGGCTTGGCATTCGGCATGAACTTCGTCTTGATCGCGCAGGCCCCCGTCGAGGCCGGACTCTGGCCGCTGGTCTTCGCGCGGGTCACCGCCAGCGCACTGATGGTGATCATCGCGCTGTTCACCAACAACCTCGCGTTGCCGACCGGCACGCCGCTGCGGCTGGCGCTCCTCGCGGGTTGCTTGGACACGATTGCCAACGTGGCCATGCTGTTGGCCCTGCAGTCGTCGCTGCTGTCACTGGCCGCGGTGTTGATGTCGTTGTACCCGGCCGCGACGGTGGCGCTGGCGATGGTGGTGCTCAAGGAGCGGGTGACCCGCTGGCAGGCCGTCGGCATGGTGCTGGCGCTGCTCGCCGTCGGGATGATCGCATCCGGCTGACGGGCGTCGGACGGAGCGATACCGTCGGCCCGTGAACAGCCCATCGCGCCCCGCCACCCTGCTCGACAAGTCGGACGTCCTCGACGGGCTGTTCGCATCGTGGGACGCCATCGACCGGCTGATGACGGCCCTGCCCGACGCGCAGTGGATGACGCCGACGCCGCTACCGGGATGGTGTGTCCACGACGTCGTCGCCCACGTCATCGGCACCGAATCGATGCTGTCGGGCGTCGCGACCCCGGAGCTGGACGTCGACGTCTCGACGTTCGGCCACGTCCGCAACCCCATCGGCGCGCTCAACGAGTGCTGGGTGCAGCACCTGCGCGGCGAGACCGGCGACGACGTGCTTGCGCGGTTCCGCGACGTCACCGCCAAGCGCAGAGCGACGCTCACCGACATGACCGATGAGGTCTGGAACGGGGTCACCGCGACGCCTGCGGGGCCGGACACCTACGGCCGGTTCATGCGGGTGCGGACCTTCGACTGCTGGATGCACCAGCAGGACGTCCGGCAGGCCCTGTCGCGGCCGCCGTCGGACGCCGACCTCGGCGACCCGGCGTCACGGCTGGCGCTCGACGAGATCGCCACCAGCATGGGCTTCGTCGTCGGCAAGCTCGGCAAGGCACCGGACGGCGCGCGGGTGGCCTTCGAGCTGACCGGTCCGATGGCGCGGACCATCAGGGTGGCGGTCGACGGGCGGGCCGCCGTGGTGGACGAATTCGCCGACACACCGACGACGGTCATCCGGCTCGACGGTCTGCAGTTCACCCGGCTGTGCGGAGGCAGGCCGCTCGGCGACGACCGCCCGCGTGAGATCGAGTTCGACGGCGACGCCGAGGTGGGCCAGCGGATCGTCGATCACATGGCATACGTGATCTGACCGGGACGTTTTAATCCCTGGACCGTGTTGAGCTGCAAGGTATGATGGACCGTCCCACCGAAGTTCGGCGGGGATGCGAGGGGCCGAACGGTTTCGACATCGCGCATCGAATCAAGGGAAGCGTGCCGGTGCAGGCAAATGACCACCGTAAGCGTCGTTGCAACCAATTAAGCGCCGATTCCAATCAGCGCGACTACGCCCTCGCTGCCTAAGCGACGGTGTGTCTGTCAGACCGGGAGCGCCCTCGGCCCGGACCCTGGCATCAGCTAGAGGGACAAACCCATACGTCCGGTCGCGGGATGTACGGGGACATCAAACAGCGACTGGGATCGTCATCACGGCTTGTTCGCGAGACCGAGAGATCCAAGTAGAGACATAGCGAACTGCGCACGGAGAAGCCTTGAGGGAATGCCGTTGGACCCGGGTTCGATTCCCGGCGGCTCCACAGAGAAGGCCCAGGTCAGGGAGATAATCCCGAGCCTGGGCCTTTCTGCGTCAGCGGCACGTCAACCGGTGCGGCGTTTGAGATTGCGTCCTTTCGGGCAAAATCCAATCATGCGAAGTCTTCGACGCCGTTTCACCATCGCGGCGGTTGCGGCCGCTCCCATCGCCGCCATCTCGCTGTTCAGCGCCGGCATCAGTTCGGCAGATCCGCTCAACTGCGTGAACGGGCAATTCTGGGATCCGATCACCAACACCTGTCAGACGCCCCGTCCGGCGGAAGACTGCGGGCCTGGCCAGTACTGGAATGCGTTGTCGAATGTCTGTCGACCGCTGGGTCAGCTTTGACGCGTTCGTAGCCGGGCAGTTCGGGATCAACTCGACTCGACGGATTCGCCAGGCATGTGTCGCGCGGCGGTCGCATCCATGATGTCGCGCAGGGCAGGTATCTGGTTGAGCAAGCCCTCGAGATCAGCGCCCGCAACACGCAGGACCTCGGCCCTGCCGGTCGTCGTCACCGTCGCATTCCGAAGTTTCCCGCGGCGAAGCGCGGATTCGCCGATCACCTCACCCGGTCCCACCACGGCAACGCGGTCTTGTCCGACGTACACCCCCGCCTCCCCGCTGAGCAGGATGTACAGGGCGTCGGACGGAGTCTGTTGCTGAATCAGGGGCCATGGCCCGGACGTCGAGGCACGACGTGCTGCTCGGACGATCCGCTGCAGGTCGTCGTCCGAGAGCGTCGCCTCCGCGACGAATTCCCGGAGCTTACGGGCGCTTTCTTGATACTCCGCTTCCTGCGCAGCGGCGGCTTCCTTCACACGATCGCTCATAGTGGGCTCCGCATCTGCGATGTGACCTTGACAGCGAGGAGCCTAACGACCGAAGGTCGTCGGTAGCTCCGTGTTGGGCAAATCCGAACGGACTTAGCTTCCGCGCCAAAAGGCCCAGGTCAGTGGCGGCCGACGCTTAGCCTCGCGTCATGGACCGGATCTGGCAGTGGGCGTGGGATCGGCACGGACCGCGGTACTCGTGGGCGATCTACGCCGTCACGTTCTTCATAATGCTGTCGGTCTTGCTCGTTTGGTCGCTTGGCATTGTCGCGATGGAGGAGTCGCGGCACTATCTCGAGGCGGGCGCCGTCACCGTCGTCGCCGCGGTTGTGCTGGCGTACGTGAATGTTCTTCCCGGCGTGGGCCGGAGCCGCCTCGTGGAGCGGTGGGCGGCCGGCCGCGAGGTCGATCGGGCGAAAGCGCTGGACGCCACCTACGGCTGGGCTCGGCGGACGGTCGCCCGATCGTTGGTGGGCATGGCTGTTGTGGCCGCTCTGCTATTCGTCGTCGTCGGTGCGATCGCGGGGGCAATCGGGTCGCGACTGGTGCAGTACGGGGTCTTGGGCGTCACGTTCGGAATCGCCTTCGACCTGATCGCTGTGCACAGCCTCGTGGGAGCAATGATGCGCCCAGCCAGGGTCGCCATCGCCGGTGACACCGGGATCGGTGACGCCCTGCCGCGCTCTCGCCCGACTTTTGCCGCCTGGTCGAACGTGTCCATACTCGCGGTCGCGTTCGCGTACGCCGCCGCGGGCGCGATGCTGGCCGCGGTGTTCGATCGGGTCAGCGAAGCCCCCGGGCTGGCCGTGGTGATCGCGAGCGCGTTGACCCTCGTCTTTGCGCTGCCGATCACCGTCGTTGCCGCGTTCTCGCCATCCCTGCAACCGATTCGCGATCTCGCCCAAGGAACGGAACGGGTGGCGGCCGGTGATTACAGCCGACGGCTGCCGGTGGTGCAGGACAATGACCTGGGCGCGCTAGCGGCGTCGTTCAACCGGATGCAGGCGGGTTTGGCTGAGCGGCAACGACTTCAGGCCGCGTTCGGCACCTATGTCGATCCGGCCCTGGCTTCGCGGCTACTCGCACAAGGCGATGACGTGTTCACCGGTGAGCGCCGTGAGGTGACGGTGATGTTCGTCGACTTCCGTGACTTCACGCCGTTCGCCGAGGCCAACTCGGCCGAGGACACCGTCGCGCGGCTCAACGCCCTGTTCGAGATCGTCGTGCCTGCCGTCGTCGACGCCGGTGGTCACGTGAACAAGTTCCTCGGCGACGGTGCGCTGGCGGTCTTCGGTGCGCCCAATGATCTTGCGCGGCATGCCGATGCCGCGGTGTCGGCCGCGATGGGGATTCAGCGCCTGGTCGCTGAGCGGTTCGGCGGGGAGCTTCGGATCGGAATTGGGATCAACACCGGCAAGGTGATCGCCGGAACCATCGGCGGCGCAAGCAAACTCGAGTTCACGTTGATCGGTGACGCGGTCAACGTCGCTGCCCGCGTGGAGCAGCTGACGAAGACCACCGGCGACGCGATTCTGGTCATCAATCAGACCGTCGACGCGTTGGTAACTCGTCCACCCGGACTCATCGACCGGGGAGCGCACGCGGTGAAGGGAAAGGCAGCCGCGGTGCAGGTGTTTGGCCTCGATCTCGCGGCATGACGGCTCTATCGCCGGCCGCCGAGTATTGGTACGGTGAAGTACCATCGTCGCTCGTTCATGAGGGAGCCCTCGTGCCGAAGGATCATCCAAACAGTGCCCCAGGCGTACCGATGCTGTTTCCCGCCTGGATCGACCGGTTACAGATCAAGTACGTCAACCCCGTGATCCGGCGGGTCGCCCGCTTCTTGCCAACGTTCGCCGTCATCACACACCGCGGGCGTAAGTCGGGCGCAAGCTATGAGACGGTCGTGAACGCCTACCGCAAGGGGAGTGTGCTCGCGATCCTGTTGGGCCACGGCAACGCCAACTGGGTCAAGAACGTGGTCGCCGCGGGTGAGGCCGACATGCGCCTACTTGGGCGGGACCTGCACATCACCAATCCGCGAGTCCTGCCCGCCGGCAGCGACACCGCAGGGCTGCCGTGGATCGCCCGGCTGGGCGGGCGCCGGATTGGTGTGCTCGTTGTCGACGTTGCCTGAGCCAGCCACGAGTTCGCTGACGGCGCCGCTCTACCTGCCGAACTGACATCTAGTCCGCGGTGTGGACGATCAAGATGTCGACTTTGGCTCTACGGGCGACCTCGGCGGGCACCGAGCCGAGTAGCCGTCCGGCAACCGTGTCCAGTCCCACGTCGCCGACGACCAGCAGGTCCGCGTTGGTCTCCTGAGCCAAGTGCACTAGCGCATTGACCGGTGCGCCCGGGATCGCCCGTTCTTCGATGGACTGAGCGCCGGCGGACTTGGCCCGCTCGCGAGCCTCTCGAAGGATTTCATATACCGGGGCATCCCCGTGCAGCTTGTAACCCTCGCTGCCGAGGGCGTCGGCGGCGCGGGGGTCAACGACGTGATCAGGCGACGGCACCCTTGACCAGCCACCCTTTTCGGCGGCGTGGGTATGTGCGCTTGCCACGATCAGTCGCGCGTTGTCGTGCGCCGCGACTTCGCCGGCGCGCTCGACGGCACGCATTGACGAGGCCGAGCCGTCTGTCCCGACGATCACCGTTCGATAGCCGCTCATGTTGCCTCCCGTTGTCGGTTGCCGACAACGGAACACTAACGCTTGCTGGCTCAGCCAGGTTCGGCTTTGCGGCGGTTGTTACCAAGCGCCTTTGAACGGCAGCGAGAAGAACTGGTACGACGGATCGGTCTCGTCGGGGGCTCCTTTCGGGGTGTCTCTGGTGATGCGGTGACTCAAGTCAACGGACGACGGGTCGTTCACACGAGCCCAGTCGGTGACGATCATCCGCTGGATGAACTTCCATGTGCCATCTCGTTTCTCGTACTCGTCGAGGTAGCGTCCGCCGATCACGACATCCACGTCCCGCTCGCCGGCAATGAATGTTTGGTCCGCGATGGTGTAGACCTCACCCTCGGCTCGATCGCCGTTGATCGCAAAGTTCACCGTGGTGATGTGGTGTTGCATCGACCGGATGTACGGACGGGCTGCGGCGAGATCGCCGAGGAAGTCGTCGACGCTTCCCGTGGAGAACGCGCCATGCGCGTCCGTGGCGTCGTGGTGGTAGAGGCTGCGCAGGTGCTCGACGTCGCCACGGTCGACGGCGCGGCAGTAACCGTGCACGAGCTTGCGCAACTGGAACTCATCGAACATTTCCTGCAGTTGGGCGTCTGACGGTGCCATCGCATCAGTGTGTAGGAGCCTTGGGTCCTTGCGTCGGACGTCGACTCCGTGCCGACACTTCCATCGGTGGATACGGGCTTCCCGGCAATTACTGCGCCGTTTGCCAAACGCGACTATTGCAGAACGGGTGGACGAGCCAGGGAAGGGGCGGATAGTCAACAGACACATCCAACCCGCAACGAAGGGGCGAACAGTTAGACCACGAAACCGTGCCCCACTTGAGCTGTGCGCAGCGGTGATCTCCTGAGCGCGGTCCCCAAGGGCGGCGATCATCGAAGGAGAATCATGACAACCAGTTACCACCGCTGCCCCAGCCGACGAGGCAGGACAATCGCGGCCGTCCTGTTTGCCGCGATTGCGACCGTTATCGGCATGGTGAGCACAACGGCACCGGCACACGCAGCCGACCAGTACATCGCGCTGGCCCTCGGATTCGTCAACGAGAACCCCCCCGTCACGATGGCCGGAGGCTCGGCGATCAGCGGCAACCAAGACCAGGCCGCCCAAGGGGCGCTGACGAACTGCGTGAACAACGGGGGCAGCCACTGCGTCACCCAGGTCATCGCCACGAACGCGTGCGCAGCAGCCGCCTCGAATGACTACGGTGAAATGACCGGGGCATCTGACCCGTCGCTTTCCGTGGCCCAAGGCAAGGCCAAGGGCATGCTGCAGAACCAACAGGGCGCCAAGGTCATCGTGTCGGGCTGCTCGAGTGGAGCCACCCCGCCGCCACCGAATAGCACGCCGCCACCACCCCCTGCGCCGAAACAGGGGCCGATGGTCTCGTTCGACACGGTCGTGGGCGGACTGGTGGCTCACATCACCGACCGCAGCGGAGTGTCGTCGCAATGCACGTATGCGACGGACGACTTCAGCCGTAGCTTCGCCTTAGCAGCCAATTCCAAGTACGACCTGAGGATCGTCCCAGCCGTTCCGCAATTCCGGAACTGGACTGTCACGATCACCTGTGACAACGGAACCAGCACGACGGCAACGACTTTCTTCTGAGCCCGCCCGCTCCCGTTAGCCCGAACCTCCGGGACCGTGATGCTCCGGTCCCGGAGGGCATCTGCGTTTTTGCTGATGTGAGTAAGCCCCGTATTCTTCCACGGTGAACGCGATCGACCCCGACAAGCTCAGGACCTGCCTGCAGGTGCTGCGCGACATCGAGTCGCTGCCTCCCGAGCATCCCGATGCCATTGCCGTGCGCCGAGCCACCGCGGGCATCTTCAAGTCGGTGAAGAAGGCCCGCCGCCACGCCCGACGTGACGCGGTGGCGGCCGCTGACCGCGCCGTCATCGCCGCCACCGCCACCGGTGCCCCCGGCCGCATCGACGACGAGACGGCCGGCCTGCCGCTGGTGTCCAACGCCGCCGGGGCCAGCGCGGGCACGCTGCTGCGGTCGCGGGCCTGTTACGTCTGCAAGACCCACCACACGGTGGTCGACGCCTTCTACCACCAACTCTGCCCCGACTGCGCCGCGCTCAACCGCGCCAAGCGCGACGCCCGCACCGACCTCACTGGCCGCACCGCCCTGCTCACAGGCGGGCGCGCCAAGATCGGCATGTACATCGCGTTGCGGCTCCTGCGTGACGGCGCGCACACCACCATCACCACCCGCTTCCCGAACGACGCCGTGCGCCGCTTCGCCGCAATGCCCGACAGTGCCGATTGGCTGCACCGGCTGCGCGTCGTTGGCATCGACCTGCGCGACCCGGCTCAGGTCGTCGCACTCGCCGACACGGTCGCCGAGCAGGGCCCACTCGACATCCTGATCAACAATGCGGCACAGACGGTCCGCCGCCCGCCGGGCTCCTACGCGGCGCTCGTCGATGCCGAGCGCACGCCGCCGCAGGAGCTCGTCGACGTGATCACGTTCGACCACGTCAGCGACGCCCATCCGGCCGCGCTCGCGGGGAGCCTGACCGAGCACCCCCTGCCGCACGCGGTCACCGAGCTCGCACTCGTCGCCCGCAGCGCAACGCCGGACCGGATCGCCGCTGGCATTGCCATCGACGCGGGCGGGCTACTGCCCGACACCGCGTCGGTGAACAGCTGGACCCAGCACGTGCACGAAGTCGACGCCATGGAGCTGCTCGAGGTGCAGCTGTGCAACCAGACCGCGCCGTTCATCCTGGTGAGTCGCCTGCGCAAGGCGATGGCCGCGTCGACCGCCCGCCGCAAGTACGTCGTGAACGTCTCGGCGATGGAAGGCCAATTCAGCCGGGCATACAAGGGACCCGGCCACCCGCACACCAACATGGCGAAGGCCGCACTGAACATGCTCACCCGCACCAGTGCCGGCGAGATGCTGGAGCGCGACCGCATCCTCATGACCGCCGTCGACACGGGGTGGATCACCGACGAGCGCCCGCACCCGACCAAGCTGCGGCTCGCCGAGGAGGGTTTCCACGCCCCGCTCGACCTGGTCGACGGCGCCGCCCGCGTGTACGACCCGATCGTCCGCGGCGAGGCAGGCGAGGACCTGTACGGCTGCTTCCTGAAGGACTACTCGAAGAGCGCCTGGTAGACCTACCGCGGCAGGTCCCACTGCCCGAAGTCGGCGGCAAGGACCTCGTCGACGTCGACGTGGGTGTCACCCAGCAGGACACCCGGGTCGGACGCGGTGACGATCACGTACTGATACAGGACGGCGGCAGGCTCGCGCGCCCCACCCGACCACGCCCTGGTCTGCCACGCCCAGCGGTACCCCGCAGTGGTCGAGCGCCCGATGACGCCGTCGCGGATCGCCCATCCGCACACGTTGGCGGAGCCGTAGACGCCGGTGCGGGCCGCGCCGAGCACCGAGTTGATTCCCTGAAACCACTTGACTGCCAAGCGGTTCCAGGTATCGATGTCGATGTCCTCGTCGACGCTGAAGAAGATCGGCGCGGAGTCGGGACCACCTGCCGCGCCGTGTAACCGCAGGGCCGTCGAAGCGTCGGCCACGCCGCCGTCGTATCCGCGGGTGAAGTCCGACGGCGACGCCGGCCAACCGGGCTTGCCGTATTGGTAGCAGCTGACGACGTGAAGTCCCTGCGCGCGTAGCGAATCCGCGTACTCGCGGGTGACGGGCTTGAAGTCGAAGTCTGCTCCAGGCCGTAGTTCCGATACGTAGACGAGTGCGCCGTCGTAACCCGCGGACTTGATTTGATCTGCGGGCACCAACCGCTCCGCGAAGTCGAGCAGCTGCATGTTGGCCGCCGACGCCCTCGGCGCGCCCACCGCCGCCCCAAGGCCCAGGAGAACCGGTGCCGATAGCGCGTACTTGACGACGTCGCGGCGTGACACGTTCACCGAGTTACACCGGGCCGCCGGTTGCAGTCGTGGCGATGCCACCGTCGACGGGGATGATCGCCCCGGTGAGATAGGATCCCGCGCGGCTGGCGAGGAACACGGCGACACCGGCCATGTCGTCGTCGCGGCCGATGCGGCCCAGCGGGGAGGTCCCCGCGATCGCGTCCTCGAAGGCGTCGAGCGTCGCCGCCATCATCTTCGAGCGGAACGGCCCTGGCGCAACGGCATTGACCGTGATGTGCTGCGGTCCCAGCTCACGCGCGAGCACCCGGGTCATCTGATGCAGCGCCGCCTTGCTGGCGAGTAGGAGTACGTCGGGAGCTGGGGGACGTGGATCCCGTCGATGCTGCCGATGTTGATGATCCGCGAAGGATCGTCGGCCGTGCCTGCCTGCTTGAGCGCGGGCACCAGCGCCTGGACGAGCCAGAACGGCGACTTGAGGTTGAGGTCCAGCACCCTGTCCCACGCCGAGTCCGGGAACGTGTCCAGCGGCTCACCCCAGGTGGCGCCCGCGTTGTTGACCAGGATGTCGAGACCGTCGGACTCGGCGGTGACGAGCTCCGCGAGACGCAGGCATTCATCGTGCTGGGACAGGTCCGCGGCGATGGCCCGCACGTCGCCGAACTCCGACAACTGCGCCTTGGCCTGCTCGCACGCATCGGCCTTGCGGGAGCTGATCACGACGCGCGCCCCCGCCTGCAGCAGACCGCGGGCGATCATCATCCCGATGCCCTGGTGCCGCCGGTGACGAGCGCCGACTTGCCGGTTAGGTCGAACAGTTGTGCGTGCGTGGCGATTTGGCCGTCTGTCATGGGTTGCCTTCGATCGTAGGTTGGTAGAGGTCGACGATGGTGCCGGCCGTCGGGTCGAGCTTCCCGTCGAGGAGTTCGAGGTACGCCCGTTGGATGTCGTCCGTGGTCGAGATGCGTTCGACGCGAAGCCAATCCGACGCCCACCGCGCGAACGGAACCCATGCCTCGGCGACGCTCTCGTCCAGCTTCGCGGTGCCCCAGTCGATGCCGCGCTTCTTGATCCGGTCGGGGGCGAAGAAGAAGACCGGCTTGGGGCCTGCGAGTTCGCCTGCGCCCTGCGCCATCTGGGTCCAGTGCGTGACGCCGACCGCGGAGCTGTGAGCGAGGCGGTCGCCGTAGCGCGCATGGACGTCGGCGCGGACGGTGCCGTCACCCGAGATGTCGACGTAGACGGCACGCTCGCCCGGCAACTGCGAAATGGCGTCGTACAAATGGACCGAGTCGTAGACGTTCAACCCCGCGACGAACTCGCGGTTCCCCGCAGAGGTCAGGCCGACGACCTCAATGCCTTCGCGCTTGGCGAGCAGGTAGGCCGCAATGATCGCCGTCTTCGACGATGCACTCGAGATCACGACGGTGTCCGCGCCGAAGAAGTCCTCGTCGGCGAGGAAGTCGTCGATGAGGAACGACGTGAAGAACAGCGGGAAGAACAGGATGTGCTCGGCTTCGAGGTCGGCCGAGTAGACGGGGTCGGCGGTGACGTCGCGATAGCCCTGATAGGCCGACGCCAGCTGGGCACGATGCGGTGCCGCGTCGACGAATCCCTTCTCATTGACCCGGTCGGGGACGACCAACAGATGGCTGGCACAGGGGAAGTAGCCATAGACGCGCACGCCCTGCGCGAGGTCGGGGTGCCGCGACTGCTCGACGTGGGCGTAGCCCCAGACGTTCAGTTTCCCCCAGCCCGGGTCGGACGCCGGGAAGAAGTCCCAGTACTTCATCGCCTCGCCGAACACGGCGTAGGTGATGTTGTTCGACGTCAAGCCGAACGATTCGATCCGGAGCAGCGCTTGGCCGTCTTCTGGCGACGGCGGATCGCCGAGGACGAAGCGGCTGTCGTGTAGGTCCTTGCGGTTCAGCTCGAAGTCCACGCGACTCAGCCTATGCGCGCTGCGCAAACCTCCGCTGAGGCCCCGTCCTCGTGTATATGGTGACGCGATATCCGCGGGGAACCGCGTTAGCAAGGGGTGGCGATGACCATGAAGAAGACGACGGCGGCAGTGTTCGCAGCCATGGGGATGGCGGTCGCTCCGATCGCCTTGGCGCCGGTTTCCCATGCCGAGGTGTGTGGCGCCGTCGGCGGTCGCCACGTCGAAGTGGGTGGATGCTCGCACGTCGTCGGCGACGTCGCCACGGGAGTTGCTCTGGCGAACGACGACGACTGGGCGGCGCAGGAAGCCGCGGGTCAGCCGCCGTGTTACACGCCGTCCGGCGTGCCGTACTACACGCCGGGCGGGGACCCCTGCGTGCCCTAGGGCGAGCGAAGCGACGGGGACTGACCCTGAATCAGTGCTCGGCCTTCTTCTTTCCGAAGGGCAGCACGTGTACGACGCCGACCACGATGGCGCCGACGACCAAGCCGATCACCGCTGACACCGCGGTGTTCACCAGCCAGGCCAGCACGCCGCCGACGGTCTCGACATGATGCACGTACTCCTCGGCGTGGTGGACCAGTCCGTACGGTGCATGCCACCCGAGGGTGTTGGTGCCGACCAACAGAATGTGGCCGCCCACCCACAGCATCGCGACGGTGCCGATCGTCGATAGCGTGGAGAGCAGCTTGGGCATGGCCGCGACCAGGCCGCGCCCGATCTTCTTGGCGAATCGCGACGAGCGCTGGGTGAGGCTCAGGCCGACGTCGTCCATCTTCACGATGACGGCGACGACGCCGTACACCGCGGCCGTGATGACCAGCGCGACGACCACGAGGATTATCAGCCGCGGCAAGAACGCCTGATCGGCCACCTCGTTGAGCGCGATCACCATGATCTCGGCGGAGAGGATGAAGTCCGTGCGGATCGCGCTCGACGTCATCTGGCGTTCGGCGTCCTCGCCGACGGCCGCCGTCGGTGCAGCGTGGGCGTCATGCCCCGTGAACCAGCCCACCACCTTCTCCGCACCCTCGAAGCACAGGTAGGTGGCGCCGACCATCAGGATCGGGGTGAGCAGCCACGGCACGAACTGACTCAGCAGCAACGCGGCGGGAAGAATGAACAGCAGTTTGTTGCGCAGGGATCCGATGGCGATCCGCTTGATCATCGGCAGCTCGCGGTCGGCCGTGATGCCGTGCACGTACTGAGGCGTCACGGCGGTGTCGTCGATGACGACGCCCGCGGCCTTCGCGGTCGCGCGTCCCGCCGCGGCACCGATGTCGTCGACCGAGGCCGCCGCAAGGCGTGCCAATGCCGCAACGTCGTCGAGAAGCCCGAACAGCCCCGCACTCATCGCGTCCCCACCATGACACCGAAGCGTAGCGGGTGACGTAAAGGACAGGCACTTGGATGAATTCGCTGGGATGAATTCGCGGAGCCCCATCCGTTCTGGCGGTCAGGGAGCTGTCACATGCAGTCCATTCGAACGAAAAGGGAAGGCTGATCATGAGAATCGTCGTCATCGGAGGCACGGGTCTGATTGGGTCGAAGCTGGTACATGCGCTGACCGAGCACGGTCACGACGCCGTCGCGGCGGCTCCGTCGACCGGCGTGAACACGTTCACCGGCGAGGGTCTGGCCGAGGCTCTAGCGGGCGCCTCGGTGGTGGTCGACGTGTCGAACTCGCCGACGCTGGACGACGCCGCCATCGAATTCTTCCGCACGGCGACCACGAACGTGCTGTCGGCGGAGAAGGACGCGGGAGTCGGTCATCACGTCGCGCTGTCGGTGGTTGGCACCGAGACGTTGGCTGAGCAGAGCGGGTACTTCGAGGGAAAGCTGCTGCAGGAGAAGCTCATCGCAGAGGGGCCCATTCCCTACTCCATCGTCCATGCCACGCAGTTCTTCGAGTTCGTCCAGACGCTCGCCGACTCGTCGACCGTCGACGGCGTCGTGCGGATGCCACCCGCCTACTTCCAGCCGATGGCAGCCGTCGACGTCGCAGAAGGGGTTGCCATCGCCGCGGTCGGTGACCCGGTGAACGGCATCACTGAAATCGGTGGGCCACAGGCGTTCCTGCTCCCGGATCTCATCAGGACCGCGCTGGTCGCCCACGGTGACACCCGCGAGGTCATCGCGGATCCCGAGTCGCTCTACTGGGGCATCGAGCTCGGGGAACGCACGCTGTGCCCCGGTGAGGGCGCGACCCTCTTCGACACCCGGTTCGAGGACTGGATCCTCGAAGCGGCCGCAAAGGCGTAGCCAGCGAACCACCACAGAGCCCGGTCCGATCTCGATCGGACCGGGCTCTGTCGCGCGAACCGGTAGGGTTCTCTCGAAATGGACGCGGTGGTGCCTATGTCGAGTCGGGGGCAATTTCTACGGGGGCGGGACGCCGAAGGCGAAACGCTTCGGGGGCTGGTGGACCTCGCCCGATCGGGCACCAGCCAGGTGCTGGTACTCCGAGGTGAGGCAGGCGTCGGCAAGACCGCTCTACTCGGCTACGCCTGCGATCTCGCGTCCGGATTCCGCACCGTTCAGGTGGCAGGGGTGCAGTCCGACATGGAACTGGCCTTCGCAGGCCTGCAACAGCTGTGTGCCCCGCTGATGGACCGCGTCGACGACCTACCCGAACCGCAGCGTGACGCGCTCAACGTCGCCTTCGGTCGTGGAGTCGGCCCCGCGCCGGACCGGTTCCTGGTAGGACTGGCCGTGCTGAGCCTGATGGCGGCCGCCGCCGATGACCGCCCGCTGCTGTGCATCATCGACGACGCACAGTGGCTCGACCAGGTGTCGCTGCAGACCCTCGGGTTCGTCGCTCGGCGTCTGCTGGCCGAGTCGATCGCCATGGTCTTCGCGGTGCGGGACCGCCCCGACCTGTTGACGGGCCTGCCGGAGCTGGAAATCCATGGTCTGTCGGACGCGGATAGCCGAGACTTGTTGGATTCGGTCATGTTCGGCGGGATCGACCCAAGGGTGCGAGACCGCATCGTCGCAGAGACCCGGGGCGTGCCCCTCGCAATACTCGAAGTGCCTCGAACCGTCTCCGCCACGGAGCTTGCCGGCGGCTTCTGGATTTCGGGGAAGCGCAACTCGACGGCCGCGATCGAGGAGAACTTCGTCGAACGCATCAAAGCCCTCCCCGCCGACACACGGACGCTGGTGCTCGTCGCTGCAGCCGAGCCGGTCGGCGACGCGGCTCTGTTCTTGAGCGTGGCAGCACGACTCGGCATTCCCGTCGACGCCCTGGCGGCCGCCGAAGCCGCTGGCGTGCTCGAGTTCGGCCCCCGCATGCGATTCCACCACCCGTTGATGCGCTCGGCCGCCTACCGCTCAGCCGATTTGACCGAGCGCAGAGCGATTCATCGCGCGCTCGCCGAGGCAACGGACCCCGGCGTCGATCCCGACCGGCGCGCATGGCACGCCGCCAGCGCGGCGGCGGGACCCGATGACGCCGTGGCCGCCGAGTTGGAGGGTTCCGCGGCCCGCGCCCAGCGCAGGGGTGGGATCGCCGCGGCGGCGGCCTTCCTGGAACGTGCGACCGTTCTCACCGCGGACCCGGCCCTGCGTGGATCGAGGGCCATCGCCGCCGCTCAGGCCAAACGAGAGGCGGCGGCGCCAGAGGCCGCGCACGAGCTCCTCGCGATAGCCGAACTCGGTCTGCTGTCCGACGCCCAACGGGCACAGGTCGCCCGGTTGCGCGCCCAGATGGAGTTCGTAAGGAGCCGCGGAGGCGAGGACGGCGCGCCGCAGGTCGGTGAGACCGCGCCGCAATTGCTCGACGCAGCCACGGCGCTTGAGCACCACGACGACTTCGCCGCCAGAGAGACCTATCTCGAGGCCATCGCCGCGATCGTGTACGCGGGGCGACTCGGTGAACCAGGGGCCCTTGCGGATGTTGCCGAGGCCGCGCGCTCCGCTATCAGCCGGACACCGGATCAGCCGCGGCCAGTCGACCTCCTCTTGAAGGGCATGGCGGAACGGATCTCCGGCGGCCTGGGAGCCGGTTCGACGACGCTGCGCGCCGGGCTGGAGGCGATGCGCCAATTGGCCCAGTCGGACCCGGGCTCAGTCCGGCGCTGGATGGTGCCTGCGTTTCCGGTCTTGCAGGAGACCGTCGCACATGAACTGTGGGATGAAGACCTGGTTGACCAACTCTCTGCGGCGGTGGTGGGTCAGGCGCGGCACGTCGGCGCACTGGACGGACTTCCACGAGCGCTCGTCTACCGGGCGGGTGTTCATCTGCTGGCTGGCGAATTCGTAACAGCGGCAACCCTAATCGAAGAGGCAAACGCAATCGGCGCGGCGACCGCTCACGACCGGCCGGTCAGGTACTACTCGCTGGTGGTCTCCGCATGGCGGGGCGATCCCGCCGAGGCACTCGGTCTGATCGCGGCGGCAGCCGCCAACGGCGCGGCCAGGGGTGAAGGCCGACTGCTCGGGGTCACCAGGTTCGCCTCCGCCGTTCTGTTCAACGGTCTTGGCCGATACGAAGAGGCGTTCGCAGCGGCACGTGAATGTTGTGAGTACGAGGACATGGGTATCTACGGCTGGTGCCTCTTCGAACTCATCGAGGCCGCAGCACACGTCGGTGACCGCGAAACGGCCGCCTGGGCACTGCGCGAACTCGAGGAGCGAGCCGGCGCCAGTGGAACGGAGTGGGGACTCGGCGTCGTGGCGGCCGCCCGTGCGGTAGTCGCCACCAACGACCTCGCCGACGGCCTCTTCGCCGAGGCCATCGAGCGTCTCGAGCGCGCCAACATCGGCCTCTACCTGGCACGTACCCGGTTGTCCTACGGCGAATGGCTCCGTCGCGCGAATCGCCGCATCGAGGCCCGCCAGCAGCTCAACGCCGTCCACGCGGCGTTCACCCGGATGGGGGCGCAGGCTTTCGCGGAGCGGGCGCGCCGGGAGTTGGTGGCCACGGGTGAGAAGGTGCGCAAGCAGCCGGTGAGCTCGGGTGATGAGTTGACGGCGCAGGAGTCGCAGATCGCGCGATTGGCTGCGGACGGTCTGACCAATCAGGAGATCGGTGCGCAGCTGTTCATCAGCACGCACACCGTCGAGTGGCACCTG
>Ga0105239_10002835_pt1 | contig 21685 bp, 16 predicted proteins | sample KBSC44metaG_FD_92761 | JGI IMG/M metagenome (GOLD analysis project Ga0105239, IMG submission 92761) | Corn rhizosphere microbial communities from Kellogg Biological Station, Michigan, USA - KBS C4-4 metaG | ecosystem: Host-associated > Plants > Roots > Rhizosphere > Soil | place: Michigan, USA... | reverse complement strand
ATGGCTGATAGTAGCGGAAATCCAATACTATCAGCCATTCGCCGTTTTGCTGCGACTAATTGCGTACTATTTAGTACATCTACGATCAGCATGCATGATGAAAATAAATATCTCTGTTGAATTGGTATGCAAAGAGTAATCACATATAATTTGGCATGGTTCTTTCACACGAATGAATGGTTTTGATACTCACCGGGAACTAGTTCTTCTAAGCATCCGTATATCCATGAACATCCTCTATGCACTCGCGCTTCCCTCTTAGACCCCATTCCAATAACGAAGGGTCAAAACGCTAACTATGAAATATACCATTGTTGTAAAGAAAGTATTAAGAGAGGTGATTGGTATTATTACGATCGTACTCTTTATTTATACCTGTACTAAGATCAGATCAGTTACCGGCCATACCGGCACCGTCAATCACAACGCTGTCGGCGCTAATACTACCGTACAGCTGGAATGGCCTGCGGATCCGCTGATGGCAAGGCCAATATTCACACCGGCGATCCGGCTTGCAGAATAAATTTTTTAGGCGAAAGGCATAGGTACTCATTTTAGGAAAACACAAGGGATTTAGCAACTCTCCGTTTATGCCTGATTTTGAAAGGTGGCTCCTCCGGGAGCCGCCTTTTTTATTACCTGGTTGTTATAGCAATGATAAAATCCGCTATCTGGGGAATTTTATTAACAGTGCATCAAATAAAATGGTATGATCTTTTGTGTATATGACAAGATCTATTTATAAACGCAAATGAATGAGTTATGAACAATGAAGAGATGCTTGCAACCACAGATCACACTATTATTCATGAATGGGCAAGAACAAAACACGGCGTACCCGTACTGGTAAATACACATACAATTACTCCCAATAAAGATAAGATTGCCATTGCCTTTGGTGGATTATGGCAAAATGCTAATGTTGAGCACATTTCGTGGCAGGAATGGTTCGCCATCTTTAATGAAGAAAAACTCGCACTCAAATATCACAGATCAGAACCCTTGTATGAACTGATTTCACGTAGTAAAATAATCTCAAATAATATTGAATATCCAATTTTGAATGATGAATATTAAAGTGCTTTCACTTCGATATTCATCATTCAACATTCAATATTCTCTTAGGCCTCAAATATAAAGAAGGGTGTTTTATACCCTGCCTGTTGTAAAACATGCTGCGCAACATTAAATACTTTCACGCCTCCTGCAGCTTCACCCTGCAAAGCGCCTAAATGGGCATGACCATGAAATGCAGCTATTACATGCCGGCGGCTTAATGGTTCTGCCAGTCGCGAACAGCCAAGAAAAGGAAATAATGCTTCAGCCTCGCCTACCACCGTATTGACTATAGGAGCGTAGTGCATCAAAGCGATCTTCTTAATATTCTCATGTTCCTTATCAAGCCTGGCAAGTGCGCGATCAAGGTGCAGGGCCTCATTTACACCTTCCTGCACAAAAGCTTTCATGGCATCTTCACCAAACATGGCAAGCATATAATTATCAAAGCCGCCACCAAAACCTTTTACACCGGCAATACCAACGCCATTTATTATAAAGGTTTCTCCATCCAGAATATGAACACGATCGCTTTGTAATATTTGCCGTATAAGTTTATGACGGCCCTTTTCATGGTCGTGATTGCCCAATACGGCTACAACGGGAATGCTGCATACTTTTAATTCATCGCACAGGGCCTTTGCTTCAGCCTCATCACCAGTGTCGGTTAAATCGCCGCCTATAAGCAGTACATCGGCCTGATGTGAAACCTCTTTAAATGGTTCCGTCCATTTACCTTTATCCGTTTCGCGCATATGAATATCTGCTATTGCTGCAATGCGCACTTTTTTTTCCTGGTCTGCCATAGTATTAAACAGATTTAAGAGTAAGCGCTTTGTAATTCCATTCTTTAATATCTATACCGTATTGTGTCTGGTCCAGCAAAGGGCCCCGGCAAACTTTTTCTACGGCGGAAGGTAACTTATATTGGTCCTGCGCCCTGTTCATCAGTTCATCAAAAAGCCATTTCGGAATGATGTCGTGAAAGTCTGCAGGATATACAAACTGAAACAATAATAACTGCGCCAGCAGCACGTGCCAGTGCTGGTCCATCCGAGCCAGCAATCTTTGCCAGTCGAGTTGTTTTCCATACTTCAGCAATACATGGTTTACGTCGGCGCCATCGAACCGCTCCCGGTTCTGCACATATAGTTTGCACCATATCAATTCTTCGGGAGGCAGCAGCAACGTTTCAACACCCTCAAAATCGGCTTTGGTTGCATACTGATACCAGCTGTCATCTACAATACAAATGTTATTGGGCGAACTGAATATGATATCAATAAAATAGTCGCCATCAAATATTTTACCCAGCCAACGGATATCGGTAACCTCTGTTCGGTATCCTTTTTCAGCAAAGAAGGCAAGTATTTTATTGTAGGCGTCGTATTTGCAAAATACATCCAGATCTTTCGTATCGCGGTAAATGCCTGTATAATGAAACAGGGCGAAGGCTCCTCCCAGCATATACTTCATGTCGCTTTCGTTAAGCAGGGTAAGCGCCTTGCTGTAAAAGGCATGCGCCCGTTCTTTTTCTTTTTGTTTGTTGATATCATTCATAATTACTTATGAATACAAGCACATGCCAGCCTGTTTTATATGCGGATAAATTTTCTGATGCTGTGCAATTAATAGTACTGATGATTATTTTCTACATAAGAATGAAGGCAGTCGGGTTCAGGTATAGTTTTTTATCGCCATATCGTAACCCATGACGCATAAATTGATAATGAAGTTAAAAAGAATCACCAGCAGTTTAAAGGAGGCCTTTAAGGGTTGGAATGACCGGGATGCCTTTTCGGCAAGTGCCGTAATTGCCTATTATACCATCTTTTCGCTACCCGGTTTGCTGGTTATAATTATAAACGTAGCCGGATATTTCTGGGGCAAAGAAGCGGTAACAAATGAAGTTATGGGGCAGGTTCAGGGGATGATTGGGCAGGACACTGCCCGGCAGTTACAGGATATTATTGCCCGGGCCAGCGTTACAAAAGGCACCATTATATCGTCCATCTTGGGAATAGCCACCATTCTGTTTGGCGCCACCGGCGTGTTTTATCATGTACAACAGATCTTCAATAAAATATGGGAAGTAAAGCCTAAACCCAAACAGGCATTTTTAAGGCTGATGCGCGACCGCCTGTTTTCATTCGGACTTGTACTGGTAATTGGTTTTTTATTGCTTGTGTCTCTCGTAGTATCAGCCGGATTAAACGCTATGAGCGCATGGGTTGCCCGACATTTATCTGAATCTCTGCTGTTTGTCTTTAATATTGCCGATTTTGTATTTTCTATCGCCATTATAACCGTGCTCTTTGCAGCCATGTACAAATTCCTGCCCGATGTAAAGATCAGATGGAGAGATGTTTGGGCAGGCGCTTTGCTTACTACGATATTGTTTGTAGTAGCCAAATACGCACTGGGATTATACTTTGGCAAAAGCAAACCCGGTTCAACCTATGGCGCCGCCGGCAGCATTATACTCATCATGCTGTGGGTGTCCTATGCCGCCCTGGTATTATTGTATGGTGCTGAATTTATCCGCGTTTATGCCAAACGATCGGGTAAAATAATACCGCCCAAAGTAACAGCCGAAAAGGATAAAACCGCAGCGACTACAGGCTTTGGCAGCAAACAAAAAAGCCCATAGGCTTATTTCAGATTATCAGGGTTGGGAATAAAGTTTAAGAAAGAATGAAATGCTGAATCGTAACGGCGTTTATCGAGCTTATAATAGAATGCTCCCTTTTTCGACCCTTCTTTTTCCTTTTCTTTTTGTTTTATAAGCAGTTTGGTAGAAAGTATTTTACGGGTGAAATTCCGTTTGTCCAGTACCGTATCGTATACGCCCGTATACAGGTTATATAATTGAGGAAGGGTGAACTTCTCAGGCAGTAATTCAAATAATATGGGATGGAAGGCCGCTTTATAACGCAGTTTTTCCTGCGCCATTTTAACCATTTTGCTATGGTCGAAAATAAGCTTTGGTATCTTTTTCAGTGGAAACCATTCGGCATGAAAATCGTCGCTCAACTGCTTTTCGTATTGATGTATGTCAATCAGGGCAAAATAGGCCACTGAAATGATACGTTCAACCGGGTCGCGCTCGGGCTCGCCAAATGCGTGTAGCTGCTCAATATACACGTCTTTTAACCCGGTGAGTTGTTTTAAAATGCGGTTACCCGCTTCTTCAAAATTCTCATCAGATTGAACAAAACCACCCATAAGGCTCCATTTGCCTTTTTCAGGTTCAAAACCTCTTTGGATCAGTAGTAGCTTTAATTCATACCCGTCAAAACCAAAAATGATGGAGTCTACAGCAACAAGCATACGTTTTTGCCTGGAATAGTGTTTCATATGAAAGTAAATCGTCCATTTAAACTATTAAAAAAAAGAATTCAATAGCGGAAAACGGATAGAATTTTCGGTTAAAGTAGTAAGAAAAAATGAAAATCAGCAGGTTTTTTTAGGGTATTGGTTAAGCGTGTCGCCGTTTCAAACCGAGGCAGGCCTATACAAACGGTTAGTTTTTCCCAGGTGTGCCATTGTTCATTCGCTTTGTCAGGATAACGTTAACACACGTACCGCCTATATAAATATCCGGGTGCCGGAGAAGCTTTCACGGAAATCCTTAGGGGTACAGTTCTTCTTCTTCTTAAAGATGCGGTTGAAATTGGAGATATTGTTAAACCCGCAATGGTAAGCTATTTCGGCCACAGACTGGGTGGTGTCGATCAGCATGCGGGATGCATGACCCAAACGTATCTCCGTAAGACTGTCGATAAACGTATTGCCGGTACGCTGTTTAAAAAAACGGCTGAAAGCGGCGTCAGACATGTTGGCCAAACGGGCTACTTCATTCAACGTAATCGGCTTGTCGAAGTTCTGGTTCATGTACTCCAACGTTTTTTCAATCCGGCGGCTGTTATAGGTATATTGTTCTGTGTTATTAAAAGAGGCATCGGATAATATGCGCATATTGCGCGAAATGGATAAGTCGTGTAATATCGACATTAATTCCAGCACCGAATCAAAGCCCTGCTTCTGGTTCAGCTCACAGATGCGGGGAGCCAGTTGCTGGGTGGTTTCTTTGGAAAACGAAATACCCCGCAACGACTTTTCCAGCATAGTACGTATAAAGCTAAGCTGGTTACGGCGCAGCAGCTTGTCATCAAACAGATCCTTATGAAACTGGATCGTGATCTCTCTTATTTCCCTGCTTTTACAGTTATGCGTAAACCAGGCATGCTGCAGGTTAGAGCCTACCAGTACCAGTTCCAGCTCATCGATCTCTTCAATATGATCGCCTACCACACGCCTGGCGCCTTTGGCATTCTGAATAAAGTTCAGCTCAAACTCTTCATGGTAATGAAGCGGAAAGTCGAATTTGGATTTAACACGTGAAAAGAGTGTGAAACAGTCGCTTTGAGTTAGCGGAGTAATCTCCCGCAGTAATTTGTTTTTCATATGCTCGCAGTTGATGGCTAATCGTTAAGTATTATAGTAAAGATGATCAAAATTATACAATTAAAGGTATAATTAATACCATATTGTTATTAGAGATTCAAAAAACGTGAAACACAGTACTGGCAGGGATTCTAAAGATATTAAAAAAGGATTTAGCAAAATATAAAGAGAAATAATATGAAAACGGGTTAAAAGAGTATTATATGTGTGTCAATTGACGTTATACTTTTGACCTAAATTGTATTGCTGTATGAGAAAAAAAGTATTCCCGCGGATACTCCTGACATTGTTATGGGTATCCCTCTTAACCTATTCCTCCTTCGCTCAAACCAAAACCATTTCCGGCATTGTTTCAGATCAGGCCGGACTTCCCCTCGAAAGAGCAACAGTAAAAGTAAAAGGCGAAAAAGTTTCCAGCATCACTGATGCCAGCGGTCGCTTTCGCATTTCCGTTCCTTCAGATGCCAAAACCTTGGTCATAAGTTATGTTGGCTCAAAAGAGCAGGAAGTTGCTATCGAAGGAAAATCAACCATTCTGGTTACCCTCAATGTCACCGAAACCAAAATGAATGAAGTGGTTGTAATTGGTTATGGAACCGCCAAACGCAGCGATGTGTCGTCGGCAGTTTCTTCAGTTAAAGCCAAAGACCTGAAAGATATGCCCGTAGCCGGCATTGATCAGGCGCTTCAGGGAAAAGTAGCCGGTGTAACGGTTACCAACAACAGTGGTCAACCCGGCGGCGGTGTATCGGTAAAAGTGCGCGGCGTTACGACTATTAATAGCAACGACCCCCTGATCGTAATTGATGGTGTGCCCTTTGTAAGTAATACAAGATCAAACACCGGATATGCCGGTCTGGGTGGTTCAGATGGTCAAACGGGCAACAGCGTAATGGCCTCTTTAAACCCCGGCGATATTGAATCGATAGATGTATTGAAAGATGCTTCTGCACAGGCTATTTACGGTTCACAGGCCGCCAACGGCGTAATTCTTATCACTACCAAAAAAGGTAAGACCGGTGAAGGAAAAATAGCCTACGATACTTACTACGGACAACAACAGGTGCAAAAGAAACTCGATCTGATGAACCTGCAGCAGTTCGCTACCTATCAAAATGCTGTAGCGCCTCTTATTGGCTTATCCCCCTCCGAAGAATTTAAAGATCCCTCTGTACTGGGTTCCGGTACCGACTGGCAGGAAGCCATGTTCCAGCACGGCCAGGTACAAAACCATCAGTTAAGTTTTTCCGGTGGGAAAGATAAAACCAACTATTATTTATCACTCAACTATTTCGATCAGAAAGGTATTTTGATCGGTTCTGATTTTAAGCGGTATGCAATCCGCTTTAACCTCGATCAGCAATTGAAAAGCTGGCTGAAGGTTGGTTTCAGTACCAACGCTTCAAGAAGCGTTCAGAATGTAACGCTGGCCGATGCGGCAGAAGGCACCATTTGGTGGGGCGCTGTTCAAAACCCATTAGTACCCGTAAAAAACCTCGATGGCACCTGGGGTGGAGGAACTACTATCGGTGGTTTCCAGTACAGCCAGGATAACCCAATAGCCAGAAGCTACTACAGAGGTAACACCTCTACCAACTGGCAGGTATTCGGTAATACCTATGCCGAGGCGCAGCTTATGAAAGACCTTTCTTTCAGAACAGAATTTGCGTACTCTCTCAGCCTCAATGATAATACGGCATTTCAAAAGTCGGGCGCTATCGGGCCCACACAATTACAAAGCCAGTTGTTCGATTACAGAGGCAACGGCTATTTCTATGCGTGGAGAAATTACCTGAACTATAATAAATGGTTCAATAAACACCAGATCAGTGTAACCGCCGGTCATGAAGCACAGTATTCATACTACGAAAGTATCAACGGTAAAAAAGTTGATCTGGCCAATAACATCTTAGACCTTAATGCCGGTAACAGCGATAAAACAACCTGGGAGCTGGGTGGCGGAAAAAACAACTGGGCCATGGAATCATGGTTCGCCAGAGGCACCTATACTTACGATGACCGCTACTCACTTTCTTTAAGTTTCAGGGCTGATGCATCTTCCAACTTCGGTCCCAATAACAGATGGGGACGCTTCCCCGGAGCATCTTTCGGTTGGACTGTTACTAATGAAAAATTTGCCGATCGCTATAAAAGTATAGTGAACTACCTCAAACTGCGTGTAGGATATGGTTCTGTTGGTAACCAGAACCTGCCTTCCGGCGCACCTAATCCTCCCTATACTTCGGTTGTTGGTTTCTGGCCCGGCCCCGTTGGCTTCGGCACTTCCAGCTACCTCAATGGTATTTCCAATCCTGATCTCAGCTGGGAATCGGTAGTAACAAAAAATGCCGGTATAGATGCCTCTTTTCTTAAAGGCAGAATCGACCTGAACGTAGATGTATATAAGAAAACAACCACCAACATGTTGTTATTCCTTACAGGGCCGCGGTTGATTGGTGTAGGCGACCAGTGGGACGATCTGAAAGCTCCTATTGGCAACGTAGGCCAGATGAGCAATACAGGTATTGACATCAGCATCACCAGCAATAACGTTAAAACAAAAGACTTTTCATGGAAGACCAATGTGATATTCTCGCAGTACAAGAACAGGCTGGATAAAATGGCCGCTTCAACAGCCGGTTTATCAGGCAAGGTATATTACGACAACTATACCATTACCTATACCAAACCGGGTTATGCAGTGGGTTCGTTTTTCGGACTGGTTACCGATGGATTGTTCCGTACACAGGATGATCTGAAAAACAGTATGCCGCAATTCGGTTATACCGTAGACCAGACACACACATGGCTGGGTGATATCAGATTTAAAGATGTGAATAGCGATAAAACAATCGATGCCAATGATATTACTTTTATCGGCAGCCCGCTTCCCAAATTCACATATGGATTTACCAACAGTTTCCAGTACAGGGATTTTGATTTCTCTGTATTTCTGCAAGGCAGCTATGGCGCTAAAATATTCAACTTCCTGCGCTGGCAACTGGAGAAAATGGACAATGCCTATTTGAATCAGTTGAAAACTGTGCTCGATCGCTATACCGCAACAAATACCAATGGTAAACTGCCACGGTTCACCAATACCAATACCAACAACGTGTACATGTCTGACCGTTATGTAGAAGATGGTTCCTATTTACGCATTCAAAACATCAGTCTGGGTTACAGGTTGCCGAAAAAGTATGCTGATAAAGCAAAAGTGGCAGGCGCCAGAGTATATGTTTCTGTACAGAACTTAAAAACGTTCACCAAATACACCGGTTACGATCCTGAAATTGGCGCCTTTAATAACAACATCAAGCTGATGAATGTTGATATGGGCCACTATCCCAATCCGCGTACAGTTACAGTTGGTGCAAATCTTGAGTTTTAACCTATTGGATGTTTTAAATACTAATACAATGAAACGCAAAAATATATACGCTTTTTTAGGTGCGATAGTTATACTCGCATCGTGTAAAAAAAGCTTTACCGACAAACCTTCCCTTGATGCAACCACGCTTTCAAACTACTATAATACAGCCGATGAAGTGCGCGGCCTTACCAGTACTTTATATGGCCTTCCCTGGTCGGGTTACGAAAACCGCGCCATGGATGCCATTGGTGATGTAATGGCAGGAAATGAATACACCGGTGGTAATGATGATCCTCCATTTTTAAATTTCTCATTTGCCTCCACCTCTGTGCGTATTGCAGATGCATGGAAAGTGTTTTATAAGATCGGCGGCTGGACCAGTGAATACATGAACACATTGGAACAGAAAAAATCAATGGGTGGCAACGCAACTTTTATTGATCCTGCCATTGCCGAATGCCACTTCTTCAGAGGAACTGTATACTTTTATATAGGTCGTATCTGGGGTGATGCGCCTATTGTTACCGATCCGGGTAAAACTGCTTTATCGGGCAACTTTAATATTCCGAAATATTATCAGAAAGATGTATTGCGTTTTGCACTGGAAGAATTAAAGCTGGCAGAAGCTGGTTTACCTGAAAGTGATCCGCAACCGGGCCGTGTTACAAAATATGCTGCCAAAGGCATGATGGCAAAGTTGTACCTGTACAACAAAGATTACGACAATGCAAAAGCCAAGGCGCAGGAAGTGATCAGCTCGGGTAAATATGATCTGTTCCCCGATTATGCCGGTATGTTCAATTCCAGCAACAATAACAATAACATTGAATCTCTCTTTTCAATAGAGCACCAGCTTACAGGTAATCCATGGGGATCGGCCAGTCAGAAGAATCCCGATCGTGGTCCATCGAATATGCAAACAGATGAAGCCAGTATGTGGCAATTATATCTTCCTTCTGTTGACCTGTTGAATGCCTATGAGTTCGGAGATCAGAGAAGAAAAGGCTCTGTAATGGAACAGGGCTGGAGCAAACCTGAATGGAAACCTAAAAACGCCAATGCTGCTTATAACGCATTTATGGCAAACGGTTATAAATACGATACGGTACAAAAAGATGGTGATGGCGGTATAAAAAATGCTACCCGCTCGAACATTGCCAAATATGTAGTGGGGCCCGGTAAAGACTATGGTGGTGAAACCGTGCTCGGTATGAATACCGGTATCAATACGATGATGCTGAGATATGCCGACATACTGCTTATTTATGCAGAAGCTGTTATGGGTACTAACGGATCAACTGTAGATGCCGGCGCGCTGTCTGCTTTTAACAAAGTACGTGCACGTGCAGGTCTTCCTGCCAAATCGATGATTACGCAGGATGATATTCTGCATGAGCGTCGTGTTGAATTTGCTTTCGAAGGCGATTACTGGTTCGATATTCAAAGAATGGGCACTGCAAAGGCCAAAAAAATCATTGAAGCGCAAAACAGAGGTACAGCCGATACGCCGTCGTATGTAACTTTCTCTGATCAGTACATGCACCTGCCTGTACCCGCAGGTGAAATTTTACAGGACCCTGCGCTGGGCCAGCCTGCAGTAGGTTATTATTAATTAATAGTTATAAAGATTGTCAATATGAAAAATATATCAAACAATATAGCGATCCCTTCCCTCTTTTTTATAATGGTGTTGCTATCGGTACTGAGCAGCTGTAAAAAAGACGGCGATGGCAGCCCTACTGTAAAAGCCGGTAATCCCGTTGCCGATAGCTTATCACCTGCAACTGCCGCTGGTGGTGCTTTGCTTACGCTTAAAGGAAGCGGCTTAGGCGATATGCGGAAAATTGTCTTTGATAAAGACAGTGTTCCTGCTTCGTTTTACTCTACATTGAATACAGGAACTGCTATTGTGTTCAGAGTACCCGATACCATATCAGGAGGGCCCCAGCATATTATATTTACCAACAGTGCCGGCAAAACATTATCCGTTGACTTTAACGGATTGGCTTATCCAAAGGTAACCAGCGCTTCGAATTATGATTTTGTCGCTGGAACACAGATTGTCATAAGCGGTAATAATCTTGAAACTGTCAATAAAGTTGTATTAACCGGTACTACCAATCAGGCGACTATAGTATCCAAATCAAAGAAGCAACTCACCATTGCCATGCCTTCAACAACGGTCGCAAGGGCTACGCTGGATATTACCAATGTTACCGGTACTATTACAACTACGCAGGAGTTTGTAAATTTAGATCAGGCTTTACAGATCTTTACCGATAGCTATGGCGCTGGTATTGCAGATGGTTCCTGGGGAGCGGCTGCTTTCGTTTCTACTACAGAATTTAAAACCGGGTCTAAATCAGTAGGAAAAGTATATCAGAAAGGGAACTGGCATTTGATCGGTTTTGCAAACTGGGGTTCCGGAATTGCCTGGGATCCTTCTTACAAATACCTCACAGCCTGGGTAAAAGGAGCTTCACAGGATTATGTGCTGTATGTTTCATCAGATAAACAAACGGATGGTTTTGCGAATTTTGACGATGCAGGTAAAATGAATGTGCCGGCCAATGTATGGACTTATTTCAAAATACCGCTTTCGCAACTTAACCTGTGGGCTACCGCTACATCATTTAACCAGCTTGGTTTCAGGATCCAGGGCCCCGACGCACAGGATGAAACATTTTATTTTGATGATGTGCTTTTGGTAAAATAAGTTTAAATGAAGATTTGTCAAATACATATTCTTTTACTGCTGGCCGGGCTGCTGGGGGCTGAATGCTCCTCTGCCTGGCCGGCGGTAAGGGAATTACCCGCCGATAAAAATGCTTCTGCTGAAACGGTTAATCTGTATAATAACTTAAAAAAGCTTTCGCAGAAGGGGTTTATGTTCGGTCATCAGGACGATCTGGCCTATGGTGTAAACTGGCGATACGAAAATGGCCGGAGCGATGTAAAAGAAGTGACCGGCGATTACCCTGCCGTATATGGATGGGAATTAGGCGGTCTTGAAGCAAATGCCGAAAAGAACATTGATGGTGTTCCCTTTAAAAAAATGCGGCAGTTTATTAAAGATGGATATGACCGTGGCGGCGTGATCACCGTCAGCTGGCATGCCCGCAGTCCCTTTGGCGCCGAAAAAGGTGCATGGGATACTACCCATGGAACAGTAGCTTCAATTTTGCCCGGCGGAAGCAATCACGCCTTATTTAAATCGTGGCTCGATGAGCTGGCAAAATTCTTTTTATCACTAAAAGGAAGCAGGGGAGAAGCTATACCTGTTTTATTCAGACCCTTTCACGAGCTGACCGGTAGCTGGTTCTGGTGGGGAAAAAATGAGTGCTCACCCGAACAGTTTAAAATATTATGGCGGTTTACCCAATACTACCTTCGTGAAGAAAAGAAAGTTCATAACCTTTTGTACATATACAACACAGCAGACTTTAAAACTAAGGACGAATTTCTTGAACGTTACCCCGGTGATGATATAGTGGATATGATCAGTTTTGATGCATATCAATATGACGATCCTTTAAAAAGTGACTGGTTCGTAAAAAATACTAACTTTCAACTGGGCCTTATAGAAGAAATAGCAGTTGAGAAAGATAAATTATTTGCTTTATCAGAAACAGGGTATGAAACAATTCCCTATGCCGCCTGGTGGACGGAAACCCTGCTTAAAGCGATCGGGCAGCATAGAATATCCTATGTGCTGGTATGGCGTAATCATGGCTATAACGAATTCATGAAAAAGATGCATTACTATGCTCCTTATAAGGGGCATGCGTCTGAAACTGATTTTGTAAAGTTTTATCAACTGGATAAGACCCTGTTTGAAAAAGAGGTAGCTAAAGAGAAACTGTATAACGATTAAGAAACGGTAGTCATCAATCGGCAGTAGTCGTGAATCGGCAGTCGGCAATCGGCAATAAGTGTCCGCAAATTAGCCGCGTTACTGATTCACGATTGCCGATTCACGAATTAAAACGAATGAAGTTAACTTTTATCGACGCAGGCATTGTATTCCTATACCTGGCAACCATGGTTGTAATAGGATGGTTGTTACGCAAAAGAGCAAGGAAAAACAAAGAGAGTTATCTGTTGGGCGGCAAATCGCTGCCATGGTATATGCTGGGTTTAAGTGATGCCAGTGATATGTTTGATATCAGTGGTACCATGTGGATGGTAGCCCTGTGTTTTGTATATGGTATGAAATCCATCTGGATTCCCTGGTTATGGCCCGTTTTCAACCAGGTATTTATGATGATGTATTTGTCCAAATGGGTGCGGCGTTCCAATGCCAGTACGGGCGCCGAATGGCTGGTAACACGTTTTGGTACCAGCGGTATCGGTGTAAAAAGCTCGCACAATGTTGTGGTGGCTTTTGCCCTGCTGAGTTGTTTTGGATTTCTGGCCTATGGTTTTATCGGGCTGGGAAAGTTCATTGAAGTATTTGTTCCCTGGAATATGGTTAAACATTATGTTCCGTTTGCAGTAGCGCCGGAATATGTTCCTCACTTATATGGAATTGTATTTACGCTCTTTGCCATGTTCTATTCCATTCTGGGCGGTATGCACAGCATTGTGCTGGGTGATGTGATCAAATATATGATCATGACCGTCGCCTGTATTTCAATCGGTATTATAGCTATGCTTCGGTTGCATACAGCGGGTACATCGTTGAATGTGCCGCATGGCTGGACCAATCCCTTTTTTAACTGGCATCTGAATCTCGACTGGGGCAATATTATTCCCGATGCCAATAAAAAAATAGACAAGGACCAGTACGGGTTGTTTGGCTTTTTCTTTATGATGATGTTGTTTAAAGGCGTATTCGCCAGTCTCGCCGGCCCTGCGCCTAATTACGACATGCAAAAGGTATTGTCAACCCGTTCGCCTAAGGACGCCAGTAAAATGTCGGGTTTTGTATCTATCATTTTATTGCCCGTACGATACTCGATGATCATTGGTCTTACCGTGCTGGCGCTATTGTATTATAATCAGCTTGATCTGCATGTTGAAGGGGGTACAGACTTCGAAAAGATCTTACCCGGCGCCATCAATAATTTTTTGCCTGCCGGTATACTGGGGCTTGTGCTTACCGGTTTACTGGGAGCTTTTATGGGCACCTTCTCCGGTACACTTAATGCGGCACAGGCTTACATCGTAAACGATATCTATCTCAAGTATATCGATCCCCATGCCGGCACCAAAAAGATAATTACAGCTAATTATCTGGTAGGTATTGTAGTAGTGGCTATCGGTGTAACACTGGGTTTTTTTGCCAAAGATGTAAACAGTGTACTACAGTGGATTGTTGGTGCTTTATATGGTGGTTACATCGCTGCCAACATGCTCAAATGGTACTGGTGGCGCTTTAATGCCAATGGATTTTTCTGGGGCATGGCCTGCGGTATTATCGCTGCGCTGGTGTTCCCCTATATCTTTAAAAATACCTTGCCTACATACAGCTGGCCCCTGTTGTTTTTAATTTCCTTAGCCGGATGCTTTATAGGAACATGGGCGGCTCCGCCAACGGAAGAAGCTGTATTAAAACAATTTTATAAAACTGTAAAACCCTGGGGTTTCTGGAAACCCATAGCGGCAAAGGTAATGGCAGAAGACCCTGCCTTTATACCCAATAAACGGTTCGGGCTCGATATGTTCAATGTAGTACTGGGCATTATTGGCCAGTGCTGCCTGACTATTTTACCAATGTACGTTGTCTTATGGCTAAAGCTCCCTTTACTTATTACCATTGTTATGCTGGTGGTAATCGTATTGGTGTTAAAGAAAACATGGTGGAATAAACTGGAAAATTAATCGATCAAAAAAACGAAACATAATGGATACGAATTTTCTGAAGCGCCTGGAGATGCTTAAACAAGCACATGAAACAATAATAAACCGTCCCAACGAAAAGGTAGAAGAATCTAATGGCATTTATTTCCGGTATAAAAACCCTGTGTTAACAGCAGATCATGCGCCTTTATTATGGCGTTATGATCTCAATGTCGATACCAACCCTTTTTTAATGGAGCGGTTTGGTATTAATTCCGTACTCAATGCAGGCGCTATAAAACTCAATGATAAATATTATCTGGTGGCCCGTGTGGAAGGTTCAGACCGTAAATCATTCTTTGCAGTGGCGGAAAGTGACAATGGGATTGATCATTTCAGGTTTTGGGACTATCCGGTAATGATGCCGCAAACAGCAGTGGCAGATACAAATATCTACGATATGCGGGTGATACAGCACGAAGACGGCTGGATCTATGGATTGTTCTGCACAGAACGTCGCGATCGCGGCGCTCCTCCGGCAGATCAGTCATCGGCAATTGCGCAATGTGGTATTGCCCGTACAAAAGACCTCAAAACATGGGAGCGGCTCGCTGATTTAAAAACGCCATCGCCACAACAACGCAATGTAGTGCTGCATCCTGAATTTGTGGATGGACAATACGCTTTTTATACAAGGCCGCAGGATGGTTTTATTGAGGCCGGCAGCGGTGGCGGTATTGGCTTTGGCCTGAGCGCCTCCATGGAACAGGCTGTTGTTCATAAAGAAGTGATTGTTGATAAAAGGGTTTATCATACCATCTCTGAATTGAAGAACGGCCTCGGTCCGCAACCCATAAAAACAAAATATGGCTGGCTGCATCTCGCCCACGGTGTAAGAAATACAGCAGCAGGCATGCGATATGTACTGTACATGTTTATGACCGATCTGCACGACCTTACTACCATCATCTATAAACCCGGCGGTTATTTTATTGCGCCTGACGGCGAAGAACGGGTAGGGGATGTATCAAATGTAGTATTCGGAAACGGATGGATAGCAGAAAACGACGGACGTGTTTTAATTTATTACGCTTCATCAGATACACGCATGCATGTGGCTGAGTCAACCATCGATCGGTTGACCGATTACGTAATGAACACACCCGCTGATGGTTTTACATCCGCAGCTTCAGTAAATACCTTATATAAAATTATTGATAACAATAAATCATTGCAGCAGGAGGGAAAACTGCCCACCTTTACTTCTTCTGAAAGAAAATCAAAAAAAGTGTTATAACAATTTCATGGACCTGCAGCTTTTCAAAAATGAATTGCAGCAGGAACTGCATAACGTACTAAGTTACTGGATAAAATATACGGTTGATGAAGTGCATGGCGGTTTCTGCGGCAAAGTTGATAATGATAACAAGTGCTATCGTGATGCTCCCAAAGGCTGCGTACTGAATGCGCGCATTTTATGGACTTTCTCTGCGGCTTATAATCTTACCCGCGAGCCTCAATATGCACCCGTAGCTACCAGAGCATTTGAATATCTGCAAAACTATTTTGTAGATATTCAATATGGTGGTGTATACTGGAGTGTAACCAATCGGGGTGAACCGCTCGATACTAAAAAACAGATCTATGCGCTCGCCTTTGTCATATACGCCTGCAGCGAATACTATCGCATGCAGCAATGGCCGCCGGCCAAAAAACTGGCGATTCAATTATACGAGCTGATACAACGCTATAGTTACGACAGGGAAAGAGGCGGCTACCTCGAAGCATTTGCCAGAGACTGGCAGCCACAGGCCGATCTGCGGTTAAGCAATAAAGATGCGAATGAAAAGAAAACCATGAATACGCATCTGCATATTCTTGAAGCCTATACCAGCTTGTATGGAATATGGCCCCATGCACAACTGGCACGGGCAATCACTTTGTTATTAAACAACTTTAACGATCATATCATTGATAAACAAACCGGTCACCTGCATTTGTTCTTTGATGAAAACTGGGCGGTAAAGTCAGATACTATTTCTTATGGGCATGATATAGAAGCCAGCTGGTTATTACAGGAAGCTGCTGAAGCTATAGGAAACGATCCGCTGATCAAAAAAATGAAAGTACATGCCCTTAAAATGGCCGATGCTGTAACGGGCGGACTGGATACTGACGGTGGGTTATGGTATGAATATGAACCATCACATCAGAGGTTAATTAAAGAAAAACATTGGTGGCCACAGGCAGAAGCACTCGTTGGTTATTTTAATGCCTGGCAGGTCAGTGGCAACGATCAATACCTACAATATGCATTTAATAACTGGGCATTCATGAAACAATATATCCGCGATAATAAAAAAGGCGAATGGTTTTGGGGTGTGAAAGAAGATCACTCTGTTATGCCTGATCAGGATAAAGCCGGTTTTTGGAAATGTCCTTATCACAACGGAAGGGCCTGCATGGAGATCATTAAAAGGCTATTAATAAAATAGGAAAGAGGGAGAACCCTCTCTCCGTTTTAATTATGCCCTCAAAGCATAAAATCGATAAATAAGTTTATGAAAATCAACTACTGATTAGTAGAATTCCGAAGATTAAATATATATGTCAAAGATACATTTAATAAAGGAAATCTACCAGTATCCCTACATGTTTTCTTTTTTTACTGACTCCAGCAGTTCTACAGGAGAAAGCTTCGAATAATCTTTAATATATTGAATAATATTATTGTATGCTGCGAACTCGTCTTTTTCATGCAATAAAGTCAGTACTACCGAAGGCATACCGGCATTCGCAGCTGCTTCTACGCCTTTCGGCGCATCTTCAAATACGAGACAATTACCTGCTGTAACGTTTAAGTGTTGAGCTGCTTTAACGTATGTTTCACCATCAGGTTTGCTATGCCTTACATCATCCGCACTTACAATAGCACCAAAGAAATGCCTGATATTCAGGTTATCCAGTACAAAATCAATATTAAACCGAATGGCAGCCGATCCGATGGCCATGGGGATTTTCAGCGCATATGCTTTTTCAAGGAACTGCATTAAGCCTGGTATTAGACGTAGATGCGGACGGTATTCTTGCTGGTATCTTTTTTCTTTTTCTATGGAAATACGGTCCATTTCCTCTTCGGTAAATTTATCTTTTCCAAATACCCTGATCAGCAGCTCGCTGTTTTTGCCATACATCTGACTTTTAACCTGTTCGCGCGTTAATCCCGCTCCCAGTTCGTCATTTAATACATGATACCATGCTTTTACGTGGTATTGCATATCGTCGATCATGGTACCATTCAGGTCGAAAATAAAAGCCTTATCCATTAGTCATGTGCATTTTAAAATAAAAAAACACCGCAAAAGTAAGGCTTCGCCCTCGTTTTACGGTGTAAAACAACCAAACACATGTTTAGACCCTATGAATCAAATATTGAAACTCACCTGCATTCTGCAACCGTTGCCCGGTGAAGAATCAATTTTTACACGCCCGTTAAATAATTCTGTGCGACTGATAATATTGCTGATACCAATGCCTTTTCTTTTCAGTAATGTATCAAACCCTTTTCCATTATCTTCCACTGTTACCTGTAGCAAATGCGTTTTCTGAATGATGTCAATAGTAATTACAGATGCTTCGGCATGCTTTACAATATTATTCAGCTGCTCCTGTACAATTCTGAAAACAGTCATCTTCAGTTTATCATCCAACTGCTGTTCATCAGGTACTGAAAAATTCAGTCTGATCTGGAATTTTTTTACCAGTTGAATATTTTCAATGAGGTCATTCAGTGATAATTCCAACCCCACTTCCTTATGAAAAGTTTCGATCATTGATTTTGAAAGCCGGCGTATTTCTTCAATGGCGCTGTTAATAGTATCACTGCTACGCTGGATCATATTCATTTGCAGGGCTGGACTATCTTTCGCACAAATAAGGTACAACCGGGCAGTAGTTAATACCTGACTGATATTGTCATGCAGTTCGCGGCCCAGTGTTTCTCTTTCTGTTTCCTGCGCATCGATCACCGCCTGCGCAATTTCCTGTTGCCGCCTGATCTTTTCTTCTACCAGTTGATTTTGTAACTGAATCTTTTCCGTTATGTCGTTTATCAGTACCAGCCACGCATTCTTTCCTTTGTAGTTAATGGCATGCGCCAGCACTTCTACAAAAATCGTTTCGCCATTCTTTTTTATATGTTTTCTTAATACCGACGGGCGATTTGCATGATTTGTTTTGGGCAGTAATTGCTGCAGTTCAGGCTTTTCATCACTCGACATAATATCAAAAGCCGTCATTTTCAGAAATTCCTTCCGGTTATAACCATACAGTTGCACTGTTGCTTCATTTACTTCAACAAACTGCAGGTTGTCGGCCTCGCAAACATATACAGGAAGCGGGCTGTTATTGAACAGGTTTTTATACAGATATTCCGATTCCCTGATCAGTTCTTCCGCTTTTTTGCGTTCGGTAATATCCCTGAAATTTCCCACCAGTGCATTTACCCCCTGCACCTGTAGCATATTTGATGCAAGGCCTTGTACCCAACGTTCTTTACCATCTTTATCGAATACTTTCAGGTCAATGGTAAATAATTTATCGGGATAGGATGTAAGATTTTGTAATAATTCAGCTACGGCGGGTAAACTGTCGGGATGAACAAAAGAGCAAACATGACGGCCCAGGTAATCGGCTTCGTCGTAGCCAAGTATCTTTTTAGAAGATGGCGATCCGTAAAAAATATTTCCTTCTGCATCGGCCATCGTAATAATATCGGTGCTGTTTTCAATCAGCGATCTGAATTTTAATTCGCTTTGCTGTAATGCTTCTTCGGCTTTCTTACGCTTTTGTGTATTCAGTACTTCTTCTGTAACATCTTTTATGAAACAGGAGAGGGCTATTGTTTTTTGTCCCTCGCGAACAGGATTAACAGTGATATCGTAAAAGACAGTTTCATGCAGTATACTTAACTGTTGGGTAAGCTTTTGCTGAACACCCTCAAAGCCGGCGTCATAAATTTTCTCCCAGTCTACTTTTTGTGAAGCATCAAGCATACCGATGCAATCGACAACGTTGCTTCCCGGCAATGTATCTTTCCCCGTCACTTCCTTTATTTTATTTCGAAGTCGTGTATTGAGAATAATATAATGCAGGTCCTGATCAAGTAACCACATATACCCTTCGGCGTTTTCAATAACGCCGTATAATATAGCAGACATTGCCGGATGCCGTTGACGATTATTCGATGCGTGCCCGGCAGTGCTACGCGAAAGGGAGGAGGTTTGCATATTTAATGTATATAATTGTGTCAATAAAACACCTCGTTTTCATTGCAGATCAATGAAAACATAAACTGGCCTTGTGAAGGGATTAATTGCTACTATTCAGAGAGATTAAATTGACTGGTTGGAAAGCCACTGAGCCAAAACGTAAAGTGTATCGGAAACTATCAGTGTGTAAATTTAAAAAAATAAATCAGATTAAACTAACGGATATAATTCTTATTCTATTGCATGATCAAAATTAAGTTCTTTTTAAACCAGTGACTATCAATTAAAAGCGACTCCGTCCTTTGACTTCACTTAGGACACATTAATTTTGCCGCCATGGAAACAGCTATAGTGCAACCTGTTATTTCAAAAAAAGCGGCCCGGTTATCAATTGGTGCGTTTTTTTTCCTCGCCGGTTTATGTTTTGCCAGTTGGGCCTCCCGGATTCCTGATATTAAGCAACATTTACATCTAAGTGACGCCGGTTTAGGCGGCGTTTTACTGGCATTGCCGGTTGGACTTACCGTGTCTTTACCCTTTTCAGGCTGGCTGGTACATCATTTCGGAAGCCGTAAAATGGTATTGCTGTCAGCTGCATTGTATGCCAGTGCGCTGTCAATGATAGGTTTAGCTCAGGTTACCTGGCATTTGATCGCGGCTTTGTTTGTTTTCGGATTTGTAGGTAACCTGTTGAATATTTCCATTAATACACAGGCTGTTAGCCTGGAAGTATTGTACGGGCGCTCCATTATGGCTTCTTTTCATGGCGTATGGAGCATGGCCGGATTTACCGGCGCCTCCATTGGCACTATAATGATCAATTTTCACCTTGTTCCCATAACACATTTCTGTATTATCACGCTCACGTCCTTTCTGCTTATTGCCCTGCTTTACCGCAATACGCTAAGGCAGGATATAAATGCCGATACAGACCGCCCCTTATTTGCCAAACCCGATGCCGCCTTGCTTAAACTGGGTTTAATTGCCATGTGCTGTATGGTTTGTGAAGGCGCTATGTTCGACTGGAGCGGTGTATATTTTCAAAAAGTAGTGCAGGTAGCAAAGGGGCTAACAACTGTAGGATATACTGCTTTTATGAGCACTATGGCCGGTGGCCGTTTTGCAGGCGACAGGCTGGTAATGCGGTTGGGCACCAAACGAATGTTGCAGATCAGCGGACTTGTAATTGCTGTTGGCCTGGCGCTTGCTATCAGCCTGCCTTATTTATTTACAGCCACGTTAGGATTTATGCTGGTGGGTATTGGCGTATCCAGCGTTGTGCCATTAGTGTATGGCGCCGCAGGCAAGTCAAAGCAATTTTCGCCCGGCGTGGCGTTAGCGGCCGTATCTACGATTGGGTATCTCGGGTTTCTGGCTGGTCCGCCAATGATAGGTTTTATTGCTCAGGCCGCCAGTTTGCGCTGGTCGCTGGCCCTCATCGCTGTATTGGGATTTACTACTACAATCATAGCTACCCGAACAAAGTTTTGAGAGGCACACTCCCGGGTACAAGCCCCAATGGAGCGACATATGAATAGCCCCGGGTGTCAATCCGGGGGTCGGGTGTCAACCTGCGGGGCGAATCAATGAACCATCATATCGGCGATTGTTTCTCCGATTACCGGCGCCAGGGCTACGCCCATACCGCTCATTCGAACGGCACAAAATACCTGTGGCGATACTTCTTTTATGATGGGCATTTTTTCATGTCCCATGCCCATGATGCCACTCCACCGGT
>Ga0105239_10002833_pt1 | contig 21690 bp, 20 predicted proteins | sample KBSC44metaG_FD_92761 | JGI IMG/M metagenome (GOLD analysis project Ga0105239, IMG submission 92761) | Corn rhizosphere microbial communities from Kellogg Biological Station, Michigan, USA - KBS C4-4 metaG | ecosystem: Host-associated > Plants > Roots > Rhizosphere > Soil | place: Michigan, USA... | reverse complement strand
ATAGGCACAGTATGCTGCACCCTCAAGAGTGGTGCATAGCTTGCTTTTAGTTCGTCCATTATATTATATACGTCCATTATATATGCCCCCAACTGTGCTTGATTAATATCATTTATCATTTTCGTTCAGGAAAGGGAGCGAGGCTGCTTTAAAACTTGCACGTGACGGAGCATTGAGGAGGCCAGGCCGAGGATCGGGGAGCGTGAGGGTGCTTGATGGGGACCATTGGTGATGACGACAACTGGCCTTGGTTACCTACAGAGGTGGGTGCTAGGTAATAGTTGCTGGGCGGACATGACGCACTGGACCTCATCTAATGATGATCCAAGACCTGTTGAAGGCAATGTTACTCGCTAGGGAATGCTTTGGTGATTTTGGGAATGAGAGCTTGTTCTTTGGCCTCTTCGTCTGCCCTCCGACGAGAAGGACCTTTTGGTTTGCATTCAGGCTGGTTCTGTGAATGTGTCCGGAAATCAAGGCTGGGGCGCTCGCCGCCTTCTATTGGAGCTCAGCCTCAACAGCCCCTCCAAAGCTCCTTCAAATGCTGCGGCCGTCACTGGTCAACTCTGATGAGGGCCAGAGGGACGCCTTCTAACTCGCACCCAGGGCGGGCAGGCGAGGCGAAGCAAGATGGAACAGAACAACCATCAGGCTGAAAACCCGCTTTTCAACATCTTCACCTCATCGCCAGTCGTTCGCCTTTCATTTTCGGTTTGCCTTCAGTTCTATCGCTCCGCATCTACTTGCAACTAATGGAAACCACTAATACAACGGACCGTTTCCGGGGTTGGAATGGTGAGCCCCCGGGGCGAGGCACGTGGGGAATACTATCTTCTTGTCTTCTAACACTGGGTCTCTGTGTCTATACTACTTTTTAACTCAACATTCCGAAACGGAAAGGAACCGGCATTGTTGAATTCATACGCTTTTTACGGTTTAAAATGGCATAGGTGCTTGTTGGTATTTTCGCCCCCGAAGCGATCGTTTACATCGCCTTGGGCCAGTGGGTAGATGCAAGGACGATAACCAGGAAAGTCAATGAAGCTCGGAACAAGGTGAGATTTCACTCCATGCAGCGTTGCCAGACCGACACCGACACCGACTTGTCCAGGAAGGCCTTAAATTCCGCTGGGAATGGACTGGCAGTCACAGTTTCTTCGCGTTGATGGGAGGCTTTGTTCTGGATCATACCAAATACTCGACCAAGCTCGAATGCCCCAGTTTCACTATGGATGGCATCCTTTACACAGCGAGGACAGAACCCGAACTCTTGGACTTTTCTAGAGAATTAATTGACGATAGAAGCCGTGCTGATGGTCTAAGCAAACTACTCGTCTGTACCCAGGTATCTTACATGATTCTGCAAGTCCTGGGTCGATTTAAGGAACATCTTCCTATTACATTGCTGGAAGTCAACACAATATGTCACGTTCTGTGTGCCCTAGTCATGTACGGCTTTTGGTTTAATAAGCCGCTCGATGTGAACCAGACTATCTCTGTGCAGCCTAGCTGGGCCCAAGACCTGGACGCAATATAGTCAATGCGGCATCGAGAATTTCAATCACTATGCAAGGAGTCTCCAATTAGTTACAGTATTCCGGAGCGAGAGGTCTTTGACCATTTCCGAGTTGAGACGCTCTATCTACTATCAGCTTGTCCGAAGGGAAAAAAAGGCTACAAGGTGGTTGTACAAGCCAGAGATCAGTATTCTGAGCTCTGCACAGGTGAGACAGTCTGGTGGTGTCCGAACTGCAGGAAGCCAAGGGTCCCCATTCATCAACCCCCAAAACCCAATCGTAAAGAGCTGCCAGGCATGTGTTCCCTTGAGCAAAGCAGAGCAGGGCCTTCAAGTCGACCAAACAGTTCAAGGTTCATTACGACATGGGGCCGCTCAAATAATTCGCATGGGACCGCAGATATCGAGATGTACTCACTTTCGTCAGACTCAGTTCCGCTCCTGGCAGCTGGCGTGCACTCAAACTCCAACCCTGATAGCGACCTCACAAATACTAGCACGACGAAGACGAAGAAACGGCTTCTCTATGATTATTATCTTTCGAGAACGTCTGCTGACGAGTCGCTCGATATCTCGAGAGTGGCGCAGCAGGAGGAGTTCCAGTCCTGTGTTATTGGTCTTCCGAAAGGAGTAGGGCTCGGCATGGTCGCTGGGAATGAAGTCTACTTCCCCTCCACCGAGAAGTGGAAAGAGCAGCTTAAAACCGAGAGGGGCGAACCAGGTGCCACTGATGTCGTCGACGAATTGGACCGGTCCGGTTTGGTTCTTATATGGCATTCTATCGATGCAGCTATGAGTGACGATGCTGTCAGAAACCGGCTCGCTAAATCTAAGTTATGGATTAATGTCAAACAAGTGATCCTGGTCAACGGCTATATCTCCGAGCATGGTGATATCGATATTGACAAAGGTAGCAGGGCACGTAGCAGGGTATCCTCTTGGGGATCCCACCTTTCATCAGGGCCCGAAAAGGCTTGTCGTCGATGTGATCGGGTAAAATTACCACGTGGCTGGGTGTCCGCGATGTGGGCGCGTACGAGACTGGAGCCAAAACGGGAGCTTCACTGACACGCGAGAGCAGGGCCGCGGCGAAAGGGAGGCGAGGGAGCAAGGCAGGGGCAGAAGAGAGTGGAAAGAGAGCGAGAAAACAGCCAAAGGGAATGGAGGAAGCAGAATGGGGAGCGAATAGACTGAATAGTGCGTGGTTAGCGGAGGAGCAAAGTGGCTGATTATTGGTCAGCAAAAGAACCCTGGAGGACGATAGTTCGCGGTCGATATATATATGTATATATAGTACGTGGTATACACGAGTAGACATGGGGTGGTCGGACTTCAAGTATGTGTCACTTGGAGGGTCGGAGCGGACTTTATTTAGTAGCATTGCAGAGCATGCCCCATGCTCCAAAGAGAGAATGATACATTCATAGATAGATAGATACATCGCTGGATGTCTATACAGCCTACGGAGTACATAAATAAATAAATTATTTGAACGCTCAATCGTTCGTTCGCTCGCTCGTTCAAACCCAAACCCCTTCAATGCCGCCTGCGATGAGATGGTACTGGAATAGTAATGTCCACAAGAGAGAAATAATAATCACTCTTCTTCTCTTTCACCACCAAATGCGACTCAGATGAAATCGATGGTCGTTGTCTGCTTCCGACCTCACGCTCTGCAAGCATCCCACCGTCATCAATTCTATGGTGATATTGACAGCAAGGCATCCCCGAATGGCTTTGTCCATTTCACCATGGATGACTGGTCGGGAGGGATGAGTCGATGATCATTCATGGATAACGTCAAAGTAAAGACTCGGTGGAGTGGGGGCTGTAAGTAAGGGTCTCATTACCGGATAGTACCCGTCAATATGGGAGGATGGGATGCAACATTCAGGACCCCTGCATGATAAACTCCGTAGGCCTCCGTTCTGTTCGTCAAGAAATTTGAGCTGACAAGCTGCAGTGGATTCCGTATGGATGTTCTGCGGTCTCGATCTCCGCTTTCTGATGGAGGGGTTTAAATGTAGGCTTGAGCTTTGGGAATCTGACCCATTCGTATTCTCTCCAAAATTGGCGTCCAGATATTTATCTTGAGTTATATGCCGTAAGGCTGTGCATGAAGAAAGAAAGCCTGTTCGGCTGCATGCATGGATCGAGTGGCGGGGATGTTTCCCGCCCCTCGAAGGATCAAGGTATGCGCCTTGACCGGATTTGAGCGGCGCTAAGAATCCTCCTTGTTTGATGATCTCACTTATCACAACAACATCATGGCGAGTAGAATGACCGCGATGGTGACTAAATAAGCCTTCGGTGTGGTAAATAGCTCGAGTGCAGCGGACTCCTCGGTCAATGATGTGGTGGTGAAAACCAGGGCACTACTGATCTGGGATGAGTTGAAGCAGTTGTCTGGGGTGAGTAATTCGACATCTTCGGGTTCGGCAAAGGTTATGTCAACGCAGTTGTACAGCGCCGCGCCATGGACAGCCAATTCGATGACTTGGATGGTGGCATTGTCGCCGACGTTGACGGTAACGTTGGCAGGAAGTGGGACTTGTGGGAAGCAGAAACTTCCGGGATAGGGATCTTTCGTCGGGCCGATAAGTTGGACACCGTTGAGCATGGAAAGGGACATGTTCTGGGGTACGGTTCCGAGACCAAGGTTTATAAAGACGAAAGCAGTGCCATGGCCGGTAAACCAGCCTGGTTGAAATGCGACACCGCCGCCTTTGACTGGCCACTTCGTCCTGTTTTGGGATGTTGGCATTCCACCACCTTCCCAGATTCTAATTAGAATAGATGCAGATGGAGAAGGGGCAAACCGAGAAGCTTACAAGGATACATCCATTGCATGCCATAGGGGAAAAGTGTTTCATTGTTTGTGTCCACAGACCCCAAGCCATTGGTATCCAGTACGGTGCCGTTGGAATGCAGATTGTCTCCTCTCCATCCTGGGTATGTTATCACCGTATGCGCATAGACGAGGCTGAGGAGGGATAGGAAGGCAAAGATAAATCTGGACAGCATGCTGACAGGTTGTTTTGGAAGGGGGGATGAGAGGGAAGAGGGCACAGCAAAGTGATCTTCGAAAAGGGCCGGGATATAGCTGTATAAAGTGGTTGAGGAAGTGGTCAAGTGAATGGATCAGGTCATTGATGAGGTGATGTGTGTTGGGCTGGCCAGCTCACAGAGCAGTGATGGACGGTGGTCGTGGTCGTGGTGGGAGTAGCAGTGGCAATCGCAACAGCAACGAACAGAGGACACGACCAAGATGGCCATGGTGGAGGGCCTGGCATTAAAGAGTAGAATGAAGTTGTGTGAGTGGTATGCAGGGCTTGATTAGAGCCCGTAGCCAACCGCCGACGCAGCTTGTAAGACGCATGGAGACGCTGTGACTGGCCGAGGAGAATCACAGCAACGAAGCTGAATGGCTTGAGGGCAAGATGAGTTACTCAGTCGCACTTTGGATAGAGACTAGCGGCCAGTGAACGAATTGAACGAATTGAACGGGCCTGGACAAGATGGACAAGATGGACAAGATGGACAGGGATGGAGGGGACGGAGAAGATGATGAAGTTGGTGATGGAGGATATGATTTGCCTGGAACGGGTCGAATGGGGTGGAGGCGTGCGTGCAACCGACGCCCGAGTCTCCATCCGGGCGGCTGCGCACCTGCCCTATGGCGGGGTGATTGGTCGTGCCTGCCAAACTACAAGTACGGGTGCATGTTGGTGGGGTTGCTCTTGCTGCCCAGAGCCAGGCGCCCAAGTTTCCGACTGGCAGGTGCTCCTGGTAATGGCAAAGTGGCCCAGGGACCAAGTAGAAGTTACGAAGCAGAACGCACCTTCGTTCTTCCCCCCTCTGCAGCCGCTGACAGGCAAGAGTCCGCTGGCAGGGTTCATCACCTGTGCGAAGTCCGAGGCCAGCATAGAAACACCCTTTATCTCCCCATCTCCTGAGTCTGACTGATATCATCAGGAAGCGTGCGGAATACTTACTTGTTTGCACCTTCTGCTGCTAATTATAAATGCATCCAAGGTTCAGCACATTTCATTTCCCCCAAGCGCCCCGGCTGGGGAAGTAAATTGAAAGAGTGGTGTGTCTGTGTCTCTCTGTGCCTGGACTTGTTCTCATGCTCGTCACTCAAGCGGGTATCAGCAACACCAGCGACTCCCTACTGCCCCTGCCCTGCCTATACCTTCGTCCGTCCGGATATCAAGGATCTCGACGAAATGAAAAAACCTGAAATGGGCTCAAAAGGCTCGAGATGAACAAACTTGTGGTGGGAAGCCATGCTTACTAACATCCTCATGTAACTTCAGTTCTTTCGGGTTAGCTCCCACCTACGTGCCTCCGTTAGGTAAGGATCCAGGTACGAGTATCACCTGAAGCATGACTCCGTACTCCCAGATCTTATACCGAGAGCAAGGCACGGTCACCGTCCTTTATGCCGATGCCCTTCCTGCCTATCCCCCCCAATGTGTGCTAGTCCCAATCCGGTATTGAGCCTCGTCCACTGATATCGTCCCTTTACAACTCCCACCAAAATCCTTGCTGCCACCATACCCACAGGCCATACATCCAAGCTCCCAATTCTCGCAGTTCCATCGCTTTCTGTTACAGCAACACATTATTTTAGATTTATCTCGCCTCAAACTATCAATGATCCATAATCATGCTCAAGTTATTCCCCGAGACCTCTCGGGGATGGCTCTACTCAGCCAGCTGCCCACCACGGACGAGCCACACCCCCCTGGACCCTCTAAAGCCCATCATCAACAGCCTTGGACAGTTGAACTCCACTGAGAGTGGAATCTTGAGCAATGTTACGAGATCTAGCATTTGTAATCGCATCTTGTCCAAGACACTGGAGGAAAATTCCTCCGATCTCGTCTTTATAAGGAGCTAAATCGCCAGGAGAGTCCCGATCGTTCAACTCCCAACTTCCTAGGTCTTGTTCTTACAACTGAATATCCCAACACTCAAGCACTCTTCGAATTCTCAATATTTGCATTACACTGCTTCCCATGGCCAGCTACTTGATCACCGGGGCAAATCGTGGCCTTGGAGTAAGTACTTCACTGGCATATTTCCATACCCTCAACTAACCTAGTCAATAGTACGGCTTTATCCAGGTCCTGGCCAAGGATCCTTCCAATATAGTTATCGGACTCGTCCGCGACAAGACAGCCGCCAACAAACAACTTGCCACCGATGGCTTCAAGAACGTCACTTTTATTGAAGCCGCTATAACTGACCGCAAATCCCTTGTTGCTGCTCGAGACGAGGTCACCAAGATTACTGGTGGGCGCCTCGATTATCTGATCAACAACGCCGCTCTTGTTTCGGAAAAGTCCGAGGCTGGTGCCCTTGACGAATTTGACGGCAGAGAGGACCTGCTTGAGGACGATCTGGTCCAATCGTTCCATGTGAATGTCGTCGGAGTCATCAACACCATTAATATCTTCTTGCCACTCATCAAGAAAGGTTCTGCCAAGAAGGTCGTCCTGATTAGCTCGGGCATGGCTGACCCTGACCTCGTCAACAACGGGACGGTCGATTCGGGCCCCTATTCAATCAGCAAGGCTGCCGCTAATATGGCAATCTTCAAGTACAATGCCAAGTACAAGGACCAAGGCGTCTTGTTCTTTGCAATCTCACCTGGTATCGTTGCGACGAAGGATGGTATGATGGAGTCCGAGACTGTCAAGAACCTGAAGGCTGCTATGCCTCACTGGACTGGCCCTTTGAAGCCAACCGAATCGGCGGAAATGGTGCTCAACGTCATCTATGATTTCAGTCTTGAGAAGGGCAATGGTGGCGCTTTCGTGTCACACTTCGGTACTAAACAGTGGCTCTGAGCAGGAAATGGACCTAGATATCAAAGTAGCCCAATCAAAGGGCACAGAAATAGATTACTGTCCTTTGACTCGAAGCCATACTGTAACACTTGCCTTCACTGGACGGAGTATTCCCCGCACTCAGCCTTGCCGGCAGAACCTCGGATGAATTATTAAATATCTCAAGAGTTTCATTCAGCTTTTTCACTGTCCACATAGCATCCCATAGTTACCCAAAAGGCGTACCACGGACTGTAGGCTACCAGCCAATAAATTATGCCACACACGAGCCGCAAGAAGAAGATAGCCCAGAACAAACGCAGGCAAGTCATAGACGAGGATGGCTGGACTCGTGTCACGACATCTCACACGCTGGCTCCCCCTGCCTTGCTAGCCAACAATCAATTGGGCCAGGACCAACAAACCCTGCACTTCAAATGGGGCATCGGTGACAGGTTCGTGACGATCGAATCCTGGCTGCACAGTCCCCACAAGACCCATCCTGAGGTCTCCCTCGAGAAAATGCAGGCCAGATATCGCATTTTGGAGGCAAAGTGGCTGGCATCGCCCAGCTATGCGGCCCTCAGAACCGCGCTGAGCAAAGAGCGTGTGGTGCAGGGGCAGCAGCGACCGCTCAAAAATTGTGTCATATTCGGCTCCGGAAGCTTCTCTGCGGCGAATCTGGGCCGTGAAGACGTTTCATTCTATCAACTCGCCGCCTTCAAGAGTGCAATCGACCTGATCGAGCAGGTCCAGGGCCATCTCCCGGATGCTCATGCACAGGAGCCATACTACACGGAGCTGGACGTTGAGTTCCTGGGAACTCTGGGTATATCCACTGTCTCACACCCTGGAGGATTTGAGTTGATCGATGAGCATGCCTTTGCGTACTCCCCGTGCGCGGAACGCTGGGTGGAGCTTCAGCTCATGCACAATCGACCGGCTCTATGGTTACATGCGCGCCTCCAGGATAGGTGGCCGCTCAATAAAGACGGTACACCCTCAATACTACAACTTAATAATTGGATGCTCAATGGAAGGGTGCAAGACCCTCAAACCCCGGACTGGACAGCGTTGTATGGCGTAGATCTCGAGCCCGGCGAAGGGGAGAGGCGATTGCAAGAAGAGTACATCACCAATAACCAACTGTACGAGGCGTTCAGGCAGTCCCACCAGTCTTTCGCCCTCCCAGACTTCGATGCCAATAATTTCCCCTTCCAATCGTGTGCCATCCACTGGCCTCTCGAGGACGGCGAGTCAGGAGATCAAGGAACCACAAACCCAACGCTCGAGGGTCAAGCGCAATCAAGTCAAGGGTGAAAGCACCACATGGAGTCATTGTTAGGAAGTTTATTTAAGAGGAGATGACAAGATCCTGGGCTTAGGAACCCAAGACATTGATTCAAATCCCACTGCCGGAGGTCGTACCCGTCAAAATGGGCGTCGAATCCAGGAGCCAGGAATCGCGTCTTCAAGCTATCCCAAAGCACCAGAAGCCTACTTAACCTCCACACTCTGAACCACCGTCCCAAAAGCATCACCAAGCTCCTTGAGCACCGCCTCCGTGACCTCCGGGCCCGTGAGTCCAGGAATATTCCTATCCCCAATCGCATCACCTGCGAGGACAATCGTATATCCCAGATCCGAACCGCCACGCGCGGTGCTCGACACACAGACATGCGCCATGTACCCCGTGAGGAGGAGCTTCTTGCCCCTGGCCCCCAACCCACTCAAATACTCATGCAAATCCGTGCCGACAAAACTCGACACGGCCTCTTTCCAGATCACCTTCTCGCCGTCGCGCGGCTTGATTTCGTCGAACTCCTCGGCCAGTGCCGTCCCAGGCGTGAAAATCGGCGCGCCGTCCGGCGTCTTGTGCGCCACGTGCACGATATTCTTGCCGTCGCCGCCTGCGCGGTACTTCTCCACCAGCGATGCGATCGCCTTGCGGGTGTTCTCTACATCGACAGTCTTGAGATGGCCCTCTGCATATCTAAAAGCGTCGCAGGTTAATATCGACTTGTGCTCGGCCTGGGATGTGTGTGCGTGAAAAGGGGGGGGGAGACAAATTGTTTTATACATACTCATTTTGTGCGTCGATGATGATCAGCGTCGAATCCTGCGGCGACGCCGTGTCGTGCGGCTCGCCGACTAGATCTCGGAACGACTTTGCATCAATGACAGACCCCATGGTGATTTGTTGTTCCTGGGACCCCGTAGATTGAGTCGAATCGACTATGTGGACGAGTGTAGTGTAGTCTATGGAAATTGATCGCTCTAGAATTCTTCAAAACGAGAGGATTTGAGTTTCGAGATCGTGTCATAGATGGAGGAGTCGAGCACCTTTTAAGTATTTAAACCTTCCAACTGGTACACGGAGGGCCATTCCCACCCACCTTTCAACCTCGGAAATATGGAGGTCGGGTGGGAACAGCAGACCCAGACCACAGATGATGTGAGGGCTATTGCTTACCTAGTGACTAGACACCTATCCCCCCCTACCTAAGTGTTTCAATGATGTCCACCGTGCCCACTCGAATCGACTATCTTTCGATCTTGCCTTCCCTTTTTCGGAGTACTCCACGTTTGCGTTGCGCAACCCCCCTCCTCCCCCCGAGTCTCTGGCATACTTCACATCCACCAGCAAACACCTAGGTCGATGAGATCATGATGGGTAAACTGTAGGACAGTCCTTGATTCATGAGGTACCCACGAGCCTACCTGAGAGCTACAATAATAAAAGAACCCGAACGAAGTTCCGCATCAAATACACCGTACACCGACCGACATTGACTTTGCCCCCTGCCCCCTCCCTGCCCCTGCTACGGAATTACGAAAGCCCCTCGTATTCAAGCGAACTTCTAGAAACTGAAGGCACAGTAAAAACTTAGAATTACCAATACACTCGCCATGCTTTATTATAGCAGCAGCTTATCTAGATCCTGTGTCTTATTTTCGATTCCAAATACAGGTACACCAACGAGGACTTTGCCCATCATTTCTAATCTTCAAGGGAAACCGGTTGGCTAGGCAAATGAGGACAGGGCCCGGGTGGGAACGGCCTCCCAGTCTGGGTCCGGGTCGGGTGGGCCACATCTCGTCATGGCATGTATTAATGCCCGGGTGGGCGTGGTTTTCGGTTGGGAATATGGTTGGATTGAATCGGCGGCCCAAAATGAAACCACCAACGTTCCTTTGCCGAACTAGACTAGACTAATCAAAAACATGAGCAATATTTGGGTATTGTTGACTTAGGTACAAGCGCACTCGTCCTCTGGCTCTTCTGTTTGTACGTTGTCCTCCACGATCTCTCCACACAATGTCCTTAAAGTGGACGGACAGCACAATTTTTCTGGATCATATCAGGGTTTGCGGTAATACCCATTAAGCTCCGCTAAATCACCCATGATGCCTCCAGCAGATGTTGTCGTATTCGCATGAGCCTCAATCACAGCTTCCTTCGTCTCGGATTCCCTCTGCATGAGATTTGCGCCACCGTCAGTGCTGCTCGAGGCATGTGCACGTCGAGTTGAGGCTCCTGGAGCAAACCGATAAGACTGCGTGAATCGAGTTCTCCCGCTCTCGAGCTCCTCTGACATTTCATGCGCAACTGGTGACGAATGGGTAGTATTCACGCCTGTAGCACTCATTGAGTTGTGAGCTTGACATTGATCTGCTGACTGTGCGCGACGCTGATCGTCGGCCTTGACGCCGCCATTCGCAAATCTGCTCCAAACCAACTGACTTTCTTTCTGAGCATGGGCTGGTAGTGGATTGAGTCTGGTTGACTCGTCTGGAGTTGGGCGATATCTCGGTACTAATTTAGAGGGGAATGATGCATCCTAAGCACCGGGGGGGGCATTTCCACCTACCTGCTCCCCTCTTTCCTTCGAGATTTGCAATTGTTTCAAGGCATTTTCTAGCTGGGCTCGCTCGTGCTCGGCAAAGTCTTTGCAAGGACAGAAACACCTCTCTAAGCACTTCTTGTTGCACCCATGCCCACATGGAAGCTCCCGTTGACATTCGGCAACACACTGGACGTGATCGTGCGAATATGGATGGCAGGGCAATGGACACAGGTGGTTGCAACCCATGAGTCTCTCGCCACACGGCTCTTCACAGCCTCCTTCAGTCTCGTTAAAATACTCTGGATATTGGACTAGTACAGTAGTCTGATGCTTTTGACACTTGATAGGGAGTTGGTGGTATATTCTTCGAGGATGGGCGCTCATGGTATTGGCAACATTAGTCCACAATGTACTACCCCTGCCGAGGGCTCTGTCATTACCGAAAATGTAGAAGCCAAGTTTCGCTCTTGATAGTGCTACTGTCACGCGGTTCTCATTAGCAAGGAAGCCAATCTTTCCGTCGTCCCCACTTCGAACCGTCGAGAGAAGCACAATATCATTCTCTTCGCCTTGATAGGAGTCAATTGTCTTCACATTGTGGTAAGTGCCGGGTAGTGCGATATCCGTCAAATTCTTGATTTCTCTCAGGATTCGCTTCCGTTGACCGTTATAGAACGTCAAGATCGTGATTCGCTGGTGTTCAACGCCATTCTTCTGCAAATGCCGGTAAAACCCAGCAACGAACTTTGCCTCCTCCTCATTGTAAGTCGATAATGATTCATCTTTGTATTCAGACCATTCATGAGTGAAGAAGAAGGACTTGACATTTCCCATTCCCCACGCGTTCTTGGAATCTGCACGTTGTACTACCGAAGGATGGTCCACAAGTGCTGGGTACACGCTTGAAAGAAGGCGTCGAAACTCAGGCTCCATTCGACGTTGAGATAGGAGTGTTCGGTATGGCATTTCATTTCGGACAAGTCGCTCGAACAGAGACACATTGAGATAGAATGGTTCATCTTCTAGGTCATGTAAAGAACAATGGCCTCGTAGTTGCTGGTGATCCCCGATCAAGATGAGATGCTCAAGCGACTCAACGCATGCCACGGTAACCGGGGCTTCTAAGACCTCAGCCGCCTCTTCGATCAGTACAGTTCGAGGTTTTAGAGCAGAAATAAGTGCACGATACTTGCTGAGACCCGTCGTTGTCATGCCAATAATTCGCGCTCGTTTGAGGTAGACATAGTCCTGTTCCCATTTACCGACCAAAATATCCTTGACGAGCTTGTCGTATTCTTTTGCTGCCTTGCGGAACTTATCTGCAATAGCTGCAAGGACTCTTGCTCGCATGACTAGATACATTGGTCCTCGAAGGTGTTGTGGGACTCTCCAGAGGTCATTGCTGGTGGCGAGTAATTTCTCGGCTCGTAGTATATCGTTTGGAGTAGCTGGCGGAACCGTGACTTTGTCACGGATTCCTGCCCATGGTCCTTTTAGCATTTCGATGTCCTCTTCGTCATTGACACCTGTAGAGTCCTCTGTCTCCCTCAGTTGTTCGAATTCTAAGTCTTCATCTTCAACTTCAGGAAAGCCGAGGCTGCTATCGGTGTACTTGAATTCGAAATGACGCAATGATGTATCTAGCCACAACTTGAGAGGTCCATGACCCTCTGGCGTTGTTGTTGAAACCAATTGGGATGCGCCATCCTGGAGGGATTTCGCCTGTTGGGCATTTAAAACACCGAGTTGCAAGAGAACAGAAGTGCTTTGGGTTACATCAGTCGAGAAGGGATCGGGACCAGGTGTCAAGAATGGTTCCAGAATGCTGGTCAACACTTTGGCTTGTTTGTCGAGTAATCCATTGGTTCTTCCAAACATGCCGCCAGGCACTTGTTTGATTCGTTCTTTTTGCCGAATCTCGAAGAGAGCACGCTTTTTGACTTCAGGATTGGTGCTTCTGCCACCAAGTCGAACATAATTGGGATCGAACTTGGAGACATGTCCTAGCAATTGATCCAAAGCATGATTTGTTTGAGCCGCTATAATCAAAGGAGGGTCTCCAGCTAGACGATTGTCTTCGAGCACCTGAATAGCAACTTTAGAGACGTGTGTTTTCCCGGTGCCGGGTGGCCCTTGGATGATTGAGAGCTTATTTGTGAACATCTCTCGGAAGGCTAGCCACTGAGACTCATCGAGCGTGTTCCTAGGTGCTGGTGGCCATGTTCCTGTGACATCCACCTTGGAATAGTGTGACTTTTGCTCAGCTTCAGCAGCGGCGCTGAGGTCCATGATAGGATGTCGCAGGATGTAATCGGGAGGTTGGCTTGCAGGCGTCAAGTGGCAAATAGCGTCAGACAATGGGAATCTTTATCAAGATGTTAGCAGCAGGGTAAGTGAACTCGAGGAAGTGTACTACTCTTCTTGACTTAGCTTCTGTAAAGCTTGGAGTGTATGCCGGTATGCTTCAAAATAGCCTTGCTTGGCCTCTATCATGATCCACTCTTCTTGCGGATCAATCTGGATGTCCTGTGAGCGTCCGAAATAAATATCGATTTCGGGTGGTTGGCAGAGGACACCAGCAAGAGGTCTTGCTGCTACAACTGCAGTTATAACGCCGCTGAAGTCCATCAACTTGTCCTTCTTTCTGATCAGAGCGACAGTAGAGCCTGATGTGAGACGTTTTGTGGTGGTCCAAGAGATTTTTTTCCCTGCTCGATTGGTACTGAACTTGATTCTTGCTGCGAGCCCTCTCCTCGAGAAGGTGAAGCCTGAAACGTGAACCTGATTCAATTAGACATGATTAGATTGATCGCCCTCGACATACCTGATCGTATACCGAAAACTTGAATGTATCCATGGTCGTTGGGTCTTTTTGAAAGTCGAGAATTGCGTCTCGTAAAGGGCCGATAGCATCTTCACGCAGCAGGTTAAATTGGGTTTTTAGATATCTTTCTTTGCTCTTGTAAGGTCCATCGATCTTGTTGGTAGGGACAGAAACGGCCATCTCATCAACTGACAGCTCTTCAAAGGTTGGGATCTCGGGTACAGCCAGCCAGCTATCCTTTTTCGATGACTCTATGATTTCCTTTTGCTTGAGAAAGTAATTTCGAATATCCAGCGATAAATTTAGATCCAGGCCATTGCCGACATTCGTACTGGCAGAACTATAGCTAGTTTGAGACCTGAGACCTCGAAACCGTTCTGAGAGGTTGGCATTCATTTCTGAGAAGGCTAAGTCAGTTCTTGCCCTATCCATCGCTCTTGAATCACTGGTACATACCTCCATTTTCCAATCCATTGGAGGTTGTGTTTTCGCCTGGGGTGGAACATAAATCAGTAAGATCTGGTCGGAAGACTGGAAGGTGGACCAAAGGGTATAGCACATTGAGGCTCGAACACGCACCAATACCGCCAGGTCCATATCTTCGACCATTTCCCGGGCCATTCCTATGATATGAGCCTCGTTTTGACGCCATGATGGTGTGGGGTTAGGCGAGACGTTGTTATCAGGGAGGAGTAGACACCATGCATGTGGAAAAAGTCGAATGAACGTGTCCAGTGGTGGGAAGAAGGCGAAGAATAATGGTAGTTGTGACATAAAGGAAAGGAAATCAGGTGAGCCACAATTCAGCCCTCGTGATGTACTTCTTGCGTTGGGCGTAGGAGTAAAGAAGTGGAAAGTGGTGGTGTCAAGAACTAGCAGCACCCAACAAAAAGGTCGCGCCAAGGCCTTGAACTGAGGCGATCGCAGGCTCTTGCTGGCCCCGAATTGGGAATAGATGTCTCGATATTCTAGGAGGTCAATGCGGTCATCAACTGTTCTTATATTCCTAGCTTGTCATTATTGTTTGACCCAGAGAATCAGAGATTCAGCCTGCCTGACCAATTGTCAAACAACGCCCGGTGCCGCGATTGAACGACCAGAGGGCGCAAATTTTGAAACGGATAGCAGATAACAGGGCACGGGAGATCCCCATAAGCAGATAGTATGTACTTGTGGCGACGAGTAAGTACTTTACAACTCAATCCTCAGATCAATACAAGTGATTGCCTTGTTTGACCAGAGTCTGGAATTCATTCTGCCATGAAATCGTCATAGCAAAACATTATACTGGAGAGTGCAAAGCTTCGAACAATGTCTATTAAGCAGTTCCCCACAAGAATAGGGTGGTTCACTGCCCGTGGACATAGGTGTGCACAAAGTGAGCTGGGGGTTAGCAGAAGACGATGAATGATTGTTGTGGGTGAGTTCGTCAACACCTCGGCACAAAGTATATCCGGAGCCGGAAGGGAAACAATGACCCTATGACCAACCTGGACTAGCCTGAATGATGGGAGCCACAAAGCGCTCCAGCTCACAACCATTTACTCTCTGCCTCTTATTAACTCGTGCTCCCCTACTCAATATCCTCCCTTTTTTACCGGATCACTCATCAGATTTCATTCGCAAATCCGAGGTATGTAAACTAAGTGCAACATGCCAGCCTTTGATGAGGATGATGATCGCGACGTGCTCGGGTCTCAAGATGGCAGTTCTGATAACGATGCCGATGAAACCATGAGAGACCTTGATGATGGGGACGGGGACGGTGATATGGACCAAGATGCAGATGTTGACTTGGACGCAGACGGAGAGGGTGACGTCGATGGCGATGGCGATGGCGATCAGGATGGAGATGGAGATGGTGAAGGCGAAGAAGATGATGATGCTGAGAGTCAATCTGGTGGCAGCCAACCCTCCGACAATGACAATGAAGAGTCTGGGGAGCCAGTAGCGACACAAGATGGCACGCAGCAATCATCTGCCGCTCAGGGAGATGCTTCACGCGGTGCAGCAGCTCTATCCAACATTCTCCCTGAATACCTTGAAGCCCATACTTATGACATTGTTCCTACGATTGCAGCCCCTCAAAGCACATCTATTAATGCTATTTGTGCAACCTCTGATATGCGATGGGTTTTCACAGGGGGTTCAGATGGTTACATCCGGAAATTCAATTGGGTTGACTCAGTCAACAATAAGCTTGCTCTCACGGTCGCACAGCGTCATCCATTTGTGGACAGTGTGGTGAAGGCCGGGGTTCTCATGACTTACTGGGAAAATATGGACGCGAGACCGGTGGCTAATCAGGCTTTATCTCCTGTTTACTCACTGGCGTGTCAAAGCCAGGCCCTCTGGCTTCTCTCTGGCACATCATCTGGAGCTATTAGATTGCAGTCTATCCGACATGATGAAGGCCGAGAGATTGCACTGCTACGAAAGCATACTTCCGCAGTCTCCGTCCTTTCATTATCTTCTGACGAAAAGAGCCTACTTTCAGGTAGTTGGGATAAAACCGTTCTGGATTGGGACCTGGAAACGGGTCAAGTCAGAACTGCATTCGCTGCGAGTGCTTCACAAATTTCGGCCATTGAAAGTCGGCCAATATCATCTCTGCCTGTCCCTGCTGAACTGGGAGAACTGGTTCCTACTGCCAACGACACATTTTCTTCAAATGATGCAAAACCTACCACAAATGGGATCAAAGCGGAGCCCTCCAGTCGAGCCCCTTCGCAAGGGGCAGTTGCTACACCGGACTCCTTATTTGGTGATGGTGGAGACGACGATTTGTTTGGAGACGGGGCTGTGAATATGACCAATGGTGGTGACCTTACGGACGTCTTTGGCGGGGAAGACGATGAACTGAGTCGTGCAATGGCAAATGCGCCACAGCCGGAGGAGTTAGCTGACCAGGTCATGCAAGACTCAGTAGACAAGCCCGCGGCTACGGAACAAGAAGGCCCAGAAAGTCACGATTCTCAGAATACCACAAACGAGGTGAACGGGATCACAAGTACCACTGAACAACCACTAACGAACGGACTTGCACACGCTGAGGACCTTGAAAAGGAGAAAATTAGCGATGAGAACAATCGGGATGAAAACCCACCACCCACATCTGATTCGACCTTCCTCGCGACGTCAATCGATGGCGCGATTCGTGTTTGGGACCGTAGACAGGCTGATCCTGTTGCACGGATCTTACCTCGAAATACGCCACCTTGGTGTCTTAGTGCCTGTTGGTCACCGGATGGCAATTTTATCTATGCAGGGCGAAGAAATAACACAGTTGAAGAGTACGACCTGCGGAAGGGATTGAAGGGACCCGAGCGCGTGTTCCGGTTCCCCAATGGAAGCGGTGCAGTCACGTCAGTAAAGGCCATGCCCAACGGTCGGCACCTTATTTGTGCATCTTACGATATCCTTCGATTGTATGATTTGAGGGATTCTCAAGCAACAAGATCTACTGTCCCGTTCCTAATAGTACCTGGTCATCGGACAGGGGTTGTTTCGCATCTCTATCTTGACCCTGCCTGTCGATTCATGTTATCATCTGGAGGCAATCGAGGTTGGGAGGGAGCGTCGACCGAGGTCTTACTGGGGTATGAGATCGCCGTGCCCGGTCGATGAGCCAACCAAAGACAACACGGGAGCATAGCAAAGCCACCTCAAGGATAGCTAGCCAATGGACAGCTATGCAAGTGGAATGGCCCAAATTCTTTGTGTGTTGTGGGTGTATAGGCAGTAGCCTTGTTCCCACTACCGATAATGAACGGGTGGGAAAGCATACCATAAAGATTCACTATGAGATCTTTGTCTTGGATTGAGTCCTTTGACCACGGCTGCCCTCTGGACAGATCGACTCGATATAAGTACTTTGTGGGATGGTAGGCAAAGTCAAGAAAAGACCTTGCATCATCCTGCCAACTGCATCACTACTATTGCTCGGTACTCGAACACCAGCAAGTATTTTAGCAACCAAACGATCGGGCTCAGCAAACAAGCTTCTTCTGATTAGCGACCGAACAAGATGCCAACAGCTCAGGGAATCGAAGTATCGATGCACCAGGAGGGAGGTGGCAGATTTCACGAATTTGATACCCGCAATCTTCGGGTTTCAGGTCCTGGTGGCCAGATCGTCTCGAGCAAAATTCTATGCGAGGATAACCAGAAATTCAGCATTAAAGTCAAGGCATTGGACATCCTTCCCCCTCCAAAGACCAATAGGGTTTCTTTCGAGCCCCACTGCCAGCCACGAGTGGGTAAGCGCAACCAGTCCAAGATTACAACTATGAAGACTAGACCACATGGTATGGACGAGAATGACCGTCTTCTTATCCGGGTCTATATCGACGGCAACCCCTATCCCGAAGTCTCAGCGGCGTTACCACTAGGTGGGGATAGGGTTCTCGACGGGCGCTGGAGTCATGATGCAACAGGAAGGATGATGGTAGAAGATTGGATTTTCACATCAGTTGGAATTGACCACTTGCTGGAAAACATGAAAATTCAGCAGGAGGAGCATGAGAGACCGACCAATGAATTTGAGCGTGACCTCATTGAAGTGCAGGAGATGCTGAAGCGTGACATGTTGGCAACTACCACACCGAGGTTGAGTCAAGGAATTGAGGTGCAGCTTTCGAAAGTTCGCATCATACCTACTACTAATAAGACTTTAAGTTCTTCCACAAAATTCGCAGGCGACTACCCAGAGAAATGGAACGATCTGATGGAAGACGATGCGACACACACAGCTGGTGGATTGGCATCATCTAGAAAACTAAAGAGATATCGTGCGGTCCCCTTCTTCTACCTGGACTTGAACGAGAAAGTCTTTTTGACTTTTCGGTTTCAATACATGCCAAAGCAGAAGCTCTATAAGCTCGGCTTGTGTGAGGAGGATGGAACACCACCGGGGCAGAAGCGAGTCAACAGAATCCCTGGCTTGAACTTGTTGCCGCCGACCACAAGCAAACGAGCTCTAGGAGGTGACCAGGAGGAGACAAGCTCAACACCTGTGAATCTAGACAGCAATGTGGAAGCAGCTATTGGTGCCGACCAAGGTCCTCGAAAGCGGATCAATATCTCGAATCAGAACACATCGTCGACTTTCACTCTCCCTGTTCGAGCTAAGACGCCTGATGAAGCACCATTCTTTTGCAATTTCCCTATTCGAGGAAAGACGGATGATCGAGCACAATTCACTTTCACTCACCTTGTTGAAGAAAAGAAGCCTGATTCAAGTGATGATGCCCAGGTGGAAGGCGAAGTCGAAGAAGAAGTCAAAGGTACTGGTGAAAAGGGTGAGCGACTGATAGATTCGTCGAATGCAGCGCCGAGGATGGAGTTGAGTCTCAGACTGCTAAGGAGGCCATTTACCATGGTTCGGAGACCTACAATATCCTGGAGGGGGTGTACGACGACAACGAGATCGACTAGTGGCAGAGAAACGCGAGTTTAGCTGTAGATGGGAGAGGCTGAAGAACTCGTGTCAGCTGATATGGAAATATCGGCCTAGATACCTTACGTATAATTGAATATATATTGCGTATATACAAAAAACACTATTCCAGTCCACCAATCCTACATTTTCGAATATCGACCGCCGAACATTCATCAATTCTTCGTATCAATTCCAATGCTTGGAGCGAATAAAGCAGCGGCCAAGGCGATTTTGGTGGAGCGTTTGGCCCGTTTTTTGGCTCTTAGCTTGTGTGGCTGTGGGGTCAATATGCTGTTTCACCTGGGTAACCAACAACGATCCTTGTACTCTGTACCACTGCCCACTAAATCACTAAATCGACCCCCCATGATGAAATCATAGCCACTGTGTTGTTGGTGAGACTGTGATAGAAATACTCCGTACTGCAGGTGTCGGACTACTCGCATTGTTGTTGACTGTATTTCTTTGTGTCATCCTCAATGTAAGGAAATGCCTGGCTCAGCGGCGGTAATCAAATTTCCATCATTGCCAAACCAGCCTTACTCTCAGTCCTCTGTCCGCTGTCCTCCGAACTATAAACGGCCTCGCTCAACCCCATCACCCTCCCGTGCCAGTGGCTGACTGACGAAGGATTCAACAAGGCTAGATCAGCTGCCAATTGAGATCTCGTGTTTCAAGCCCTCCTCGAACCCTACCGACTGGTTGCTCTGGCTGCGCCCCCCCCTGGCACTAGGGCTCTCAAGTTGACACTACTGCATGCAACCAAGAATACCTCCCAGAATCCCTCCTTGACGCTCCCCAGCACCCTCCTAGATTCCCACACTCGCAAGCTTTTTGCTGTTTCTCCGGACGGAACTAGTAACATACTTGTTCGTCGCAAGTTTAGCAGTACGGAGTCGTTGTCTCTGCGCCTCCTCAACACCACCGTTACCACCACCTCTCACTCCCTCCTCCTCCTAGTAGTATTACCTACTCTTTCAACCCTTTCCTACATACGCACGCCTTATTCTCACCCTCTCTCTACTCAGCATCACGCTCACTGGCCTCACCAATCCCTTGTTCAATCCGGCGCCCCTCCACCTCCCTCTTCTCGTTCTCCGGACTCCGTCCATCGTTGCCCACTTCACGCAAGGGCCCCTCGCCGCCCCCGGACGCCGACAGTAACATCACCTGTTGATCCAAAGATGCCCCCGGGAAGGCAATTCTCCTTTGACACTGAGAATGACTACAGCTCTCAACCTCTCCCTTCCTCTCAGCCTCAAACATACCGCTACGATCAGCAATACAGAGATTCGCCCGCCCGAGACATAATCTCTCCACCTCCGCAATACGCAAACCATCAGCCTCATCAGGCTTACGAGGTCTCTCCACCAACCTCACCTCAACGACGGCCTGTTCCACCAGATACTCGACTACTCAGCGACCAGTCTCCTTCTCGTCAGGCTGTACCCGTACCTACATCCTACGACGATATCCCTCCCCCCCCTCCCCCACCTCATCGTGCAAGCCCAACCAGACTGGCCCGCGAGGACTCTGGCCATCCACAGCAATATAACCGTCCTTTCTCCGAAGTGACGACCGGTATGGACAACTTCAGCGATCGTGCAGAGGGAGGAGGCTTGACCAGCGTCGCACAAGAAGTCGCAGATCGCCATCCCCGTGACAGTGGCATGGATGCTGTGCGAGAGATGCCTCAGTCATATTCTCCGTACAACCAAGGATGGCCCCGAGACAACTACAACTACAACCCTCATGGCCCGCAACAAGCTCCCTCGCGACTGCCCCCCTCTGATCGTAACTCTTACAACTCTTCCTTCGCTCTTGCTGCCGGAGCCGCGACTCCTGGCTCCATCACCCCTACCGGCTCTCCTGGACCCCGCTCTGATCGCTTCTCTGGTAGAAGCATTCCTCTCGAAGACTACCATTCCAATTCCAGTCATCCTATGGCCTACTCAGGCTACCAAGACTCCCCTTACCAGAATTCTTACAATCCCTCCCTAAATTCCACCAACATTATGCAGCAAGCGAGCATTAACCCCAACAACATCCTTGACGATGGTGACGACTTTCCTCCTCAAAGGAATGGCAGTGGTCCAGACTCAAATGGAAGAGGTCTCGCTGGTCCTGCTGCCGCCGCCGCCGCCGCCGGAGGCGCTGGTCTTCTTGGAGGACTGTTTGGGCGCAAGGCAAGAAACGTCACTCCTAGCGGTGCATATGATGCTGTT
>Ga0105239_10002831_pt1 | contig 21700 bp, 17 predicted proteins | sample KBSC44metaG_FD_92761 | JGI IMG/M metagenome (GOLD analysis project Ga0105239, IMG submission 92761) | Corn rhizosphere microbial communities from Kellogg Biological Station, Michigan, USA - KBS C4-4 metaG | ecosystem: Host-associated > Plants > Roots > Rhizosphere > Soil | place: Michigan, USA... | reverse complement strand
GTCAGTGTCTGACTTGTTTTTAATGCCCTCAGAGTCTGAAAGCTTTGGTTTGGCAGCCTTAGAGGCCATGGCCTGCAAAGTGCCTGTAATAAGCTCAAATGCCGGTGGTTTGCCCGAATTAAATATAGATGGCGAAACAGGTTTCCTGAGAGATGTAGGCGACGTCGATGGCATGGCCGAAAAAGCCATTTACATACTGGAAGACGAAGAACGCCTGAAAACCTTTAAAGAAAATGCCCTCGCACGGGCCAAAATATTTGATTTGGCGAATATACTGCCGGTGTATGAGAACTACTATCTGGAGGTACTGGAGAAGGTGAAGGAGAAAGCTTAAATAGCTTAAAATTATTCGGTACAATATTCCGGTCGCCTCTAGTTTGGCAGGGTTTATGCTTGTGTATCGGAAAGATACTACATACTCATGAAAAAATTAGTTCAATTATCATTAACAGTTTTAGCCCTTACCTTTATTATTTCGGCATGCTCAAGTTCAAAAAACGCAGTTACAGGCGCAAGCAACGTCTCTCGCGGTAAATTTACCGGCACCTGGACCATCAGCAGCGTTAATTACGAGGGCATCGTACAGCAAGCAGTTCAAAACGTTTTCGACCAGGCACCACCGCAGGCTTTCGTGGGCAGCACCTGGAAACTGACCAACAGCGGCAACGGTACATATACTTTACAGGACGGTACGTCGCAAACTATATTCTGGTCGGTAAATAACAGCACAGGCAGCAACCAGTTGTTCCAGTTTAAAAAACTTTTTGAAGGCGACAAAGCCCAAAAGGTAACGCAAGGCTACCAATTAGTAGTTGCGGCCAACGACGGCACCACCATGACTTTAAAATCGCCGGTTGCATTAGGTGATAAAACGGCTTATGTTGTTTATACCTTTGCGAAGACGCAGTAAGAATTAAAAAGCATTTAAAGCAAAAGCCGGAGATTATTCCTAATCTCCGGCTTTTTTATTTCAACCGCTGGTGTTATTCCGCGGGTGTAAATTTCAAACAAACCGGGTTGCCAATTTCCAGCCTGCCTTGCAACAAGTTTAACTTGCCGGTTTCCTTATTTATTTTGTAGACGAAAATGCTGTCGCTATCCTGGTTGGCTACCACTAAAAAGTTACCGTTCGGGTCAATAGCAAAATCGCGCGGGTTTTTACCAAAGGTCGAGATCTGGTCTACCTGGCTAAGTTCGCCGGTTTCTTCATTTATTGCGAACGCTGTGATGGTATTGGTTTCCAGCCTGTTTGAAGCATACAGAAATTTACCATCAGGCGTAATATGCACAGCGGCGCCGGCGGTTTGGCCCTTAAAGCCCGGTATTAAGAATGATATCGTTTGTTTTTCTTTCAGTTTACCGCCGTCGTAATCAAACACATGTATGTTCGAACCCATTTCAGTCAACAGGTAAACCCGCTTTTTATCATTCGAAAAAACAAGGTGGCGCGGGCCGTCGCCGGGTGTTACACTAACAAAAGGAGGTTTTGCATCAGTTAAAGGGCTTTCTTTGCCCGGGCGGTAGCGTGTTACATGTAGCTTATCGGTACCTAAATCGGTATAAAGTACATATTTTTCATCCGGCGATAGCACTGCGGTATGTACGTGAGCTGCTTCCTGGCGCTCTTTATTTATTCCATGCCCGTCATCATGCATGGTTTGTATGCCATTGGCTAACGAGCCGTCTTTATTAATGGGCATTACGGCAATGGTGCCGCTGCTGTAATTGGCTATAAATGCGTTTTTACGGTCCTTATCTACCGAAATATAACAGGGGTCGGCACCAAGTGACGATTGCTTGTTTATAAACTCCAGCTTACCCAGCCTGGCATTAAATTTAAATGCGCTTACTTCGCCTTGCTTACCGTTTTCGTTTACAGCGTATACAAATTTGTTATCGTCTGTAACAGTAAGGTATGACGGGTTGCTTACCCCGTCAATTTCATTTAAATATTCAAGCCGGCCTTTCTCGGCATAAAAGCGGTACACATAAATGCCCTTGCTTTTGCCCTTGGTGTAGGTACCGATCAGCAAATCGAACGTTGTTGGCGGCCCTTTCTTTTTTTGAGCATAAATAAGCACCGGGCACAGCAGCGCAATCAGTATCAGGAATTTTCTCATCGTTTGGAAATGGATTGGTAATTAGATTGCAAGATAGTGATTAGTTTTTTAGTCCGAAAGTCGGGAAAGTCCGGAAGAAGCGGCACTGGCCCGTAAACCAATATTCTTAAAAGTACTGAATTGCTAAAAACAATCTGCGGGGTTTTTCCGTAGAACTTGAAAAATACGCGTTCTTGAAAACAGTAGTAAAACTAAAATACATTCATTTTTGCCCTTCGTGCGGCGATAATTTCAATTGTAAAAAGCACAGGGGCTGGTTCGTTAAGTTCTTCCTCTTCTTTCTCGACATACGGAAGTATTACTGCACTTTTTGCCGTAAGACTTATATCGTACAAAAAAAGTTCACCTGGTGAAAACAGGCATCGTTATTAAAATACACCCAGTTCGCTTTTGTTCTTATCGCTATAACCCCACTCTTCGCCCTCACCAAGTTCGGGGTAGGTATGCGTAGTGTCAGACAATACAAAATACACCGTTGCTACTAACAGCACCGGCGACAAAAGGAACATGTAGGCCAGCAGCGTAACATAGTACCCTGTGGCAAAAACAACTACATAAGCAACCAGGTAAATAGTTAGCATGCTAACTGCAGCTTTTGCATTCATGATAAATAATTTACTACGAATAACAAATCGATAACAGCTTATGTTTGAGCGTAGTTTACAATTTCTTTTTATGTTCGATGTTGGGCAGGAATGCCGTGAAAACACCTATCAGTGGTAAAAACGCGCATATTTTAAACACATACTCAATACTGGTCATATCTGCAACTTTACCCAATACGGCCGAGCCAAGTCCGCCCATACCAAAAGCAAGTCCAAAAAACAACCCGGCAATTAAGCCCACTTTACCCGGCACTAAATCGGTAGCGTAAACCAATATGGCCGAGAAGGCTGATGACAGGATTAAGCCAATTATTACAGACAATACAGCAGTCCAAAATAATGGCACGTAGGGCAGCAGCATGGTAAACGGCGCAACTCCAAGTATCGAAATCCAGATGATATACTTCCGGCCAAAACGGTCGCCCAGTGGGCCACCGATAACAGTGCCTGCAGCCACTGCACCCAAAAACAGGAACAGGTAAACCTGCGAGTGCTGTATAGTTAAATGAAACTTATGGATAAGGAAAAAAGTGTAATAGCTGGTGATACTGCTCAGGTAAAAAAACTTCGAAAATATGAGCACCAATAGTACCGCCAGTGAAAACATCACCCGTTTACGCGACAGGTTGTGATTATGATATTCGCTGTGCGCGGCTTTGTTTTTTGCGTTGTATGCCAGGCGGTCGCGGTACCATTTGCCAATTCGCAACAATACCAATATTCCAACAAATGCGGCGATACCAAACCATATTACATTAAACTGCCCGTAAGGCGCAATTATAATAGCCGCCAGCAACGGACCAATGGCGCTACCTGCATTACCTCCCAGTTGAAAAATGGATTGCGCCAGCCCCTTCCTGCCGCCAGACGCCAAATGCGCTACCCGCGACGATTCAGGGTGAAATATGGACGAGCCCAGGCCGATAAAGCCAACCGCTACCAAAATAGCATAGTAGCTTGATGCCATGGATGCAATCAACAAGCCCGTAAGGGTAAGCCCCATGCCTACCGGCAATGAGAATGGCCTTGGCTTACGGTCAGTATAAAAGCCAGCAAACGGCTGTAAGATCGAAGCGATAATTTGATAGGTAAATGCTATTAATCCTACCTGTGCAAAGGTTAGGTGAAATTCGCCCTTAATTAATGGATAAATTGAGGGGATAACCGATTGCAGCATATCATTAATGAGGTGCGCAAAACTGATGGTAAACAGGATGGGGAATACTGTCTGTTGGGCAAGTTGTTTAGTGTCGGCGGTGAGCGGCAAAGGCGATTCGGTTTCCATGCGAATTTATTTGAATTGCGCTAAAAGTATCAAATAAAACCCGGCACATTACTGCTCCCCAGGCTTCTTTACAATCGGCTTACCATTTACGGAATCCTTCGGCGCTTTGTTGCCAGGCAATTTTACAGGTGCACCTTTCAGCAGGCTGTCTTTCGCCGATTTTATCGCCGGCGATTTTTGAATCATCTTATTCAAACTATCGGCAACGGCCTTTACCCCCGGCAATTTTGACGGCAGTGTATTTAAACTATCCTTAGCGGCTTTAACTCCCGGCATTTTCTGTAGGCCGGTACCCGTAGTATCTTTTACTGCTTTGCCGTCCGGCGATTTCTTATCCCCCGCTTTGCCAGCCTTTGCTTTTTCCTTTGCAGCTTTCGCCTCAGCCTTTCTGCTGTATGAAGGTATAATCGACTCCTTTGAAATGGGCCGTTCCTTTGGTTTCCATATAAAGCCTTTTAGTATTTTATCATCATCCACAACTTTAGCAATAGGCGTATATTTATGTTCGGGTTTTAAATAAAAACCAATACGGGTTGCCTGGTTGTTTTCAAAATCAACACTTATGCGGGTACTTAACGAACGCTCCATACCGGTTACTTTTGTGGTCCCGCTGTCGCGAGCAAAATAAATACTTTCGGCGTTGCCATCAATAAACATCTGGTGCAGCTTATCATCCTTAAAATAACCACGCATTTTTTTGCCGCCCGTTTGGTTAAAATGTACGGAATCGTCCTTCTCAATATTCACAATAAAGGCATGCGGAAACATCGTCATGTTGTCCATCTTCTTATGCTTCATCTGCATGTACACCGTGTCACCGGTTAGTTGCGAGCCCTGTGTCCAGATAATCGGGTTCACGTAGCAGCGGATAGTGGAATCGGCATTGCTATAAAACATGGAGTCGGCTTTGGCTTGCAGGTCCGATTTAAACATTTTAAAATGATGATGGCCTATTACGATACGTATACGCGCAGTATCAAGCGGTTCAAGCTTCTTCGCCATGGTAACTGAGTCGTCAAACTTCTTTTTTCGGAGGCTATCGGCCAACAGTTGTCTTTTGCTTGGTGCTGGCGGAGCCTTTTTTACCACCGGTTTGGGCTTGCCAAAAAAATCACGGTGGCGAAAACTAGTGTCGACCAGCACACCCGCAGGCGCAGCAGTTAAAAACTTCGAATCGGGTTTCTTTGGCTTCGGCTTCGCCGAAGTGTCCCTTATATGTGCCAGTCGTTGTTTTTCCTGGTATATCTTTAAGTCCTTATAAGTTAATATCCGGGTTTCAATCGTATCTGCCGACATATAAACCGAATCGCGTTTAAGGTGGCTCGTATCTTTTTTTACAACAGTAGTAACAGGTTCCTTATCATACACCGGCTGCCCCCGCCTCAAAGGGACTATCCCGGGCTTGGTCACCGGTTTTGATTTCCCCGGAATTATTTTGGCCTGCACCGTTTTTAAATTATTGGTTTTTACATTAACCGGTGGCTTTTTTATAACTGAGTCTATCTTTTTACGGATGACATCGGTATCGGCATGCAGTTTTTTAAGTATGGTATCAACTTTTAGTTTGCCATCTTTTATTAAGGAAGGGTCGTACTTGCGGGTATTGGCAACAGTATCTGTCTTGCCGGGCACGGTTTGCTTTATCAGCTTCGCCATGTTAATAGTGCCCTTATTTTTGCCCGGATTTATTTTAAATACCGAATCGGCTTTCCTTACAGAATCAGCCCTTGCCAGCGAGTCGGTTTTGGTGGTATCTTTTTTTTCCGTAACAATAATTATGTAGGGGTCTTCGGTCATTACTGTTCGTTCTTCGTCTTTAAAGTACGTGCCTAAATTGCCTTTGATAGTGGTTTTCTGTTCCTTATCGGTAAACGTTACATGTTTAACGGCCCGGCCATAGCCTTTCAGCTTATCATAAAACAAACTATCGCCTTTTAACGATTTTGTGCCCGATGTATACAGGTTATTTTTCCCGAAAGCTGCTTGCTCGGTAACCGTATTATATTGCCCGTTTTCCGTATAAAGCGTGTCCCTGTCTTTTCTGGCGGTATCGTTCTTTTTTGTCTTTGGAGTTTTGTCTTTACCGATGCTGTAAATATGCGTCGGCCCATAAAAATAGGCGATCTTACTACCTGTATTATACCGCATGGTATCGGTTTTCACCAATGCATCAGGTGTAGTGAGCGATACATCATACCGGAAATACGAATCGCGGGTAGAAGCAAAGTAGTAGCCGTTTTTACTTAAAAGGGTATTGTCTTTGTTCACCAGCTTGCCGCCATCGGTATAGGTACCAATGCGTGTTGCCGTGTTATACGTTAAGTGGTTGGTAGTAAGCGTGGCATCCTTATCCACCATCTTTACATTATCGGTAAGTATGGCCGTTTTGGTGTTCCCGTTATAATTTAGCTTGTCCGAAAATATATGCAGCGTATCGCCCTGGTTTATTACCACATTGCCGAACGCGTCGAATCCGTTATCCTGCGGATAAAAGTAGGCGCTATCTGATGTGAGCGTGCTAAAATCCTGCTTAAACGTGCCCTGGTAAACTTTCATTACGTCCTTGCCATCGCGTTTTATCCCAAAGGTTTCGCGCGACTTAACTAAAGTTACCGTCGATTTCTTTTGGCAAAATGCAGCCGCCGAACAGCAGAATAACAGGACGAATAAAACGTATTTCCTCACGCTCGCAAAATTAGTTTTTTGTTGGGGTTTTAAATTAATAATTTTGATGGATGCTGCCGGTTAAAAATTTCACTGATTTTATCGATCAAAATTCACTTTTTGACGGGCAAAGTAAAATACTTGCAGCCGTTAGCGGGGGTATGGATTCTGTACTCATGGCTCATTTACTCAAATCGGCAGGGTATAATTTTGGTATTGCTCATTGTAACTTTCAGCTCAGGGGCGACGAATCAAACGGCGACGAACAATTTTGCCGCCACCTGGCGCAACAACTTGACGTACCCTTTCACACCACCAGCTTTGATACTTTAACATTTGCTAATGATCAAAAAGTATCAACTCAAATGGCTGCCCGTACACTCCGTTACCAATGGTTTGAAAAGGTTAGGGAGCAGGCGGGCTACTCGGTTATTGCTCTTGCTCACCACCAAAACGATGCAATTGAAACAATATTGTTAAACCTTACCCGTGGCACCGGCATTGCCGGTTTACATGGCATTTTACCCAAAAATGGGCTGCTTGTACGCCCACTGCTATTTTTAAGCCGCGATGAAATTCACCAGCTAATACAGCGCTTACAAATACCGTACCGTGAAGACAGTTCGAACTCATCAACCAAATACGCCCGAAATAAAATACGGCTCGAAGTTATACCGAAGCTAAAGGAACTGAACCCCACCCTCGAGCGTACTTTTGAAAACAACCTGCAACATTTCAGGGAACTTGAAATATTGCTTAACCTGCGGGTGGTAGAATTGCAGCAAAAAATGGTTGTAGTTGATGAGAGCGAAAACCATATTTTTTTAAAGGATATTATCGACCTGGAACCCAAACGACTGCTGCTTTTTAATTTGTTGCAGCCCTATGGCTTTAATGAAACCAGTATTGATGATTTAATTTCGGCATTGGGCAAGCATTCCGGCCGGGTTTTTGAATCAGAAAATTTCAAGTTGATATTAGATAGGGAGCGGATTATTTTAACAAAAAAGAATCCCGGCCAACAACCGGCAGTGCCAATTAATATGCACGACCGGGAGATTAACTATGGCCGGTATAAGCTGAATATTTTGCATGACGATAGTCCGCTTATCGTAAAAAACAACCCGATGGCCGTTTCAATTGATGCAGGGTTATTAATTTATCCCTTAACTTTGCGGCCGTGGCAGCAAGGCGATTCTTTTGTCCCGTTGGGGATGAAGGGGCGCAAAAAGGTAAGCGATTTTTTTGTTGGCGAAAAAGTACCGCTACATCAAAAAGAGCAAATACCGCTGCTGATAAACGGTAATGGTGATGTTACCTGGCTGGGCGGTTACCGGCTTGCCGATAATTATAAAGTTACCAAAGACACTAAAAAAGTAGTTATATTCGAGTTGGTTTTAATTTGAAGATTTGGAAATGTGACGATTTGAAGATGAAAAACAACTTCAATTTCATTACAAAAGAACATCTTCAAATTTTCAAATCATCAAATCATCAAATTAAATGGACAAACCGGATTTCGTTGAGAAACAATACCTCGGCAGGGAATTTATACCAATAACCATCCGCCTGGTGCTGGCTATGTTTTGCTTTGCAGCTTATTTTTTTACCGACGAGCGGGAGCGTAACGGCGGCCTGCTGGCAATTGTAGGCTTCGCCATTATTATCATATCCATCATCATGGGTTTCCTGCTGCATTTCCGCATCCGTGTTGAAAATAAAAGCATCATGCTTGATGGACTCTGGACCACACGCCTGGTTAAAATAGATTTGAACAGTATTGTAAAAGTTGAAAGAAAAGAATACAGCAGATATTTATTCAACAACCCTGTTTATAACCTCCATTCAAAAGGCACTATCCGCTTTTATTGCGCGGGCAAAGAAGCGCTGCACCTTACCGACCGCGACGGCCTTATCTATATCATCGGCTCCCAGCACGTAAATGAATTTTTAAGGTCGATTAAGGAAGAGATGAAGAAGTGATTTTTTGATTTGAAGATGTGTTGATTTGATGATTTGAAAATTAAATCGGTACTCTTGGTTGGTTTTATTTATCGAGCAATGGCGGCAGAAATTCACCACTGTCGGCTGATAGCGGCGGAATGTTGTCAAAAGTTGTTTCGAATTTAACCGGATCTTTCAGCCTGTGTAGACGCACTTTTTTAAATGAATTGTTTAACCAGGAAAATGTCTGATCGACAGGGTTAGGGCTTGTATATCTCACTGACCTGTCCACACTGATTTTACCTTCTTTCCAATAGATAATTAGTTCAAAATATTCCCCATCCGGCACAGCTTTAGCGTGAGGATCGGTTGGCAGCACTTTAAAGTTTAAGGCTTTGAATTTCTGATTCAAAGAGTCCCAAAACTTTCGGCTAATTTTTCCTCCAAAATAACCATGCCTGAGGTTTCTACTATAATAATTGTAGTTCAGTGAACTGTCTATACTTATCGCTGCTCCATAGTCAGACCATGCCCCGCTTCTAACCAACTGAACTTTTATGATATTTGACTCAGGTGACTGCCTATTACAAGCAATTAAAAGCATTCCCAAAAACATGATGACAATCTTTTTCACGTAACCAATTTAAACAATAAGTTTCAGCCTATAACCAAAATGTGCAAACCCCTTTCGAAATTTGCACATCCTTTATGTTTTGCATCGGCATCCCAAAGGGGACACCTATCTAAAGTTTTATCTCTTCGTCTTTACCTGAGAAGAAGTGGAACTCGGTAATCTGGTAAGCCGGATTGCTCTTTACCTTTATCCACTGGTTGTATTTTACAAACCATTTCACCTGGCGGTTTATAAAGCCTTTTTTAATGTAAGCCTCGATGTACGGGTGAACGCACAGCGTAATATTTTTTGCATTTTGCTCAACCAATATGAAGTTAAAGTTGGTTTCGATATCATCAAGCAGCAAAATGGTAGGCCTGATGGTGCCGGTGCCGTTACAGGTTGGGCAAACTTCATTGGTAACAATGTTCATTTCCGGGCGAACGCGCTGGCGGGTAATTTGTACCAGGCCAAACTTGCTGGGCGGCAAAATGGTATGTTTCGCACGGTCGTGGGCCATTTCGGCACGCAGGTAGTCGAACAGGTCCTTACGGTTGTTTGGCTTGTGCATATCGATAAAGTCGATCACCACAATACCGCCCATATCGCGCAGCCTGAGCTGGCGGGCAATTTCTTTGGCAGCCTCTTTATTTACCTGGAAGGCATTCTCTTCCTGGTTTTCTTTATTGGCTGTGCGGTTTCCGCTGTTTACATCGATAACGTGCAGGGCCTCGGTATGTTCAATAACCAGGTAGGCACCGTCTGCAAGGTTCACCGTTTTACCAAAAGCGCCTTTTATCTGCTTATCGATGCCATAGTGCTCAAATATGGGCACGCTGTTTTTGTGGAAACGCACGATATTCTCCAAATCAGGCGATATTTCATGAACGTACGACCGCACTTCTTCGAACATGCTATTGTCGTTCACATAAATATGCTGAAAATCGGGATTTAAAATATCGCGCAAAAGGGTCGAGGTACGGTCAATTTCGCCAAGCGCTTTTTTTGCGGGCTCGATAGACGGCAGGCGCGTTATGAACGATTCCCACTTTGATATTAAATCAAGCAGGTCCTTTTGCATTTCGGCAACTCCTTTACCTTCTGATACGGTACGTATAATTACGCCAAAATGCTTTGGCTTTATACTTTCAACAATTTTACGCAGGCGGTTACGCTCGGTGTTACTCTTTATCTTTTTCGAGATAGAGATAACTTCCGAAAACGGCACCAATACTACGTATCGTCCGGCAATAGATATATCTGAACTTAAGCGGGGGCCTTTTGTTGAAATGGGCTCCTTGGCTATCTGCACAGGTATAAGCTGACTTTTCGATAATAATTCCGAGATTTTACCCCCTTTATTAATATCCGGATCCAGCTTAAAATTATCTAAAAGCTTTGACTGGTATCCCCCGCTACGTACTTGTTTGGTTAGCTTAAGCAGGCTTTGTACCTGCGGCCCCAAATCAAGGTAATGCAAAAAGGCGTCTTTCTCGTAGCCTACATCAACAAAGGCTGCATTTAGCCCTGGCATAATCTTTTTGATACGACCAAGGTAAATATCACCAACAGTATAATTGTTGCTGATTTGCTCTTTATGAAGTTCTACAAGCTGTTTGTCCTGTAATAATGCAATAGTAGTCCCGCTGGGGGATGAATCGATAATTAATTCTTTTATCAACTGCTACTCCATTTCTTAAAGCGGTTATACAACCGCACGTTAATTAGTGGGTAAAAAACAACTTTGCCTGTAATACAAACAGGAAAATAAGCATGGGGTAAGTGTTTAGTCCTAAGTCTATAGTCTTAAGCCTAAAGTCCCGACCCAAAGTAAAGAGGGTTATCGACTTAGGACTTAAGACTACCAACTAAAAAAAACACTGCTTATTTTTTCTTATGTCTGTTTTTTCTCAAACGCTTTTTACGTTTGTGGGTAGCCATTTTGTGTCTTTTACGTTTTTTACCGCTGGGCATAATAATAATTTTTAATGTGTGATTAATTCTTCAATTCTTTTATGTAGTCGTCAATCTTCTGATCAAAAGTTGGATCAGTGACTAATTCCTTACATTTTTGGTAAGCCGCAATAGCTTCCTTTTTTTGTCCTAGTTCCTTGTAGCTTTCGGCCATATAAAAGTATGGGCCAGCTTCGGGCTGTTGTTCAATTACAGTTTTAAACCTTGCGATAGCTTTTTCAAACTGACCGCTTTTCATGGCAAACAAGCCAAGGTTTAAATTTGCGTTCCGGTTTTTAGGGTCCTGCTTTACTACATCAAGCAACAGCATTATACCCTGCATCGGCGAGCCGCCGTCAGGGTCGGTAATACCAGAGCTTGTTTGGTTTACATAGGCAATACCTAAGCCGGTTTTGGCGTCAAGGTCGGCAGGTTTTAGCTTTACAGCATTTTTATAGTTCGCAATTGCGTTTACTACAAATGTTGGCTGTGCTGCAGTGTCCTGGGAAGTGCGGTAGGCTTCGTTAAAACGGTTGCCGGCATTTAACCAGTTTTCAAACTTGTTTTCCTTCTGGGCAATTTCCTGGTAATAAAAAGCGGCCGGTGCAGGCTGATTTACATCATCCCACAACTTGGCCAGTTTTCTCTGCAGGTTAAGTTTATCAGCGTCAGATGTTGCACTTTTCAGCTGGGCCTCAGCCTCATTTATCTGTGCAGATAACGACGGGCCAATTAAAATTTTTGCAGCTCCTGATACAACTGATACATCAACCTTGCTAACGGGTTTACTTTGGTTTACCGTGGCACGGGAATGTCCCGGGTCATCTTTAGCCTTAATCAACCCCTTTACAGGCATTAAAAACAAACCGCCCATAATAGCGAAAACTATTACAAGTACAGCTATTTGTTTTTTATGCATTGCCTTAAATTATTTTGTAATCTTGTTGCCGGTCCTAACTTTATCAACAAAGGTTTTTGCTGGTTTAAAGCTTGGCACAAAGTGCTCCGGGATAATGATGGCAGTATTTTTCGAAATGTTACGCGCTGTTTTTTTCGCTCTCTTTTTTACAACAAAACTTCCAAAACCTCTTACGTATACGTTTTCGCCGCCCATCATTGAGGATTTTACTACTTTAAAAAACGCCTCAACAGTTTCCTGCACGTCTACTTTTTCTATTCCTGTCTTTGACGAGATTTCAGTTATAATTTCTGCCTTAGTCATATCTGCTTTTTCTTTTATTTATTATACAATTACTTAACTGATTTGGGGTTGCAAAAGTATCTCTTTATTACTAAAGATTGAAATAATTAACATATTTTTTTTATTACATGCTGTAATTCAGTTAAAAGCCACAAAAATTATCCATAAAATGGTGTTAATTGCTTAGTACTTTTACACCCCATGAATTTTAACCACGAACTGCTAAACTGGTACCAAAATAACAAGCGCGATCTGCCCTGGCGTAATACCACCGATGCCTACGTAATTTGGCTGTCTGAAATTATTTTACAACAAACCCGGGTTGAACAGGGGATGCCCTATTTTAACCGTTTTTTAGAGAAATATCCTACCATTACCAGTTTTGCCGCGGCCGGTGAAGATGATATTTTAAAACTATGGCAGGGCCTGGGTTATTACTCCCGGGGCCGCAATATGCTTAAAACTGCGCGACTTGTCCAGGAACAATATGGCGGCGTTTTCCCGCAACGTTATGACCAGCTTATAAAACTTACGGGCATTGGGGAGTATACAGCTGCGGCAATTTCCTCATTTTCGTCAAACGAGGCGAAGGCGGTTGTGGACGGTAATGTATACAGGGTATTGGCGCGATATCTGGGTATTGATGAGCCAATAAACAGTACTAAAGGCAAAAAAATATTCCAGCAGGCTGCAAATGATTTGCTTAATAGTGAAATGCCCGGTACGCACAACCAGGCTATGATGGAGTTTGGGGCGGTAATTTGTAAACCAAAAAATCCGGCATGTGGCATTTGCCCGGTGCGCACCGGCTGTTATGCCTTTATCCATAATGCAATAAACAGCCTGCCCGTTAAACTAAACAAAGTAAAGGTGCGTGAGCGCTATTTTAATTACTTTTTGGTTACCGACGGCGACAGTGTGTTGGTAAACAAACGCGATCAAACCGACATATGGGCAAATATGTACGATTTACCATTGATTGAAACCACCTCATTGCTCACGCCGGAGGAATTATTTAACAGCGCCCCGGTTGTGGAATCCTTTGGTACAAATTTGAAAATCAGTGAAATATCAACGGTAAAAAAACATGTACTTACCCATCAGCGACTCTATGTCCGTTTGATAACACTCCAAAACAAGCCCCTGAAATTGCAGGAAAATTGGTTTTATACACCTGTCGAAAACCTTCAAAAATTAGCCATTCCCAAAATCATATTTATATTTATAAAAAATATTTTTAATTTGTAATATATTTTTTGTTGCTTTACAATATATATGTCAGGCGTAAATAAAGTTATTTTGGTGGGCCATTTAGGGAAAGACCCCGAGGCCCGCACTTTAGAAGGTGGTGTTTCAGTAGTAAGTTTTCCGCTTGCTACGTCAGAAAGTTTTAATAAAGATGGCCGTAAGATCGAGCAAACGGAATGGCACAATATTGTAATGTGGCGCGGTCTTGCAGATGTGGCTGCAAAATTTCTACAAAAGGGAAAGCTTGTTTATATAGAGGGAAAGCTGCGCACCCGCTCGTTTGAGGATAAAGAAGGAATAAAAAAATACACCACTGAAGTTGTTGCCGAAAATTTCACCTTACTCGGCAGGAAGACTGATTTTGAAAATGATGGCATGACATCAAAACCAGTGACAAAAGATTTAAACGGCACCGCCGGAGACGATAATATAGCTTGCTAAACCAATTGCAGATATTAATTGAAAGCCACACGGGGTTACCGGGTGGCTTTACTATTTAACTCCACTTTGTCATTGCTGACAAAGTGTTGAAGTCCTATCTACCTCCCGGCGGGCAATGCTCCTTCAAATATTGTGTATAAAGCGTGCGCAGGTGTAATGTTGTTCCCGGCCCTTCATAAATCGCGTGCGTACGGTTAGGGTACGACATCAACTGGAACTGCCTGTTGTATTTTACCAACTCATTAATCAGCATTTCAGCGTTTTTATAGTGCACGTTGTCGTCACCGGTGCCGTGTACGTAAAGCAGGTTGCCCCGCAGGTTTTTGGCATAAGTTATCGGCGAACCCTGTATAAATACTTGTTTGCTGGCTTCGTCAATGGGTACGCCCATATAACGTTCCTGGTAAATGTTATCATAAGTAAGCTGCCAGCCAACTGCCGCCACAGCTATACCTGTTTTATAAATTTCAGGATGCTGAAACATCAGGTTTAGCGTGCACGAGCCGCCACCGCTCCAGCCCCAAACCGCTACCCGGGTTGAATCGACATAAGGCCATTTCAAAATTTCTTTTGCGCCCATGGCCTGGTCCTGGATGTTTACTATACCAATTTTTTTGTAAATTGATTTACGCCACTCAGCGCCTTTAGGGGCCGGAGTGCCGCGGTTATCCAGCGAAATATAGATGTACCCGTCATCAGCCATACTACCCACATACTCGCCATTGCGGCCTGTGCCATAGCTATCGGTTACAGTTGCCCCGGCCGGTTCGCTGTAAACATAAAATACAACCGGATATTTTTTGGATGGGTCGAAGTTGGTGGGTTTTACCATCCAGCCGTCCATTTCAACGCCATCAGCAGTTTTCACTTTAAAAAATTCCGGTTTGTTTTTGGCATCGGTGTTTAATTTAATAACTGTTCCGTTAATGTGCTTATGGTCGGGCAGGCTTACTACTTCGCTCTGGTATGGTGTGTAAATATTCGAAAATGTATGCAAGCCAATTTTTCCGTTGGGCGATATTTCATAGCTGTGTGTGCCCGGCTCATCCATAGGCGTTACGCGCTCCGCGTTGCCTCCGCTTAATTTTATACGATAAAGGTATTTTTGGGTGGCGTTATCAGGCGAAGCCATAAAATAGATATAACCGGTTGCCTCATCAATTAAATCAAGGGCCTCAACATCATAATTGCCTTTCGTAATCAGCGTTTCCTTGCCATCGCGGTCAATTTCCGAGATGTGCCTCCAGCCGTCTTTCTCGCTTATCCATAAAAAATCCTTGCCTTTGTTTATCCACTCCCAGCCAACAGGGTCGCCGCCGTTCCAGCGTGATTTGCCGTCAATCCAGGCCTTATCGGTTTCTGTGTGGATGGCCCTTGCTGTTCCGTTTGATACATTCGCTGTAAAAATTTTGCTTTCGGTTTGCGCCCGGTTCAACTGCTCCAGTATAATTTCGTTGGAGTTGGTTGTCCATTCCATGCGCGGGATATAATGCTGTATGGCATCGCCGGGAATGTTCATCCAGGTAATTTTTCCGGTGGTAACATCAACAACTGCTATTTTACATTCGCTTGGGTTTTCGCCGGCTACCGGGTATTCAACCGGCACTACATAAGGATATATGGAATCGGTAGTATTGAGCATCAAATACTTTTTGGTATTAGCGGCATTTATTTGCCAGTAAGCAATGTTATGACTATCAGGCGACCAGCGGAAACCATCCCTGCAATCCAGCTCTTCTTCGTACGCCCAGTCGAATGTGCCATTAATGCGTGTTTGGCTACCGTCGGTGGTTAGCTGCTTAACTGCCCCTGTAGCAAGGTCTTCGGTGTAAATATTATGCTCGCTAACATAGGCCGCTTTGGTACCATCGGGCGACAGTTTGGCAAACATCAGTGATGATTCAGGCCTTGCGGTCCCCAATTGTTTTAAAGTTTTTGCAGCAAGATCGTATACCCAATAGTCGCCGCGGGTGTTGTAGCGCCAAACTCTTTTTGTATTGGTAAATATCAGCACCTTTTGCCCGTCTTCCGACAGGTAAAAATTAGCTACTTTAAGCGGGCTTTTGCCCTGCGGTGTAAGCATTTCATTGCTTACCAAAACAGTTTTCTTAGCGGGATCGCGGGTGTCAAGTTCTACAATACCGTTGGCCTCAACGGCGCGGTAGTACTGGTAGCCGTCGGTAGCCCAGTGTGTTTTTTGGCGTTGCGCTTTTACTCCCAACTGGCATAGCATCAGCGCTAAAAAAAACAGGGGTATCAGTTTTTGTTGATAAGTTTTAATATTCATGTGGTCAGTTTTTAGCTTAATTTTATTTTACGGTAATGCGCCCGTAAATTTTGCGTTAAATTAGTACTTTACCAAATGAATCACCAATTGTCACGAATTAATTCGAATTACACGAATTGAACGAATTGACTAAGTCGGCAGCATGAATTCGTGAAATTCGCTCTAATTCGTGATAATACGTGTTTATTATAAATTCTTCAGATGAAAAAAATACTTGTGAGTGTGGTTGGTCTTTTTAGCTGTGTGATGGTTAGTTATGCACAACGTATCGACAGGAGTAAATTTATTAAGGACAGCCTCGATTTTTATATCAACCGCTCCCTCACCAACTGGCGCATTCCCGGCGCTGCCGTATGCATTTTTAAAGACGGCACAATTGTGCTGATGAAGGCCTATGGCATTAAAGAGCTTGGTCTGCCTGCCCAGGTAGACATTAATAGCCTGTTTATGATAGGCAGCAATACCAAAGCTTTTACCGCCACCGCACTGGCCATGCTGCAAACCAATAAACAGCTTTCCCTTGATGACAAGGTTAACAAATACCTGCCGCAGTTTAAGCTGGAAGGCAAACCGGCCGACCAGGTACTCATTCGCGACCTGCTTTGCCACAGGCTGGGTTTCCAGACTTTCCAGGGCGACTTCACATTTTACAACACCAACCTATCCCGTGCCGATATTATACAGCGGCTGGGCATGCTGAAAACCGTTTATCCTTTCCGTACCAAATGGGGCTACACCAATGCCGCGTTTTTAACGGCGGGAGAAATTATCCCGGTAGTTACCGGCAAATCGTGGGAGGCGTATTTAAAGGAAAATATTTTCGCTCCGCTGGGCATGACCAATACTGTTGCGCTGACCGCCGATATGCCCAAATCATTAAACCGCACTGTGCCGCATACCCTGATTGACGGGCGTTTATCGCCCATACCCTATTGCCAGATTGACGGGTTGGCACCGGCCGGAGGCATCTGTTCGTCAATAAACGATATGAGCAAATGGGTGCTTACCCTGCTAAGCGATGGCAAGGTTGGCCCAAGGCAGGTAATACCTGCCGCCGCCATAAACGCCACCCGCGAGGCACAGGATATTATGGGCCGTGTAAAGCATTTAAACGGCGAAACAAATTATGAGCTATATGGCCTTGGCTGGATGATACAGGATTATTCGGGACATCACCTTATTATGCACGATGGCGGGGTAAACGGTTACTTGTCATCGGTAACACTGGTGCCACAGGAGCACCTGGGTATTGTTATTTTAACCAATACCGACCAAAACAACTTTTTTGAAGCCCTGCGCTGGGAGATAATGGACGCCTATTTTAAAATGCAATACCGCGACTATACCGATACCTATTTAGCCGAGTTTAAAAATAATGCATCTGTTGAGCAGGCTGCCGATAAAAAACTGCGTGACTCGGTTGCCCTTAATTTAAAACCGATGTTACCCCCATCAAGCTATACCGGCAAATATACTAACGACCTATATGGCAGCATGACGATAACACAGGGTGAAAACAACGACCTGGAAATTCGCTTCGAGCATCACCCTAAAATGTATACCCACCTGCAACCGCTGGGTGGCAATCGCTTTTACGCCACCTTCTCCGATCCAACACTGGGCAAGGCTGTGTTCCCGTTTATCGTTAAAAACGGCAACGTAAAAGGCATAAGGGTTAAGGTTGCCGATTTTGTGGAAAGGGATGCGTATGATTTCACGAAGGCTCCCTAACCTCTTGTAAACGAAACAAACAGTAAAGTAAGAAATAGGTTTTACCGCCCTTAGTGCGCTACAAACCACCTATTTCATCAAAAAAAACACATATTTCCTGTTTTTGCGTTTAGGTATAATTGTTTAACCACTATGCCAATGCACAAACCAAGGTTTATACAATCGGTAAAAGGGAAAATAATTATTGCAGCCATACTGGCTTGTTTTGCCCTGTTTTTAGCCTGGAGCACCAGCAAGGGCGCTTTTACCGCTATGTTGGACGCCTTTGAAAATGTATCGGCACCAAACGACAAGCTGCGTTTGGTGAACGACCTGTCGCGCGGTATTGCCCGTATCGACCAGGTACAGCGCGCCCGCTCAATCAACAACCCCGACAAATATTACGGCTTCAACGATTCGAAAAAACTCATTTTAAAAATAGATACGCTGCAAACGCTTTACCCGGTAAAATCGGCACAAGTACGCCGGCTTAACACCCTGAAAAAGCTATTGCACGACCGCGACCGTCTTTTTGTAAACTATCTGAAAGTGCGTGAGGGGCTTATCGACAATAAATCGTTTTCGGCGCAGGTTGAAGGGCTGAATGAAATTGTGGCCCAAAGTGCGAAGCAGGCCGATAGCATGGTTACTACCACCGAAAAGAAAACATCGACAACTACTGTTTACCCGGCTTACACCAGTGAAAAGAAAGATAACCGGAGCTTTTTTAACCGCCTGTTCGGTAAAAAAAAGGCAAAAGATACTGACTCGTTAAAGCAACCGTTCCAGATAGTAAACGAGGAACTAAATATAAAGCACGATACGCTTGCAAAAGCCATACAGGACAGCTTGCTGAAGGGCCTCGGGCAAACCATGCGCGACCTTGAAAAAGTTCAGCAGGAAAAAAGCGCAGCATTTGTAACCCGGGAGGCGGTTCTCATTAAATCAAGCGAAAACATCATCGGCCAGATATTATCAATTTTAAATAAGGTTGAGGTAGAAGTTGTTATACAAACCGCCGAGAACAACATGGCGGCAAAAAATATGGTACAGGGCAGCATCAAGCGCATTAGCTTAATTATGCTGGCGTTTGTGGTACTGATTGTTTTACTGGTTTATTTTATTTTGAGGGACATATCGCGTATAAACAAATACCGGAAAGAGGTGGAAAAAGCGCGCGACGAGGCCGAGTACCATGCGCAGGCAAAGCAGCGCTTCCTGTCGAACATGAGCCACGAAATACGCACGCCCCTGCAGTCGATAATCGGCTATGCGGAAATGGTTAAGCAGCAAAAGCATCCGCAGCAGAAAGACATTGACGCCATTTATAATTCCAGCGGGCACCTAATGCAGATAGTGAACGAGGTGCTTGACTATAACCGCATCATATCGGGCAAAATCAGTTTTATAAACCAGCCGTTTAACATGCTGACACTACTGGACGAAACTGTTACCGTAATGCACTTGCAGGCTGAGAAAAAGGATATTGCCCTTACCACCAATTTTGATGAAGCCATTTCGGTTTTTGTAAACGGTGATCCTTTTCGTCTTAAGCAGGTACTTTTTAACCTGTTGGGCAATGCTATTAAATTTACTGAACGCGGTGGTGTTGCTTTAACCGTAAAATGTAAACAAGCCGGCAACTACATCGTTTTTCATTTCGATGTTACCGATACCGGCATTGGGCTGGCTGCAGAGGATGTCGACCGGATTTTTAAAGAATTTGAACAAGCGGGCGACGAAAAATCAATGCGCGTAGGCACCGGGCTTGGACTACCCATAACCAAGGAATTAATTGAAAGCCAGGGCGGAGAAATAACCGTAAAAAGCAAACCGGATAAAGGAAGCAGCTTTAGTTTTGATTTATCTTTCGAAAAAGCGCAACAACCGGCAGGTCTTAAAAAGCCTGTTACAAACGGGGGCGGAAACAACGGTAAGGTTTGGATAATTGACGATGACTCGTTCATCCTGGAACTGTGTTCAAGGATTTTTGATAGTAACCATATTCCCTACCGCTGCTTTAGCTCGCCGCACGAGCTGTTGGCTACTAAATGGGATGCGGCAGTTAAATACCTGCTGCTGGATATCCGCATGCCCGAAATGAGCGGAATTGAGCTGTGTAAGTTAATGCGTAAACAGGTGCCGGATGATGTGTTGATTTATGCCCTGACAGCCCAGGCGCTGCCCGGGGAAAGCGAAACAGTTTTGGATCACGGATTTAATGGCCTGTTGATGAAACCATTTAGGGAAAGCGAACTGGTGAAGTTGGTTACAACAAACAAACCTGCCAGCGCTGATGAACCACAACTAAATATTAAAACAATTGAAAAGATGACTTTTGGCGACCCCGAGCAAACCGCTAAAATACTTGCCCAATTTGCCAAAGACAGCCTGCACGATATTAAACAATTAAAGGCGGCGATAACCGCTGGGGACACAGAAAAACTCTCCCTGATAACCCACCGAATTGCCGGCCGCACAGCACAAGCCGGCTCACGTGAACTGGCCGAGAGTTTCCGCCTTGCCGAAATGGAATTGACCGGGCAGAATGAATTAACACCAGCGCTTACCGAAAATATTTTGGCGCTTGCCGAAAAATTGCACACCCTGGCATTGGCAGCGAGGGAATATGGGGTGAAAGAAACCGTGGAGTAATAACGGCTACAGATGAGAATACATTAACTATCCAACCCGTATCGCTCAATTTTGCTATAGAGGGTCTTCCTGTCTATATTTAGCAATTTCGCCGCTTTTGACTTGTTGTATTTTACCTGTATAAGCGTTTTTTGAATCAGCTGCTTTTCATTTACCTCATTCTGGGCTTTTAAATCTGAATCACGGTTTTGGGGGATATGGTTTGATATCGAAAACAACATTTCATCAGGCAGGGTATCTGCCCCCGCAATTTCCGACTGACTTAATAACACCATGCGCTTAATGACATTTTTTAGCTCGCGCAGGTTGCCGGGCCAATCGTATTTGTGCAATATTTCTTTGGCATCGGGCGCAATGCTGCTTACCTTTCGGCCCAGTTCCCTGTTTGCCAGGGTTATAAAATGTTTAATAAAAACATCCAGGTCGCCATCCCTTACACGCAACGGTGATAGCTGTATCTTAAATTCATTTATCCGGTGATAAAGATCCTGCCGAAAATCGCCTTCACTAACGCTGTTTACCAAATCGTCGTTGGTTGCAGTAATTATCCGCACGTTAACAGGTATTTGTTTATTGCTGCCCAGCGGTTGTATCACCCGCTCCTGTAGGGTGCGCAACAACTTTACCTGCACGTCATAGCTCAAATTACCTACCTCATCCAAAAAAAGCGTACCACCATCGGCATATTCAAACATGCCTTTTTTGTCGGCTATTGCACCGGTAAATGCCCCTTTAATATGGCCGAAAAGCTCGCTCGCTGCCAAATCTTTTGATAAAGCCCCGCAATCAATGGCCACAAAGGGCTTTCCCGCGCGTTTACTCTGGCTATGAATGGTACGGGCTACATACTCCTTGCCGGTACCGCTTTCGCCCTGTATCAAAACGGCCATATCGGTAGGCGCGACTACATCTATATGCTCATGTAGTTTGTCCGAATCGTGGCTGCTGCCTTTTATAAATTCCGGCTGCTCATT
>Ga0105239_10002830_pt1 | contig 21702 bp, 23 predicted proteins | sample KBSC44metaG_FD_92761 | JGI IMG/M metagenome (GOLD analysis project Ga0105239, IMG submission 92761) | Corn rhizosphere microbial communities from Kellogg Biological Station, Michigan, USA - KBS C4-4 metaG | ecosystem: Host-associated > Plants > Roots > Rhizosphere > Soil | place: Michigan, USA... | reverse complement strand
TTCCATAGACGCCATCGAGCGCGGAATAGGCGCAGAAAGCAGTGTTCGTGGACGGATCGCGCTCACCCGCCGCGTCGCGTTCGAACAATCCGATCTTGCCCGGGCATGTGAAGCCCGATGCCGTGTGAACTTTGGCGTTGGCGGCACCGTCCGAAAACACGTCTACGTTTGTCTGGGCGAGTGCCGGCGCCGCGGCCGCGAGCACGGTAAGACAGATTGCGAAGAACTGGCGCATGGCGGGATATCGGTCCAACAGACACCGCGCTTATAGTACCGTTCGGGCAAGGAGCAAAAATGATCATTCCGGACGGCGCCGAGGCCGCAAGACCGTTCCTGCCGACGCGGGATTTCGAACAGAGCAAGGCCTTCTATGAAGCGCTCGGGTTCAGGAAGCTGCTGGACAGCGATGTCGCGATCTTCGCCATCGGGGCCACGTCGTTCATGCTCCATCGCCCGCTTGAAGAGGAACTGGATAATAACTGGATGATGCAGCTTATGGTCGACGATCTCGACGGCTGGTGGGCGCATATCGAAAAGTTGGACCTGCCGACCAGGTTCGATGTCGCGCGTCCGATTCCGCCAGCCATGCAGCCTTGGGGTTTGCGCGTGGCTTACCTAGTCGATCCGGCGGGCGTGCTCTGGCATATCGCACAACGGCGCCCAGATAAACCGCACGACTGACGCACTCAGTTCAGGAAAGTCGCCGCGCAGCAGATTGCACTCGTTGCGCTTACTTGTTCTCAATCCGTTTCTGCGACACAATAGAATAATGAGCGCCGAGGCAGACAATCTGGTTTTGGAGCATCTCCGGCATATTCGGGCGGCCGTTGACGTGACCAACCAGAAGCTAACCGAGTTGACCTTTCGGGTAGGAATGCTCGAGAGCAATATCGCCGCCCTTCAAGGGCAATATGCCCATGTTTCCACTCGCATCGATCATATGGATGCACGATTGGAAAAGATCGAGCGCCGCATCGGCCTCATAGAGGCTTAGTTCCTGCTCTCCCGTCGCGCAAGGAACGCCAGCCGTTCGAACAGGTGCACGTCCTGCTCGTTCTTGAGCAGCGCGCCGTGCAACGGCGGGATCAGCTTGGTCGGGTCTTTCTCGCGCAAGGCCTCAGGCGGGACGTCCTCATTGAGCAGCAGTTTGAGCCAATCCAGAAGTTCGCTGGTCGAAGGCTTCTTCTTTAGGCCCGGCACATCGCGGATCTGGTAGAAAACGTTGAGCGCTTCGCTCACCAGCTTCTGCTTGATGTCCGGATAGTGCACGTCGACGATCTTCTGCATCGTCTCGCGCTCCGGGAATTTGATGTAGTGGAAGAAGCAGCGGCGCAGGAAGGCGTCCGGCAATTCTTTTTCGTTGTTCGACGTGATCATCACGATCGGCCGCCGTGCCGCCTTGATCGTCTCACCGGTCTCGTAGACGAAGAATTCCATGCGGTCGAGTTCGAGCAGAAGGTCGTTCGGGAATTCGATGTCGGCCTTGTCGATCTCGTCGATAAGCAGCACCGGGCGCTGGTCCATCACGAACGCTTCCCAGAGCTTGCCCTGCTTGATGTAGTTCTTGACGTCCTTCACGCGCACATCGCCGAGTTGGCTGTCGCGCAGGCGCGTCACGGCGTCGTATTCGTAGAGGCCCTGCTGCGCCTTGGTCGTGGATTTCACATGCCAGGTGATGAGCGGAGCGCCGAGCGCATCCGAGACCTCGTAGGCGAGCTGGGTCTTGCCGGTGCCGGGCTCGCCCTTGATGAGGAGCGGACGCTCGAGCGTGATTGACGCGTTGACCGCGATGCGCAGATCGTCGGTTGCGACATAGCGGTCGGTACCCTGGAAACGCTTGTTGGACATGGGTTCTCTTCAGTTTTGAATAGCGATGCCAAACCCTATGGCGCGCCCCGCGCCTTCGCAAGCCGCCATCGCTTCCGCGCCGAAGTGGGAGTAGTTTACGCTGCTGCATCAAGGGGGAAAGCGGATGTCGTGGATCATTGTCGCCGCGGTGTTTGCCGCGGGTACCATCGCCAGTTTCACCGACTGGTATTTCATGGGCGTGTTGTTTCACGACCGCTATCAGACCTATCCGGAAACCTGGTGGCCACGGCAGCAGAGCGAGACCATGCCGATCCTCTATTCGACGGCGCTCGGCTACGTGACGGCGGCTGCGGTCATCGCGCTTTGCGCCATGGCCGGTGTCGATAGCGTGTGGAGTGGGATCAAGGTCGGGTTCATCGCATGGCTTGCCGGATCGTTCGTCCAGGTCGCGACGACACATATCTGGGTGCGGATCGATCCGAAGGTCAGCATCGCCCACGCGCTCGGCTATCTCGCCCGGTTCCTTATCGCGGGTATCGCGGCGGGCATCGCATTGCCGCTTCTATAGCGGGCGTTGCATCGGAAGCGAAAACTCCCGCAAATAGCGGCGGGAGGGGCGATCCGTGACCGTTGCACACGTCTACACTGTGGCATTTCAGGGCATCGAAGCGCGCGAAGTCGATGTGCAGGTGCATATCGGCGAAGGCGCCGGCGGCGTGTTCAACATCGTGGGTCTGGCGGACAAGGCGGTCGGCGAGAGCAAGGAGCGCGTGCGCGCGGCGCTCGCCGCGATCGGGCTTGCGCTTCCCTACAAGCGGCTCACGGTCAATCTAGCGCCGGCCGATCTGCCGAAAGAAGGAAGCCATTACGATCTTCCCATCGCGCTCGGCCTGCTCGCCGCCATGGGCGTGCTGCCGGCGAGCGAGATTGCGAACTATGTCGCGATGGGTGAGCTGTCGCTGGATGCGCAGATCACCGCCGTTGCGGGTGTTCTTCCGGCCGCCATTGCGGCGTCGGCACAACAGCGCGGTCTTATCTGCCCGGCCGCCTGCGGACCGGAAGCGGCTTGGGCGGGCGGTCTTGAGATCATCGGGGCGCCCTCACTGATCGCGCTCGTCAATCACATGAAGGGCACCCAGGTGCTGAATACGCCGGTCGCGAAACTGGCGCAGGATCAGCGCAGCGTTCCCGATCTGAAAGACGTGAAAGGACAGGAGACCGCGAAGCGCGCGCTCGAGATAGCAGCCGCGGGCGGACACAATCTTCTGATGATCGGCCCACCCGGCGCGGGCAAATCGATGTTGGCGCAGCGCCTCCCCGGACTTCTCCCGCCGCTTGACGCGCGCGAGGCGCTGGAAATCTCCATGGTACAATCGCTCGCGGGCGAATTGCCGGGCGGCGCGATCTCGCGGCGCCGGCCGTTCCGCAATCCGCATCACTCCGCGTCGATGCCCTCTCTGATCGGCGGCGGGCTGAAGGTCAAACCGGGAGAGGTGTCGCTTGCCCACCTTGGCGTCTTATTTTTGGACGAACTCCCGGAGTTCCAGCGAGCCGTGCTGGATTCGCTTCGGCAGCCGATTGAAACCGGTGAAGCGGTGGTTGCGCGCGTGAATGCGCATGTGCGCTATCCGGCGCGCTTTCAGCTCGTTGCTGCGATGAATCCCTGCCGCTGTGGATATTTGAGCGAACCGGCGCAGGCCTGCGGACGCGCGCCCAAATGCGCCGTGGATTATCAGAGCCGGTTGTCGGGGCCGCTGCTCGACCGCATCGATCTGCATGTCGAGGTCGCGGGCGTCTCCGCCGCCGATCTGACCTTGCCGCCGCCGGCCGAGGGTAGCGACGAGGTCGCGGCGCGGGTCGCGAACGCACGGGATATCCAACGCCGCCGCTATGATGGCCGCAACATCCGCACCAATGCGGAAGCCGAGGGCGAGATTTTGGATCAGGTCGCATCGCCCGATGCCGCTGGCGCAAAGCTCCTCACCGAAGCCGCGGACACCATGCGCCTCACCGCGCGTGGTTATCATCGTGTGCTGCGCGTCGCGCGCACGATCGCCGATCTTGGCGGCGCGCCCGGCGTACAGCGCGCGCATGTGGCGGAAGCCCTCTCCTATCGCCGTCTCGCGCACCTGCATTAGAGCGGCGGAACTTTCGTCACACGATCGCGTTCCATTCGGCGAGGGTTCGTCAACGCGGGAAGTTTTCGATGCTTCGACTGATAATTCTGATCGTCCTGATATTGGCGATTCTGGGCTCCGTTCCGATGTGGGGTTACAACGCCGGCTGGGGCTATGGCCCAAGCGGCGGCCTAGGCCTCGTTCTGGTGATCGTGCTGATCCTCGTCCTTATGGGACGGCTCTAGAGCCGAGAACGGTACACACCCATGCGCAATCTCACTTTGCTTGGCGTCGTGCTGATCATCATCGGTGTGGGCGCACTCTTGTTCGGGCACTTCTCCTATACGCAAACCAAGCCGGTGGCCGACATCGGGCCCCTGCACATCAATGCGCAGGAAGAACATCAGGTCTCGATCCCGACGATCGCCGGCATCGTCGTCGTCATTGCGGGGCTCGGCCTCGTGGTGGTGGGACGGCGCTCCGCCTGACGCACGATCCATTCTCTATCGTGGGACAACCTCGTCTCGACTCGTGATATCCGTTCGGATATTACGGTTTTGTACTTACGACGGGGGATTCATGTCTGTTTTCCGGCTTGTCCGCGCCGCTCTGGCTGCGCTCGTGTTTGCTGCTGCGCCGTTGGCTGCTTCGGCCGCCGATCTCACGGTTTTTGCAGCCGCCTCGTTGACGGATGCGCTGCAGAAGGTGTCGGATTCCTACAAGGCGAAGACGGGCCAGACGGTGGCGCTCTCCTTCGCCGCGTCGTCCGTGCTCGCCAAGCAGATCGAGGCGTCCGCCGGCGCGGATATGTTCGTCTCCGCCGACAAGGATTGGATGGACTATCTCGACAACAAGGGATTGGTCTCGCATGCCTCGCGCAAGAATCTGCTCGGCAGCCATCTGGTGCTGATCGCGCCGGCGGCATCCATGGTGAAAGTGACAATCGCCCCGCATTTCGATCTTGCCGGTGCGCTTGGTGGCGGCAGGCTTTCGGTTGCCGATCCCGATTCCGTACCGGCAGGCAAATACGGCAAGACCGCGCTCACCGCGCTGGGCGTCTGGAGCACGGTCGCCGATCATCTCGTGATCGCAGAGAATGTGCGCGTGGCGCTCGCCTATGTCGCGCGCGGAGAAGCGCCGCTCGGCATCGTCTACACGACGGATGCCATGGCGGAGCCTAAAGTGCGGATCGTCGATACCTTTCCCGACAATACGCATCAGCCGATCGTGTATCCTGTCGCCCTGACGAACGATGCGAAGCCGACTGCGAAAGCCTTTCTCGATTACCTGAATGGGCCGGAAGCCGCCGCGATATTCTCCAAGGCCGGATTCGACGTTCTCAAATAGCGGCGTAGATTTCGTTCTGACGTCTACGCCGTCCTGGGTCTGACAATCGCCGCGATCGCGAGGCCGGCGACAAGCCCGCTCACGACCTCGATGAGCACCTGAACTTCTGTGTAATTCAGCGGGAAGCCGTACCAGTTCCAGTACGAAATGTTGGTTGCTATACCCGCCGATACGCCGATCAAGGTCACGACGAGCACGCGCGTCACGAATCCCGCGGCAAGCATGGACACGATCCAGGCCGCGATCAGCGCCTGCGCGAACTGCTTGAGGAATTCCTTGATCAGCATCGGCGCCATGTCGGAATCGGTGTTCTGGCCGGGCCCGTGATAGAGGAGCAGACCGTGGCCATGCACCTTCTCCGCCGCAGCGACCTTTTCCATCGCCTTCGGATCGTTCGGGGCGACCCATGGAAAGAAATAGAGGCCGGGCGTCGCCCCGATAGCGCTATCCATCGCCTGCAGCACAGCCGGTTCATTCGGAATTTGACTGAAGCCGATGCTGCCCAGAGGCGTCGCTACATGCGCGATCGACGTCCATATGAACATCGCCACCGCACCGGCCAGTCCTGCCAACAGAACACGCATGATCTCCCCCCGGACAGAATGCGACGGCGACTATAGCCGAAAGGGGGTTGCGCCGCTATTCCGCAGGCGATTGTGCAGTGCGAAAAGCGGCCCAGCGGGCCTTGATTGTGTCGCTGGTATCGCGGCTACCGTCGGGCGACCAGCCCGGGGGGCCAAGCAGATAAAGTGCTGCCTCGCGCGGTGAACGCGCGCCTGCCAGATCGCCTACGAGCGAGATCCAGCCATGAAGCGCGACTTTCAGCGGATTGTAGCTGGCCAAATTGCCGACGATGCCATAGCGCGGCGGATCGTTTTTCGTCTCGGCCACGAAGCTTCCGAACATCCGGTCCCAGACGATGAACACGCCGGCGTAATTGGCATCGAGATAGCGCGCGTTCACGGCGTGATGGACGCGATGATGCGACGGCGTGTTCATCACCGCCTCGAACCAGCGCGGGAAGCGATCGATCGCTTCGGTGTGGATCCAGAACTGATAGACGAGGTTTACTCCGTGCACGAACACGATCATCGGCACCGGGAATCCAATCAGGAACACCGGGGCGCGGAACACGAGGCCTGGTGTCAAGAAGCCGGTCCAGGGCTGGCGCAGCGCTGTCGACAGATTGTAGTGCTGGCTCGAGTGGTGCTGCACATGATCGGCCCACAGCCAGCGCACGCGATGGCTGGCGCGATGCCACCAGTAATAGGCAAGATCGTCCAGCACAAAGCAAACCGCCAGCGCCGCCCATGACCAGCCGATGGTCGTCAGCCGGAATTTCCAGACCAAACCCGCGAAGGCGATGAACACGAACGCGAACAGCGCGCCGAAGATCGCGCTGCCGAAGCCCATCATCAGACTGGTCGCGGTGTCGCGTGCTTCGTATTCGCCGCGGTGGAGATAACGCGCCGCCAGCATCTCGACGATCACGAGAACGATGAAGGCCGGTGTCGCGAGTTCGGTGGGATTGGGCCAATGCATCGTCTTACACCGCGAGCTTTCTCAGCCGCGCTTCCCAATCTCGCGCGGTGATTTCGCTGTCCAATGCGATCCGAGCCTTTGGCAAGGTGAAGTCTTTGAGCCGAAGCGACAGCGTCGAACCGTCCGCGCTCACCGCTCGAAGCATGCCGCGCGAAAGCTTGCGCGTCACGACACGGTCGCCGAACGCTTTGATCAGAAAGATCGTGCTGTCCGCACCATCTGTGACGAGCGCCACAGAGCCGTCGTTTCCAACGATTCCGGATCCGGCACGAAAGCCCGGAATGTCAGCCGCGATCCGTGCGCCGAGGTCCTGGATATTGCCCAGAGCTGACTTGGCGCGTCCGAACAGGACGAGATTGAGCCCCACGATCATGGCCACGCCGATCAGGGAGCCCGCGAGGTAGAGGAGATTCATCGAAGCACGGTTTTCGCAGCGCTGGATTTATGCAGCATCGCTTTTGCCGACGCAAAACCCGCGATGTTCGCGGCGTTGCGAAGGCGCCCCCGATGCCGTAACCATTTTGAACACGGGTTTCGGGGGACGTATGGACAAGCCGGCACGCAAACGACCGTTTCGCCCGGTCTATCTTCTCCTGTTGCTGCCATTCGTCGCGGCGTTGTGGGTGCCGTTCTACAACCGCGTCGATCCTGAGATCGTAGGCATCCCGTTCTTCTACTGGTATCAGCTTCTCTGGATCGTGCTCGGCGCGGCCATCCTGATCCCGATCTATTTCTGGGAAACGCGCGGGAGCGACCGCGGATGACGATGGACCCGGTTGCGATTGCGGTTTTCCTCACGCTGTTCGTGTTCGTTACGCTTCTAGGTTTCGGCGCCGCGCGCTGGCGCAGGGGCGATCTCAACCAGCTCCACGAATGGGGTCTTGGCGGGCGCCGGTTCGGCACCATCGTGACCTGGTTTCTGCTGGGCGGCGACCTCTATACGGCCTACACCTTCATCGCCGTCCCCGCGCTGATGTTCGGTGTTGGCGCGATGGGGTTCTTCGCGGTTCCCTACACGATCCTCGTCTATCCGATCATGTTCCTTGTGTTTCCGCGGCTATGGTCGGTCGCGCACGCGAAGGGCTACGTCACCGCGGCCGATTTCGTACGTGGCCGTTTCGGCAGCCACACGCTCGCGCTCGCTGTCGCCGTAACCGGCATTGTCGCGACGATGCCCTATATCGCGCTCCAGCTTGTCGGTATGGAAGTCGTGATCGCGGCACTCGGCATTCCCATGAGCATCGCCGTTCCGGGACTGGGACACATTTCCGACGCACCGTTGCTGGTCGCTTTCGTGGTGCTGGCCGCCTACACCTATTCGAGCGGACTGCGCGCACCGGCCATGATTGCGGTGGTGAAGGATGCCCTCCTTTACATCACCGTACTCGCCGCCGTGATCGTCATTCCAGCGGAGCTTGGCGGATACGCGAAGATCTTCGCGAGCATAGATCCCAAGGCGCTGCTGTTGCCCCCCGCGCAGCCGGGCAATCTTGGGCCGCAATCGGCTTATGCCACGCTTGGCTTCGGATCGGCGCTGGCGCTGCTGCTCTATCCGCACTCCGTGACGGGGTTGCTCAGTTCGTCCAGCCGCCGCGCGATCAAACGCAATGCCGTGATCCTGCCGGCCTATTCTTTTGCGCTCGGTCTCATCGCGCTTCTGGGCTTCATGGCGGTCGCCGCCGGGGTCAAGACCCTCCCGCAATTCGGATCGGGCTTTGCGGCCTTTGGCAACAATTTCGCCGTGCCCGCCCTCTTCCTCAAGATGTTTCCGGCGTGGTTTGTGGGCATAGCGTTCGCGGCCATCGCCATCGGTGCGCTGGTTCCGGCCGCGATCATGTCGATCGCCTGCGCCAATCTCTTCACCCGCAACATCTACAAGGAATATATTAGCCCGAACGCGTCCCTCGAACGCGAATGCCAGGTCGCCAAGATCGTTTCGCTGGTGGTCAAGCTCGGCGCGCTGTTCTTCATCATCGAGCTTCCGACCCAATATGCCATCCAGCTTCAGCTTCTGGGCGGCATCTGGATCATTCAGACCCTGCCGTCGGTGATCCTTGGCCTCTACACGCGCAGGCTCCATCCGCTCGCGCTCCTGATCGGCTGGGCTTTGGGCATCGGCGCTGGAACATGGATGGCGGCGCAGTCGTCGTTCAAGACCTCGACCTACGTGCTGCATATTTTCGGAACCGCCGTGCCCTGTTATGCGGCGCTGAGCTCGCTTGCCCTCAACATCGCGATCGCCGCTATTCTGAGCCTTGTCTTCAACGCGCTCTCCCGCACGCCGCAGATCGATGCGACGCTGGCAGAAGATTACGGCTGATCTGCTTAGCCGAACCGTCCCGTGATGTACTGCTCGGTGCGCTTGTTTTCGGGCGCGGTGAAGATCTTTTCCGTCGGGCCGTATTCGACGAGCTCGCCCAGATACATGAACGCCGTGTAGTCCGACGCGCGTGAAGCCTGCTGCATGTTGTGCGTCACGATCACGATCGTGTATTCGGCCGAGAGTTCGTCGATCAGTTCCTCGATCTTCGCGGTCGAGATCGGATCGAGCGCCGAACACGGCTCGTCGAGCAGGATGATCTCGGGCTTGGTCGCCACGGTGCGCGCAATGCAGAGGCGCTGCTGCTGGCCGCCGGAAAGGCTCAAGCCGGATTCCCTGAGCTTGTCCTTGACTTCGGTCCATAACGCCGCGCGCTGCAGGGCGGATTCGATCCGCCCGTCGAGTTCGGAGCGCGGCATGCGCTCATACAGCTTTATGCCGAACGCGATGTTGTCGTAGATCGTCATCGGGAACGGCGTGGGCTTCTGGAACACCATGCCGACGCGCGAACGCAGCAGATTGATGTCGACGCCAGAATTCAGGATGTTCTCGCCGTCGAGGATGACTTCGCCTTCGGCGCGCTGCCGGGGATAAAGCTCATAGATCCGGTTGAGCACGCGCAAAAGCGTGGACTTGCCGCAACCGGAAGGGCCGATGAACGCGGTGACCTGACGATCGAGCAGCGGAAGCGAAATATCCTTCAGCGCCTTTGACGCTCCATAATAGAACGACAGGTTCTTGATATCGACCTTCGCCTTGCTCTGGACGGCGGCATCCATGCGTCAACTCCGCTTCGAGGATTCGAGTATGCGCGCCACGATGCTCAGGGTGAGCACGGTCGCGGTGATAAGGAACGCGCCGGCCCAGGCGAGCCTGTGCCAGCCTTCGTCCGCCGACATCGCGTATTCGAAAATCACATAGGGCAGGCTCGCGATCGGCGCGTTGAGATTGTGGCTCCAGAACTGATTTCCAAGCGAGGTGAAGAGCAGCGGCGCTGTCTCGCCCGAAATGCGCGCGATGGCCAGAAGCACGCCGGTCACGATACCCGCGCGCGCCGCGCGCCAGGTGACGGCACGGATCACTGCACTGCGCGGCGCACCAAGTGCGGCTGCGGCTTCGCGCAGACCATTGGGCACAAGGAGCAACATGTTCTCGGTCGTTCGCACGACCACCGGAATGACGATGACGGTCAACGCCGCAGCACCCGCCCAGCCGGAGAAATGTCCCATCGACACCACGACGATCTCATAGATGAAAAGGCCTATGACGATGGAGGGAGCGCTCAGAAGAATGTCGTTGATGAAGCGAACGATGAAAGCCAGCCGCGAGTGCCGTCCATATTCGGCGAGGTAGGTTCCGGCAAGCAGCCCGATCGGCGTTCCCGCGGCAACCGCGATCGCGCTCATCACGACGCTGCCGAAGATCGCGTTGGCCAGACCGCCTTGGGACGCGGGTGGCGGCGTCATCTCGGTGAACAGCTTGAGATTGATGCTGCCGAAACCGTTGTAACAGAGATCGCCCAGGATCAGCGCAAGCCAGACGAGGCCGAACAGTGCGGCGAACACAGACAATGAAAGGAATATGCCGTTGCGGATTTTCCGGCCCGCATAAAGGGAGCGGTTCATGAGGCGCCTCCCGCGCGGCGCTCAAGTGTGCGCAGCATGAACTGTGCGCTTGCGAGCACCACGAAGGTGATGAAGAACAGGATCAGGCCCAGCTCGATCACGGACGACTTGTAGAGTTCGGTGGTCGCTTCGCTGAACTCGTTGGCGATGGTGGCCGAGATCGTCGTTCCCGGCGCGAACAGCGATTCATGAATGTGATGGGCATTGCCGATCACGAAGGTCACGGCCATGGTCTCGCCGAGCGCGCGGCCGAGTGCCAGCATGGCGCCCCCCACGACGCCCGCGCGGGCAAACGGCAGAACCACACGCCACATCACTTCCCACGTCGTACAGCCGAGCCCGTAAGCGGCTTCCTTGAGCATCGGCGGCACGGTCTCGAACACGTCGCGCGTCACCGCCGAAATGAACGGCAGGATCATGATCGAAAGGATGAGCGCCGCGGTGAACGTGCCAATGCCGTAGGGCGGCCCGGCGAACAGGTCCTGAAAGAATGGCGCATGGCCGAAGACATCGATCAGCCAGGGCTGGAGGGTCTGCTGGAATTCCGGCGCAAAGACGAAAAGGCCCCAGATGCCATAGATGATGCTGGGAATGCCCGCGAGCAGTTCGATCGCGATGCCGATCGGACGGCGCAGCGGACGGGGGCAGATCTCCGTCAGGAAGAACGCGATCCCGATTCCGACCGGAACGGCGATGAGCATCGCGAGCGCGGACGTGACAACCGTTCCGTAGATCGAAGCCAGGGCGCCGAATTTCTCGGAAACCGGATTCCAGGCTTCGGAGGTGAGGAAGCTGAAGCCGAAGGCATTGACGGCCGGGATAGCGCCGATGACCAGAGATGCAATGACACCGCCGAAGATGGCGACGACAAGCAGTGCTGCCAGTCCCGTCAGTCCGTGGAAGCGCGCGTCGCGCATCCCGAAGCGGCGGACGACCTGGGCCCGGTCTGTGGCGGCAAACTGCTCGTTCAAGGCCATATCCGTCATGAAAAGATCGCCAATCTCTTAGCCTGAAACCTGTGGCGCGCCGAGACGCGCAGCGCGCGTTCCCGCAAGTTTGCCGATTTCCGCTTTCGCGGCCGGCCCGGTTTCCGGTTGCCTCATGAATACACCTTGCAAAACAGGCATGTAGAAACGCGTGCGCGCCCTGTGCCCCCCAGTGAAACCCATCACGGCGAGCTTTGGTGCAACGTGCATCACAATCTGATGAAGCTTTTGTGACAGCGAAGAATGAACGGCGGATAGCGTGTGAAGAACGTCCGATAATCGTCTGATATTAATAATGAAATATCCATACATGAGACTTCGTTCAAGTCGCTTCCGAACACTGTTCAGAACGTTCACAACGCGCAAATCGTGGAAGCCTTGCGCTCCGGTGTTCCCATCTGGGCCAGTGCCTATTGGCGAACCATGGCGAGGTTAAGCGTTTTTCAAGCAGAGCGGCGGCTAAGTGTGGGGCTTCGGAGGGCTTGGTACTGGCGCGCAGTCTTCGGATTATCTTCGGACTGATCGCCTCCGTCATGCTCGTGGCGGGACTTGGCGACGTGCTTCTGCACGGCCAGCTGACGCTGCTTCCCCGTGCCGTACTCGCGGCGCTGATCGTTGTCGTAGTCTCGTTCGTTCTGCACAGCTTTCTTCAGGCTCGCCGTCGTGAAGAACTGCTCGACCGGCAGGCGGCGCAATTGCAGACGGTTGCCGAGCGACTGGAAAATTCCCTCGCTGCCGCGGCAGCTGCGAACGCACAGCTCAATCAAAGTGAGACCCGCTACAAGGGCCTTGTCGACGCGCAAGGCGATGCGATCTTCCGCCGTTCGGCCGACAGCCGGCTCACCTACGGCAACGACGCGTTTTTCAAACTTTTCGGTCTCAGTCCGCGGCAGGCGTTGGGCCGTCCTTTTGCGCCCGATCCGCATCCCGACAGCCGTGGACCGTTGTTTGGCGTGTTCGCGGGCCTGGAGACCGGCCGGGCGCGCGTGCGCTATGACCAGCACGTCCGTACCGCCTACGGCTGGCGCTGGCTTGCCTGGGAAGATTACGCCGTGCGCGACAACCTGGGCCGCCTGGTCGAGGTTCAAAGCGTCGGGCGCGATATCACCGAGCGCAAAGCGCTTGAAGATGCGCTGACCGATGCACGCGATCGCGCCGAAGCCGCTTCCCGGGCCAAATCCGGCTTTCTGGCGACCATGAGCCATGAAATCCGTACACCGATGAACGGTGTTCTGGGAATGGCGCGGTTGCTTCTCGAAACCGACCTCCGCCCTGAGCAGCACACCTATGTGGAGGCGATCTCGCGCTCGGGCGAGGCGCTGCTCGCACTGATCGGCGACATTCTCGACTTCTCCAAGATCGAGTCGGGAACGATGAGTTTCGACGAGGATGAAGTGGAAATTCGCTCCGTCGTCGAGAGCGTCAGCGAACTCCTGGCGCCGCGGGCCCATGCCAAGAACGTGGAACTTGTCGCGATTGTGGCTGACGACGTCCCCATATCGGTTCGCACCGACCGGGTCCGTTTGCTGCAGGTGCTGAACAATCTCGTCGGCAATGCCGTCAAATTCACCGAGAAGGGTGGCGTCCGTATCGAGGTCGGTACGGTCGAAGGCCGTGAGCGCCGGTTCCTGCGCTTTGAAGTGCGCGATACAGGCGTCGGTGTGCCGACCGAAAAGCGCGCCGAGATCTTCGAGGAATTCGTACAGGCCGATTCCAGTCACGCGCGCAAATTCGGCGGAACAGGCCTCGGGCTTGCGATCTGCAAGCGGCTGGTCGTGGCCATGGGCGGCGAGATCGGCATCGAACCCGCAGCCGAAGGGGGAAGCAGCTTCTGGTTCACGCTTCCGGCCGTGGTGGTCGCGCCGGCGCAAGAACCTGACGCGCCCTCCCTCGCGAATGTCCGTGTCGCCATCGTCACGCGCAATCCAGTCCTGCGTGAAGGGCTGATGACTCAGATCCGCTCCGCCGGCGCCGAGGTCGCACCACTGGACGGACACGGCGGTCCCCGGCCGGATTGCGTCATCGTCGACGCGGGGACATCCGCCGTCCCGGATGCGCGGGCATTGCCGGATTTGCTGCTTCCTTCGCTCGTCCTGGTGACGTCGACGTCGCGCAGCAAGCTGGCGGAGATGAAGGCGCTGGGCTTTGTCGGGTATCTCATAAAGCCGGTCCGCCAGTCATCTCTTGTGAAACGGCTGGAAATCGCGACGCAACAGAATGTTGTAAGCGATATGCTGGAGCCCGAAACGCCTCGGCCGCCGGACGCCGACGCCGCTTTGCCGCCCGACGCCGTCTCCGTGCATCGTAGTTTCAAGGTGCTGCTCGCGGAGGACAATCCGATCAACGCGCTGCTGACCCGGGAACTCCTGCGGCGCCGTGGCCATCGCGTCGTGGAAGTCACGACCGGCGACGCCGCGGTCAGGGCCATGCGCGAGGACACATTCGACCTCGTGCTCACAGACATCCACATGCCCGGCATGGACGGGATCGAGGCGACGAAGGCAATCCGTGCCGAGGAGGTGGCGTTAGGGCGTCCCCGCACGCCGATCATCGCACTCACGGCCGATGCACTTGAAACCGGCAAACGGGCTTGCAGGGAGGCCGGTATGGATGGTTTTCTCACCAAGCCTGTCGATCCCAATTTGCTGGACCAGATGTTCGAATCCTTCTTTCCGTCCGGCGCGCAATCTGTCGCCGCATGACGGTCACGAGCGGCGCAAAGCGCCACCCCCTCGCGGCCTATCTGCGGCCGCGCACGCTCGTGATGCTGGCGCTGGGCTTTTCCTCAGGTCTGCCATTCCTGCTCGTCGGCAACACCTTCGGCTACTGGCTGCGCGACGAAGGCACGACCCTAACTGCCATCGGCGTGATCTCCTGGGTCGGGATCGCTTACTCGCTGCAGTTCCTGTGGGCGCCAATTCTCGATCGTGTGCCGTCCCTAAAATTCCTGGGACAGCGCCGTGGCTGGATGGTGCTGTCACAGGTCTTTGTGGCGATTGGGCTTTTCGGAATGGCGTTTGTGGGTACGCGCCATGGCCTTGGTGCGCTCGCGGCTCTGGCGCTTGTCGTTGCGTTTTCTTCCGCGACACAAGACATTGCCATCGCGGCTTGGCGGATCGAGATTGCTGACGACGCTGACGAACTCGGCCTGCTAACCTCAGCTTACACGTTCGGCTATCGCGTCGCGATGCTGTGCACCGATGCATTGATCCTGGTTTCCGCGCAGCATCTGGGCTGGCCGCTATCTTACACCTTTTGCGGTGTTGCGATGGCAATCGGTCTGGCAGCGAGTTTTATCGCCATGGAACCGGCGCGTGCCGATGCGGTTATTGCGCACAAGGCCGATGAAGAACCGCTGTGGAGTTTGCGCGGCTTCTTCGATGCTGTCGCCGGTCCGTTCATCGCCTTTTTCAGAACGCACGGTAAAGCGGCATTGCTGATGCTGCTCGCAATCAGCCTTTATCGCCTACCGGATTTCGTGCGCGGTCCGATGACCAATCCGCTCTTCCACGACATCGGCATGAGCAAGGACGTGATCGGTGCGGCGCGCGCCACCATCGGCCTCGCCTCGACATTTCTGGGCATCGCCGCGGGTGGATTTCTCTCCGTGCGGCTCGGCTATATGCGCGCGCTTATTCTCGGTGGCATCCTGCAGGCGACAGGGATCGCCGCCCATGCCCTGCTCACAATCAGTGGCCCGCATGTGCCGCTCTTCGTGGTGGTCATGGCCTTCGACGATTTTTCCATCAGCATCGCCGGCATCACACTGGTGGCCTACATGTCGAGCCTGACATCGCTTGGTTACACAGCGACGCAATACGCGCTGCTGTCCTCGACCTATGCGTGGGCAGGCAAACTGCTCAAGGGATTTTCGGGTGCCATCGTCGAGTCCATGAGTGCCCAGGTCGGCCTGATGGAGGCTTACGCAATATTCTTTATCGGCGCCGGTCTGATCGGGCTACCCGCGATTGCAATGTTCATCATTTTGGACCGCCGCCAGCGCACGATTCGCCCGGAAGCTGCCGCTTAGGCCCGTTTGTCTAAAAATCTGCGGTCGGATAAAATCGCACACGTTCAGTCGGTTGAACACCGGCTGTGCGGTTGAGGAAACGAAACCTTGGTCAACATTCACGAGCACGGACTTCTGGAAGGCCGCGCCGAGCGATGGCCTGTTCTGGCCGTCAATGGCGCGCTCGAAGTGCGCATGGCCGAGACCGAGCACGAAGTCGAGGCGGCGCAGCGTCTGCGCTACCGGGTGTTCTACGAAGAAATGGCGGCGGTTCCGACGCCGGAAATGCGCGCGGAGCGGCGCGACTTCGACAAATACGATCCCTGTTGCGATCACATGCTGGTGATCGATCGCTCGCTTTTCGACGAAGACGGCCAGCCCACGGTGATCGGAACCTATCGCATGATCCGCGAAAACTATGCGGAGAAGGTTGGCGGCTTTTATACTGCGGGCGAATACGACCTTGTGCCCATGATTGCCGCATGGCCGAAAGGCACGCGCTATCTCGAACTCGGCCGCTCCTGCATTCTAAAGGCCTATCGCGCGCGCACCACAACCATGCAGCTTCTGTGGCGCGGATTGATGACCTATGTCGCGCATTTTTCGAGCGACCTGATGTTCGGATGCGCCTCCTTCGCCGGCACCGATCCGCAAGCGCTCGCCCTGCCCCTATCGTATCTGCACCATTATTGCCCCATGCCCCCGGCATTGCGCGTGCGCGCGCGCCCCGAGCTGTACGTCGAAATGAATCTCATTCCGAAAGATTCCATCGACACGAAACAGGCATTGCGGGCCCTGCCGCCCATCATCAAGGGCTACCTGCGCGCTGGCTGTCTGATCGGCGAGGGCGCAGTCATCGATCAACAATTCGGGACGACGGATGTGTTTATCTATCTGCCGGTCAAGGATATGGACCCGCGCTACATGAGCCGGTTCGGCGCAGGGAATTAACTGCTCTTCCGCTTCTTCTCGATCGCGTCCCAGATCAGTGCCGCGATATCGGCGCCGCCAAACCGTTTGACTTCCTGGATGCCGGTCGGCGACGTCACGTTGATCTCGGTCAGGTAGTTTCCGATCACGTCGATGCCGGTGAAGATCAGACCGCGCCGCTTCAGTTCCGGTCCGAGCGCCGCACAGATGTCCTTCTCGCGCTGGGTCAACGTCGTGGCTTCGGGTCTGCCGCCCACATGCATGTTGGAGCGCGCTTCGCCGGCCGCAGGCACGCGGTTGATGGCACCGGCGAATTCGCCATCGACGAGGATAATGCGCTTATCACCCTGGCGGACCTCCGGCACGTAGCGCTGCACGATCACCGGCTCGCGATAGAAGAGTGTGAACATCTCGAGCAGCGCCCCGAGATTTTCATCGTCGTGTTTGACGCGGAACACGCCCGCACCGCCATTGCCGTAGAGCGGCTTTAAGATGATGTCCTTATGCTCGGCGCGGAATGACGCGATCTCCGCGCGGTCGGACGTGATCAGCGTCGGCGGCATAAGGTCCTTGAACTCAGTGACGAAGAGTTTCTCCGGCGCGTTGCGCACGTGCGACGGGTCGTTCACCACCAGCGTTTTGGGATGCAGCCGCTCCAGCACATGCGTCGCGGTGATGTAGGCCATGTCGAACGGCGGATCCTGCCGCATCAGGACGACATCGGTCTTTGAAAGATCGAGGCGCTCAGGCTCTCCGAGCGAGAAATGATCGCCTTTGGTTGCGCGTACCTGAAGCGCCCGCACGATCGCGCTCACCACACCGTCGCGAAAGGTCAGATCGCGCGGCCCATAATAGAGAAGCGTGTGTCCGCGTGCCTGCGCCTCCAGCGCCAGGGCGAAGGTCGAATCCCCGCCGATATCGATCTTCTCGATCGGGTCCATCTGTATCGCGACAATCAATGCCATGATGCGTTCCTAATTGATCCGCCGCTTGAGTCCGGTAAGCCCCAGTGCCGCCTCGTTATGCAATGGCTGGCCGGGACGCGCGATCTCGAGACACGATTCATAGGCCCGGCGTGCATCGCCCATCGCGCCAACGCTTTCGTTCAGCCGGGCAAGGTCGAGCCACAATTCGGGTTTGCGCGGTCCGATCAGAACCATCCGTTTGGCGATTTCGAGCGTGCGGCCATGGTTTCCGGACTCCAGCGCGCGGACCTTGAGGTTGTTCTGCAGCCTCAGCAATACATCGGTGTCGCTGACCGGCTCGGCAAGATGCGTGCTTTCCGGGCCGCCCATGCGCGGCGGGCCTGCCACCCGTTCCGGGTCGAGCATCGCCCCGCCATTGAATGGGTCCACCATCACTTCCGCGCCACCCTTCTTCAGCAAGACGAGAAAATGCGCCGGTGTGTTGAGACCGCACGCTTCGATTCCGGCCGCGCGCGCCGCGTGGATGTAGAGGATGCCGAGCGCCACCGGCATTCCGCGCCTTCGCGCGATGACATGGATCAGATCGGCGTTCTTGGGATCGTCATAGGTCAGCCGGTCGCCCTCGTAGCCGAAATGCAGGGCCATGAGATTGGAGAGGATGCGCGCGCCGTCTTCCACGTCGCTGACCAGTGGGGCTTCAGCATCGGCGAGTTCGGAAATCTCGCGAAGATGCGTGCGATGCCGATCGAGCGTTTCGCCGGGATGATCGAGGCTAGCCAGCATCAATCCGGCAACCGCCAGATCGTGCGGTCCCTCGCCCCCATGACCGAGGCGGCGCAGGTAATCGACCGGGGTTTCGCTCTCGCCCATGGTCCGGGTTTTACCACTGCGTCTTGGGTTCTCAATCGTCTGGGCGCCACGCGTCACGCAAATGTCGCGGAAAAGAACCCGGGCTGACGGTGACCACATCGAAACGTGCCCCTTTTCGCGCCAATTCGGGACGGCTCGCGAGATAAAGGGCTGCGGCGCGTGCGATCCGTCCCTGTTGCCTGAAGCCTACGGAATCGACGGCGATTGCTTCATCGGCGCGTGCCTTCACCTCGATGAAACAGACGAGCCCAGACGGGGCGCGTGCGATCAGATCGATCTCACCTGCGTGGGTGCGAACGCGGCGGCCGAGGATCCGATAGCCTTTCAATCGCAGAAGCAGAGCCGCGAAGGTTTCGCTGCGGCGTCCGCGTTTCTCCGCTGCCTGGCGTCGCACTTCAGTCATCGTTCTTCTTCGCGAGCGCGCGGTCATAGACGGCGCGTCGCGGAGCCTCGAGCATTTCGGATACGAGGTCGACGGCGGCACGCAAGGGCATGAAGGCGAGCGCCTTGTCGAGCGCGGAATCGACGCGCGTCATATCGATTTCTGCCGCGTGCGGCGGCGAGACGATGAGCGTCACCTCACCCTTCGGTGCCCCGGTTCGTTCGTAATGCTCCTTGAGTTCCGTAAGGACGCCGCGTCGCACTTCTTCATGGAGCTTGGTCAGCTCACGCGCGACCGCTGCTGTCCGCACGCCCAGAATATCCGCCATGTCGGCCAAGCTTTCGCCGAGGCGCTGGGCAGATTCGAAAAACACCAGCGTCGCCCGGACCGCCTTCAGTTCCGCCAGCAAGGTTTTGCGTTCGCCGGACCTGGCAGGCAGGAAGCCGGCAAAGACGAACCGGTCGGTCGGAAGCCCAGCTAGGGCCAACCCCGTCAGCACCGCCGACGCGCCGGGAATGGCATGGACCGGCAGCCCTTCCTGGATCGCCTCGCGCACCAGCTTGAAGCCGGGATCGGAAATAAGCGGCGTTCCGGCATCGCTGACGAGCGCGATCCGCGCACCCTGACGCAGTTTGGCGATCAGCTTGGGCCGCTCGCGGACGGCGTTGTGATCGTTATAGGCCGTCAGTGGCTTGGCGATGCCGTGGATGGCCAGAAGCTTCGCGGTGACCCGTGTGTCCTCCGCCGCGATCAGGTCGCAATCCTTGAGCACGCCGAGCGCGCGCAGCGTGACGTCGGCGGCATTGCCGATGGGTGTTGCCGTGACATAAAGGCCAGCCGGCAAATCATTTTCCGGCGATTTACCCGCGCCGTGTGAAGCCTTAGGTTTGCCGTTCAAAGGAGCATTCCATGTCCTGGGCCGGTCGTCTTTGTGCCATCACCGCCTTGATTTCGATAGCTGCGCTTGCGGGCTGTGTGAACACGCCCCCGCCGCCACCCAAGGCCGCCCTGGTACCGCCGCCCCCGCCGAAAGCAGCCGCGCCGCACCAGCTAAGCGCCGATGAGCCGGGCTTCCTGCGCCTGCCCAACATGGCGAAGGACAAGACGCCTGTGCGCGTCGGCGTGATTCTCCCATTCTCCAATTCATCGCCAGCCACACGGGCGCTGGCCGGCGCGATGCTGAAAGCGGCGGAACTCGCGCTTTACGACAGCGACAACCGGGACGTCGTGTTGATGACTGCCGACGATTCCGCCAATCCGTCCGAAGCGGCAAGCGCGGCGAACCGGCTTTTGAAACAGGGTGCCGAGGTCATCATCGGTCCACTCTTCGCGGGTTCGGTGAAAGCGGTCGCGCCGCTCGCGCAAGACCGAGGCGTGCCGGTGCTCGCGTTCTCGACCGACCGCACCGTTGCGGGCAAGGGTGTCTATCTGTTGAGCTTCCAGCCGCAGAATGAAGTGACACGCGTCGTCGCCTATGCGGCCGCGCAAGGCCACAAGAATTTCGCGGCGCTGATCCCGCGCACGAGCTATGGCGACGTGACGGAGCGTGCGTTCCGGGATGCGGTGACCACCAACGGCGGCACGATCACGGCGGTCGAGAAATTCAGTCCCGGTTCCGGTGCTGCGCTGGACCAGACCAGCGCCATTGCGAAATCGAACGCCGACGCGGTCTTCATTGCGCAGGGCGGGGCCATGCTGCGCACCATCGCGCCGACGCTGACCTATAACGGTGTCGATCCCGGCAAGGTGAAGCTGCTCGGGACGGGATTGTGGGACGATTTCGCGATCACCAAGGAACCTGCGCTCAAGGATGGCTGGTTCGCTGCACCGGCACCCAATGCCGATTCGCGGTTCATCAACCGCTACCGCCAGACCTTCGGCGGTACGCCGCCGCAGCTTGCGACGTTGGCTTATGACGCGGTTTCGCTGGTGGCGCTGCTCGCATCCGGTCCGGCCTATCACCGGTTTACCGACGCGGCATTGACCGACCCGAACGGGTTCTCCGGGATCGACGGCATCTTCCGGTTCAGCGCCGACGGCTCTTTGGACCGCGGCCTCGCCATCCTTGCGGTTCGGCCGGGCGGGTTCGATGTAATCAACCCCGCGCCGACCACGTTCCAGAGCAAGGGCTCCTAGTCCGCCAGCGCCGCAATCACACTGTTGAGCACCAAGCGGCCGCGCGGAGTCGCGGTCAGCCGCTCGTGTTCAAATGTGAGCAAGCCTTCGCCGGCAAGGGATGCGATCTTCGCGGGATCGGGTGCTCTGTTCCAGCGGGCACGATAGGCGGCTAGATCGATGCCCTCCGCAAGGCGCAGGTTCATCAGCAGATGTTCGCGGGCCGCGTCATCCGGCGCGACTTCGGTTATCTCGATCAGTCCGTGCCCGTTTTGCTGGACATTCTCGCGCCAGCGTTCCGGTAGCCGCTCCGTCGCGGTTGCGAAGCGTTTGCCGTCAAGATCAAGCCGTCCATGCGCGCCAGGACCGACACCAGCATACGTGCCGTAGCGCCAATAAAGCAGATTGTGACGCGCTTCGGCGCCCGCGCGCGCATGGTTGGAGATTTCATAGGCGGGAACGCCGGCGGCCTCCGTCATCTCCTGCGTCGTCTCGTAGAGCGCGGCCGCGCGGTCGTCATCGGGGATTTTCAGTGCGCCGGTACGATGCAGTGTTGCGAACGGCGTCGCGGGCTCGATGGTGAGCTGATACAGCGAAAGGTGGTCGGCGGCATGGTCGAGCGCGCGGCATAGCTCCGCCTCCCAGGCAATCGCCGTCTGCCCCTGACGCGCATAGATCAGGTCGAACGACACGCGATCGAAATGGCGCTTGGCCAGCGCCAGCG
>Ga0105239_10002828_pt1 | contig 21705 bp, 16 predicted proteins | sample KBSC44metaG_FD_92761 | JGI IMG/M metagenome (GOLD analysis project Ga0105239, IMG submission 92761) | Corn rhizosphere microbial communities from Kellogg Biological Station, Michigan, USA - KBS C4-4 metaG | ecosystem: Host-associated > Plants > Roots > Rhizosphere > Soil | place: Michigan, USA... | reverse complement strand
TGGAATTAAAATCTCTAAACGCTCCCAAAGAGGCTCTTTTAAACGTAATACATTGGCTGCCATCTAGAATACCTCGACAAATAACCCTTACTATTTTACAGAATTATTTCCCGGATAGGCTCTTATTATTTAGCGAAATATAGCATCCTAAGCATAGGAACTGCTGTCCTAAGCAGACTAGTAATACTATTTATTGGTTGGAAGTTGGGTAATAAGGATATTTTGGGAGTTCAAAGTTTATCTTGTTCGGGATTGCTTGCACTTTCAGGCCCAGAGATAGGGAGGCGAGTTTGGAACAAGATTGCACGTCAATATGAAGAGTTGAAGTATGAAGAAGAGCATGGGCATCCACGTCCGAAAACCTTGCTTGATCGCTTGCTTGATAAACGAGAAGATGATTTGCGTTTTTGACAACTTTTAAAACGGATGAGATAATAAAAACAGTTTATGCATTGGGAATTTCCGGGTTTACGTTCAAGTTGATTCTTAGGAACTGGTAGTGACAATCAGCAGCTTCACTCGTAATACACACGGGGATACAGGATGAATGAGGCCTTGCGCTAAATAGTGCATAGGATCGGTTTTAATCGGAGAGTGATGGCATGATTTTCAGAAATAAACAAAACATACAAATAATATTTGCAATAACCTTATTGCTCATCGGAGGTTGCTTCTTCTATTTTTTTCTGTTGGATATCTTAGGTCCACCTGAAACTCCTCCAATACCTAAATGGGCGTATTCCAGAAAATACCTGAAACCCGCTGGAATGCTGCCCGAGGCTATACCGTGGGCACAGGCATTCTGGACTCATAAAAATCGTTTGTTTGTAACAGGTCGCTCACTCGATCATCCCAGTGGATGGGCACGTTACTATGCCCGGCAAAGAGGATGGCGTGTAGAGCAAGTTGCCCCCTTATGGGACCCTGTAACGGGTAAAAGCATCCCGCTTAAAGCCAGAGGGTATGAAAAGAATCAGCGAAATGCGGCTTCAAGCCAATTCCCTGATGGAAAACTTCTGCTCTCTTACGTGACTGGCGAATTCATTCGAAAATCTTTGCACTGGACTCATGTTGTATACGATCCGGATACAGATACTCGTCAATCCCCATCGCCCCAGCCAATTCCAAACGAGGGCATTTTATATAATTTGGTTGCTTTGAAAGGAAATCGATATCTTTATGTGAAATATGAACCCATTTTTTTTAAATGGCATGACATCCAAAAACCACATCTACTGCTAATTGAAGGTGATATTAACAAAAATACTGAAACTGTTGTCATGGATATCCAAACTCCTCACCATGGAAAGTTGATTCCTACACCCGATAGAGAACATTTATTCTTTGTTGTAAACAATTGTTCAGATCCAAATGGCTCGGTTATGGGTATTGGCGATGGGCACGTAAGTCCTTGTAGCTATATAGACTATATTGATTTGAAAAAGAAAACCTTCAAAACTGTAGGTTCTTTTGTAGGTGAAAGCTATAAGAAAAAAGACGGTAATGTAGAAGTTCAAAAAAACGGCTTTGGGCTGCAGTCGATTGCAATGGATGAAAATCGGTTATTTGCTTTCGGAGGAAAGAATTCTCATGGTCTTGCTTATAAGTCTATCGAATTATTTGACTTGAGTACTAAAAAAACTCAAATTGTTGGAGATCTATCAGAGGAGTTGCAAAGATTACTATGGGTTTCTATTCCGCAAGGTATGGTTCGTTTATCTGATGGGAGCGTTGTCGTAGGTACTGCTAGGGCTTTATATCTTTATAATCAAAAATCAAAAAAATTCTCCAAAATAGATGAATTAATTCTACCTAGAGGGGAATACGCTCTTACAGTGAGTCCCGATGACAAAGTCTATATTGTCGGTGGCTTTAACTATCACGGCGATCCACGTCTTATTGAAATGTTTGATTACAAAGCTTACCTGAAAAATAAATAGTGAAAGGATAAATATATGTCTGCTAGTACAACAATATCCCTTCAAAACATCGATACTGATTTATATCAACGTTATAATGTGCACTTAGAAGATTTTATTCATCTTATGCATGTTGCGTCTCGTATTGATCAGGCTGGTTTAAATACCTCAGAAATTCCTAATCTGCTTCTGGATACTGGATGGACTGTTGCTGATCAAACCAACTCGACACGAGATTTCGTGAATGGAAGCGGCTATGGAGTTATGTACGAAAATACAGACGAGGATACAGGATGAATATATCTTGTGATTAGCATTGAGTAAAACAGGCAATGAGTAGTAAGGAAGTTCCATGATTAAGAAATTTATTTTATATTTGGTTTTGGTGGTTTTTGTAGCTAATTCAGCATTGCAAGTGGCTCAGGCGGAAAAGGTAGATCAGTTGCATCTTCTTTATACATTAAAAGAGCCTATTGCAATCGATTATGTATTTCCCTTTGGGGAGGATGTGCTTGTTTCCATTAGCAAAGCAGGCGTAATTAAAGCTTTAAATTTATCGAATGGAAACATAGATACGAATCTTATACCCGGAAAAGATGTTCATGTTTTCTCTGCCACTCAGCTGCGAGATGGAAATATACTGATCACGGGTCTTTCTGATGCTAAAGCTCAACAGCATTTTTCAAATGTCTATAAAACTATAGAGAATAAAATTGTGGAAACTGGTGCTATGTCAGGTAAACGCATTGCATATAGTGCAACGCTTTTAAACGATGGAAATGTTATATTTATAGGAGGCGAAAAATATACTCTTTCAAAGACTGAAAATCCAGTAGATAGATTCTTAAAAATCATCGAAGTTTTTAATTCAAAAACATATAAGTATGAGCTTAGTAAAGATGAACTGATTTTCCCCTATACCTCTCATCGCGCTTTTGAGTTGAAGGATGGTCGAATTCTTATTATTGGAGGTTTTACGGATTTAAAAGGCGTGGGTTTTACTGAGATTTATGATCGCAAACATCACACGGTAAAAAATGTAAAATCGTCTCTTTCACTTGATGCATCAACATTAGAAGTATTTCAGCTAGATAAGAATCACTTATTGATTTCTCCTGAGGGTTGCAAAGTTAAAATATATAATTTAGTTAATTTCAAGCCTGAAATTATTCCTCGCCAAATGTGCCAGAATCCAAAAGTGCATCAGGAGCAAATGATTAAAATCAATAAAGATGAGTTATTGATTTTGAACGGATTTGATTTGTTTCCCAAGAAAACAAATTTTATTAGTGTGTATTCAATATCTAAAAAAAAGTTTTATTCAGTAGAACCATCTCTTCCGATTACTCGCTATCAGAGGAAAGTGGTCTTTGCCGGTGGAGAAATATATTCAATTGAAGCTAACACTGTATACCAACTGATTTTAAAGGATCGTAAATAATAATACAATTCGATACCTGAGTTTGCTTTTGACAAAAACAAAAACGGATGAGATGATAAAAACGATTTAAGGTTATCAAGTTTTCCTGGGTTAACGTTCAAGTCTATTGTCTAGGAATTAGTAGTGCCAATCAGCAGCTTCACTCGTAAACCATGCGGGGATACAGGATGAATTGATACCTGGGGTAGTAAAGTGCGTATTTTGGTTGAATATGAGAGTGATGGCATGTTTTCAGGAAATCAAAAAAATAGATCAATAGTAGCCGCATTAAGCGTTTCCTTAGTATTGGTATTAACGGGCTGTCGATTTAAGCTTGAACGCCACTATCCGCAGCCGGATTTATCCGGCCCACCGCCGCAAGCGCCACCAACCCCCAATTGGAAGTCCAAGAAGGGCTTCATCAAAGCGGTTGGCATGCTGCCGGGTGCAGAAACATGGGCACGAGCATTTTGGACAGAAGACAATAAGCTTTTTGTAGCAGGAATTCCGGTAGGATTATGGAGTAAATATTATGAAGCCACTGAAGGTAAAGGTAGTGATTCTCGCTGCGTTGAACGTAGCGCATTATTTTACCCATTATGGGATCCTAAAACCGGTAAAACAGAAGCTGTAAAGGGTCATCAATATCTGGCAAAGGATAGAGGTTTCATTGTTCAGCTTCCTGATAGCAGGTTGTTAATACCTGGCGTTAAATTCCCCAGTAGTGTTAAACATCCTGTTGAAGAAAAGGCGTCGTGCGATCCTCAATATTTCGATCCCAATATTGATGGAAGGGCCTTTCTGGAAATTTATGATTTCCAGAAAAAAGTTCATCGCTCTCACTACCCCCATCTAAAATGCCCTCAGGGCAGATGCTTCCTATGAATAATGGGAAAATTCTATTTATCAAGTTTCCTGAGGCATGGAATTACCCTCTAGATAGCAATCTGGTAAAGGAGTTCACAACCACGTTTCAAATTTGGGATCCGTTTTCGGGTGAGTATGGGGAAAAAATGGAATTGTATCCCGGCCATTTCGGTGAAATGACTGTTATGCCAAATAATCAACAAGTTATAGTAACGGGTGGTCATTGTTTTGAGAAATCCGATGAATCCAAACTTTTTAAGCTCACTGCGCCTGCTGATATGCATGACTTTCTTGCAAAATGTCAATCGATTGAACTGATCGATTTGAAAAATAAAACCCGTAAACAAATCGGTAGGGTTCCATTTAGCACAAAGTTCAAAGCTGTTTATGGCCTCCCAGTATTAGTGGATACTCAAAGGATTCTCTATGTGGGGGGACGATATACAGATGCTCCTACTCATAGTGATTATGGCCCTTATCGCGATATGGCCTTGTTTAATATCAAAACCGGTAAAACTCGATTCGTTGGAAGAACTGATAGGGACGGTTCAAAGATAGAAAGCTGGGTTCGCTTTTCCGATGGTAGTGTCGCAGTCGTAACAACCAGCAGCTTGTATTTATTTGACCAAGCGACCGAAACTTTCAAAAAAGTAGATGATTTAATTACTTTTCCTGCCGAATCTGCAGCTGTAGCAAGCCCGGACGATAAACTTTATATTGTGGGTGGCTATGGTGGAGGCGATCCACGCCTGATTCAAATGTTTGATTACAGAGCTTACTTAAAAGTTAAAGGTAAAAAAGCTTCGTAAGGAGCACTTATTTTAGTTTGAATTTTGAGAGTAATGTAATGAGATTAAAAACACATAAAAACAAAACACTCACTATGGCAGTCAGTATTATATTAGTAAGTTTGACTGGATGTACGCACCCTTCTGATTATTTTCCTAATGGAATAAAATCAAAAAATGGCTTTCTAAAATTGACAGGCAGAACACTTGTTAAGCATGCTTACGATTCAAGCAGACTAGAAATGGATAGCATTGCTTTATCGAATGGTAATATTCTTATCTTGCAAGGTAGAATACAAAATAAAAAATTGGATTTAAAAAAACTGAAATCTATTCCGGTAAAATTTGAGCCTTTAGAGATAAAGGATACACATTTTATTACAGACTATAATGAGTTATACAATCCTAAAACTGGTCAGTCTAATTTCCTTCCTTTATTACCGTGTTGGCATGCTATTAATTTAAAACCAAGTATTCTATGCCTGCATGAAAAAAGTAATCTTGACAAGAAAGCATCTTGTATAACTGGAGGGAGCTACAATCCTAAAAACAATACAATAACTCAGATTAAAAATTATAGTTTTAGAGAAAAGTATACGACACTTCACCTTTCAGATGGACGTATTCTATTAATTGGAGGTTATGATTCACAAAGTTTTACTCGTAATGGCGCATATTTTTTTTCAAGCGTGGTAGCTTATGATCCAAATACAAATACTTATTCCAAAATTGGGCAGTTAAAAACACTCCGCACAGACGCCTCTGCTATTCAGTTGAGTAAAAGCGAGATTCTGATTCTGGGAGGAGAGGGAGGGTTCTCTGAAAAAGGGAAGGATATCGTAAATAATCTTCCTAATATTGGCATTCCAGACCTTAATAAAGTAGAAGTATTCAATTTGGAAACGGGAAAATCTCGTATTGCTGGAGAAACACTTCGCTGGTATCCAATTCAAGCCAAGCTATTTAAACTTTCTGATAATAAACTAGTGATTATTGATAAAGGTCAAGGAGTTGAAATTTGGGATATTGAAAAGGGGAAAAATATTGCTGTTAATTCACTCGATAAGTCATCTCGATATCGAAATGCGTTTCTTTTGCCGGATGGTCGTTTTCTCATCATAGAGCATAAAGAAGTGAAATTGTATGATCCTAAAACAAATCAATCAAAAGTTATCGACGAATTGATCGTTCCGAGACGGGATTATACAGCTGTAATGACACTAGACAATAAAATATGGATTATTGGCGGCATTGAATATAATTTACCACGTAAAAGTTCATTGTTACATCAGGATAATGAACTCGATTCTATAGAAATGTTGGATTATAACGAAATTAAAAAAAGGGGAATTTAATGACTACTTTGACAGATATTAAAAGGTGCAGGTTGGGTTTATTGCTTGCCGATCTAATGCATCGTACAATCATGTATTCTGTCTGTTTTTTGACAAAAACAAAAACGGATGAGATGATAAAAACAGTTTTAAGTCTTTGAGAATTCCGGGTTCACGTTCAAGTTGACTCAATAGGAACAGGTAGTGATAATCAGCAGCTTCACTCGTAATACAGACGAGGATACAGGATGAATATATCTTGTGATTAGCATTGAGTAAAACTGCCAGTGAGAAGTAAGGAAGTTCAATGATTAAGAAATTTATTTTGTATCTGTTCTTAGTGATTTCCTTTGTACCTTTAAAAGCATTTTCTGAAGTTCAAAAATCTACAGGAAATCCAACCAGTACAAAGCTTAGCCTTTTAGAATATGGCGATTTGGGTGAGAATTTCGAAGCTCCCTATGCTCAATTTATTGAAAAAGAGAGGCTTCTGATTATTGGGAAAAAAGGTAATATTTTAATCTATGACATCAAAAATACAAAACCAATTAGTTTAATGCATATATCTACAGACGTAAATAATGTAACCGATGTCCAAACATCAACTCTTTTAAATAATGGGAAGGTTTTAATCACCGGATATACTTATAAGAATATTTATTCTGAAAAGTTTGTTCCTTTTTCAGTTCTGTTTGATCCAATAGATTTAAAATTCAAAAATACAAAAGAAATGAAAAACCCTCGTAGATTTTACGTTGCAACGTTATTACCCAGTGGAAAAGTGTTAATTTCTGGAGGAAAAGATTTTGAAAAATTTGAATCTAAAACCCTAGGCAGTGTCGAGATTTTTGATCCACTAACAAACGACTATTCAATGGAGACAGGAAGTATAACCCCTCGTTTTGGTCACCATGCGGTTTTAGATGCAAAGAAACAAAATGTTTACTTTTTTGGAGGATTTACAAAAGTAGTCTCTCACGTTATGGAAATAGAAAATCTGAATCTTCAATCAAATAAAGTAGAACAAAAAGGTATTTTAAAACAGCCTATTTTACTTTCTAATGCTTATATTGTATTACCTCACAACAAAATTATGTTTTTATTAAGGCAAAATAAAACTTTAACTTATGATTTTAATACGGGAACGCAAAATATAGATACTGGAGCAAGTTGTTCTAATATCAAAACTGATCTGGAACCTTTTTATACTACGGGCTGGATTAGTAGAAATGAAGCACTGATTTTTGCAAGTTTTTCTGTAATTCCATTTTCAGGAGGCTGCGAGGTTAATTTATATCAATTAGAAGAAAATCGTTTTCATGTGGAATCTAAGCTGCCTATTCTTGAAACCAGAGTGGTTATTATAAACCAACTTGAAAAAACATTTGTAATTTCAGGTAATAAAATATTTAAAGTTAAACATTGAGGGGAGAGATTATGTCTATTTCACAAAATAATTTAAACCTTTTTCAAACTATACAAGCTATGGGTGATGAATTTGCTTTGGCAATGCATGGTTTGCCGTTAAATTACGACCCTATAACTTACAATCAACCGATTTCGAGAGTCGAAAACAGTTCGGCAATAACCAGTCTGCAAGGATTTCTTTCTACCCAGCAATCGGGTTGGCAATTGCTTAAAACTGATTTTAAATCCACTGGGCTTGATGTGGCTGTATTTAAAAATGGAAATTCTATAGTGATTTTTGCGGCTGGCAATGATCAGGATGGTACTACAGATGGTATGACAGATGTGCATTTTTCAGGTACACCATTAGCTTCCGATATTGTTCCAGTTACGGCATTTCAATTGGTTGATTTATATAAAGACCTTGAGCTGGAAAATCCTGATACTTCGATTACTTTATCGGGACATTCAATTGGTGGTAGCGTTGCACTAACTGCTGGGGCAATATTGCAAGCTGAGAATTCTCATTACAAAGATACTGTAAAAGTGGTTGCCTATAATCCTATTGAGGATGAGCATCTTTTAGATAATTTAGGTATAACAACATCTCAACTTAATGTAGATAATATTTACACGTTTCATAACTCACTGGATATGAGAACAATGCCATCAAATTGGGATGGCTATGGAAAAGTCTTTTATACTAACCCCTCGCAAATATCTGCTAATTCTAATTTGGCGAGCTACTTTGAGGCTTACCAATCTTACAGTGCTTTACGAAGTGTCATTGAGCTTTTAGGTACCGGTGCAGATGCTTTAATTGAGGATGTTTATAATTATGAGCATGCATTGAAGAATCTGGATTTATCTACTTATAGCCAAGTGCCTACTTACAGAACAACTTCACAAGAGAATTTTTATACAAATGTTATTCAAGATGCTATATCAGCAAATCAAGCTTTAATTGCGCAGCAAGATCATCCAGATATCCTACTTGGTGTTGAACCAGTAACTGGCGGAAGTGGTGATGATGTTTTAGTTGGGAAAGACTTATTTGTTCAAACTGAGCAAGTAGGATATAGCTATAATCAAAGTCAAAGTAATGACTCAATCTTAGGATTGGCTGGGAATGATATACTGTTTGGAGATAAGGGAAACGACACACTAGATGGTGGAGTGGGAGATGACACTTACTATGGTAGCTTGGGCAATGACACATTCATCGTAAAAGCGGCAGAAGGTAAAGATGTAATTATTAATACTTTTGGTTCAAACGATACTCTGAAATTGCAATCAAGTAGCTCTATAATTTTGGATGCAAAAAACGTTGTTAAAAACCTTATCAGAATTAATACATCGGATATGTTGATTTATCTTGATAAGAAGAATAATCCTGATAACACTGTTTTAATCGAGAATCAATTTGATACTACCAATAGTGGTATAGAAAATTTTTATGTTGATAATAAAAAAATAGATTTGGGCACAAAGCTTGCTGATAATATCGATTTAAGTACAGGTACTATTGCAGGTGGAGCTGCTGGGTTTGATGGTAATGATAGTTTAAAAGGTAGTCTCGACGACGATTACTTAGGTGGTGGTGAAGGAAACGACACATTAATTGGTAATACAGGCAATGATACTTTGCTGGGCGGAAATGGTGATGATATTTACGTCTTCAATGTAGGAGATGGAAACGACACTGTTGATGACGGCCCGGACGATCTTTTTGAAGAGGATGGTATTACCCCGTTAGATGGTGGGGATGATACCTTGCAATTTGGAACTGGAATTAATCGTTCAGACTTGATTTTAACTGAAGATTCGGGTTCCAATGCGTTATTAGTTACTTTTAAAAATTCCTCTGATAATATTCTGATTCAAGATGAACTCAATCCCTATGGCTCAGCTGGACGAATTGAGCATTTTGCTTTTAGCGATGGCAGTACATCAGATATTACTGTCGGCAGTCTTACAGATGATAGTCTCACAAGCCCGAGCAGTGCTTACATATTTGGCTTAGATGGAAATGACTCACTAACTGGTAGTAGTTCTGCGGATTATCTCAGCGGCGGGGAGGGGAACGATACATTAGAGGGTAATGGAGGTAATGATACTCTTAATGGAGGTCTTGGAGATGACACCTATTTATTTCATGTGGGTGATGGAATAGAAACCATTTTGGATGCAGCTGGGGATGATATTCTTCAATTTGGAGATGCTATTACACGACAAGACGTCATTCAAAGCGTTGTTGGTCAGGATTTGATCTTGAAGCTTAAGAATTCCTCAAACCAAATCCTAATTAAAGGTGAATATCCTTCTAACGCTCACGCCAACCCGATTGAAACCATTAAATACTCTGATAACAGCACTATTACTTCAACTTCAGGCAATAATGGTTCTATAGGGACTCTTATATTCCCAGGCAATGTATATTTTCCTATTGGCTTTAGGAATATTATGTTCGCATTGGATGACATTAATATATCTAATGGTTCCTATAAGTCCTATATCGCAAACACAGTTACTGTTCAGGCAGCAGATGTAAATGTTCAAGGATATTACGATACTAACAGTAAACCCAATGCAAGTGTGGAAGCCGAGCACTTTGACTTGACAGGTGGAAACGATCTTATTTCAGATGCAACGAGTGCAGCTGGCGATTTCGATGTTTCTGCCTATGTGGGCTACTCCTGGGTTGAAGGCACGGCAGAAGAAGATCCTGCGATTGTTACAGCCGATTCAACTACTATTGGTGGTAAGTATATTGGTGGTAATGATACGATGATGGGAGCAATTACTGGCTCAACCCTTATTGGAGACGGGGCCGTTAATTTCTTATCGACAGGTGCTTCCGTTGAAATTGATCCAGAACAACTGCCGTTAGCCACTCTTGATTATCAAGGAGGAGATGATTTACTAATAGGCAACGAATCTCACGATCGTCTAATTGGAGACGGTAATATATCAACCGATATTGTTCGTGCCAGCGATGTGAGCGTAGTTTATGGCGATGACACTCTTTTTGGCGATGGAGGCGATGATACCCTTGTTGGAGACGGTTCGTTTAATCGATATCAATTACAATCATCAACAGCAATTACATGGGGCAACGATAGTTTAGTTGGTGGGGACGGCAATGATATCCTTACGGGTGATGGCAGTTCCGAGGATTTTACAGGGCTATTCGATATAACTTATTATGTGCAATCTGGGGATATTGGTGGAAATGATACCTTAGACGGCGGTGCCGGAAATGATACCTTATATGGGAGTATCGGTGACGATATTTATATTTTTAACAGGAGCTACGGTCAGGATCTGATTGTGGAAGGCTTTCCAGTCGTTGGCGCTGATGGAACGCTTCCAGATACCCATCCTTATTCGGCAAATGGTGGTACAGATACCGTTAGATTTGGTGCCGCTATTAATTCAAATGATCTGATATATTCCTCTAATGTCACATCTGATGGTGTTGATCTAGTTATTTCAATACAGAACTCTTCCGACAAACTTACTATAAAAAATCAATTGAGCGACAATAAGGGGCATTCCGATCCTGGCCATCGAGTTGAAAACTTTGAATTTATTGATGGCACAGTTCTCTCCTACCAGGATATTGCGAATATGTTTGGTAGTTCTGCAGCAGTTGTTAATGGTACAAGCGGCGGTGATTATCTCCATGGGACCGGTATCAATCAATATATTTCTGGATTGGATGGTAACGACAATATAAAGGGTTCTAGTCTAGGTGACACATTGGATGGTGGGGTTGGCAATGATACGATTAATGCTGGAACTGGTCATGATACCTTGGTCGGTGGGATAGGAGACGATTTATTTGTAATTGATAGCTCGGATGTCACCATTCAAGAAAATGCAAATGAAGGGAATGATACTTTATATATCGATCAGAACCTTACCGATATTTCTGTACAATTAAATGGCTCAGACATGGTCATCTCTTCAGCGTCTGGAATTATTGCGACAATAACAAATGAATTAATGCCATCCGGTGCTTTGGCCGTTGAATCATTTTCCTTTGCCAGCGGTGAAACGTTGAGTGCCTTGCAATTACTTCCTGCACCACCATCAATCGTAGGGACATCTGGTGATGATCATTTAACTGGAACACCACTTTCTGAATTAATCCAAGGTTTGGAAGGTAATGACACCTTAAGTGGTGCTGGTGGAAATGATACTTTGGATGGTGGTGATGGTAATGACCTCTACCAGCTTTCTGGACATTGGGGTCAAAATACAATTATTGATTCATCAGGCGAGGATACAGTTTCAGTATCTACAACTAATGATTTGTATATTAATCTTTACCGCCAGGGGTATCAAATTGGAGACTATAATACGTTCAGTTTCGCGGGCTGGGATAGTACAAGCACCAGGATTGAAGCGATTATTGCGGGGGGTGGCAACGATACTATAAATGGAGATGATACCAACAACCTTCTTAATGGTGGGGGTGGTAATGATATCTTTGATGGTGGATCCGGAGCCGATACACTGGTTGGGGGTACTGGTAATGATCTTTACTACGTAACTTATGGTAATAACACTATTGTTGAAAATTCCAACGAAGGAAACGATACATTAAGCCTCAATATTGCAACAAGTTCCAGTGATTTTGTTTTTAAAAATAATGGGAATAACCTGGATATTTTATTTAATAATCAGCTATTTGCTCGGGTGGAAAATCAGTTTGCCAGCGATGGATTTAAAGTCGAGAACTTTGCTTTTAACAATGGCTCTGTTTTAAGTGCGAGCGCTATTCAATCCTTATTAACTTCCACAGTTCCGACTAATCAAACGATAATTGGAACTTCCGGGGATGACACTTTAACCGGCGGCGATGGCAATGATACTCTCATCGGCCTCGCGGGGAACGACTCTCTCTCCGGTGGTAACGGTGATGATACCTACCAATTCAGCTCCGGCTTCGGTCAGGATACGGTCAACGAACTTGGCCAAACTGGCAATGATACGCTGCAGTTTACGGATCTCGGTTCCGGCACTGCAATTTTTACCGCAGACAACGCCGGTGATTTAACCGTCTCTTTCCAAAACAGCAGCGACCAGGTTCAAATCATCAATGCATTGACGGCAGGCCAAGTTGAAAATTTCCAATTCTCGGACAACAGCCTCACGCTTGCGCAAGCCATGTCTCAACTGCAAGTTCAAGGGACAACGGGCAACGATAATCTGTCTGGCTCCTCCTACACCGAATCCATTTTCGGTTATGCAGGCGACGACACTCTCAACGGAAGCGGCGGTTTGGATAGCCTGATCGGCGGTACCGGCGACGATCAATACTTCACTGTGGATGCCGGTGCAACGATCATCGAAAACGCCAATGAAGGCACCGATACCGCCTATGTGAATCATCTGCAATCGGATTTCACATTCAGCCTTGCGGGAAATGACTTTGTTGCCAGCTATGGCGGTGCCGACTGGTTGACTTCGAAAGATCAAGTCACCGGCAACGGTCTGGATTATCTCCACTTCTCCGATGGGTCAACGGTTTCAGTGGCCGATATTATCGCAGGCTTAACGCCTCCCCCGCCAACCGATTTAACGCTCAATGGAACCTCAGGCGATGATACCTTAGTCGGCGGGGACGGTAACGATACGCTCAACGGCAATGCCGGGAACGATTCTCTCTCCGGTGGCAATGGCAATGATCGCCTGGATACCGGTGAAGGCGATGACTTTGCCTATGGCGATAGCGGCAACGACACCCTTATCGGCTACAACGGAAACGATTCCCTGTACGGCGCCGACGGGGATGACAGCATTTCCGGCGATAACGGTAACGACTTCCTTTATGGCGGCAATGGCAACGACAGCCTGGATGGCGGTGATGGGGCCGATCTGATGACCGGCGATTCCGGCGATGATACGCTTTACGGTCGTGCTGGAAATGATTCCCTGCTTGGCGGTGCGGGTGCGGATCTGCTGGACGGAGGCGAAGACGATGACTCCCTGGATGGTAGCGATGGCAACGATACCTTAATCGGCTATAGTGGCAACGATATTTTATACGGCGTTGCAGGCAATGACAGCTTGCAAGGCGGCGATGGCAACGATTCGCTTTTCGGCGGAGACGGTGACGACTCTTTGGATGGCGGCAACGGCGATGATGCCTTGAATGGCGATACCGGTAACGACACGCTTTACGGCCGCGCGGGCAACGACACCTTATCCGGTGGCGACGGCAATGATATCGTTGACGGCGGAGAAGACAACGACGTGCTTCTCGGGAATTCGGGTGATGATACCCTGGTGGGTTACACCGGCAACGACTTTCTTTCCGGAGATGACGGCAACGATGTGTTAAATGGCGGAGACGGGGATGACACATTGGAGGGCGGCAACGGAAATGATTCCTTGATTGGTGAAGCGGGCAACGACACGCTTTATGGTCGCAGCGGGGCCGATACCTTATCCGGCGGAGACGGAGATGATCTCGTGGATGCCGGAGAAGACAATGATCTTCTTTACGGAAATAATGGCGCCGATACGCTCACAGGCTACAGTGGTAACGATACCCTCTACGGTGGTAACGGAAACGACAGCCTGGAAGGCGGAGACGGTGATGACTTCCTGAGCGGTGATTCTGGTGATGACACGTTGTATGGCCGCACTGGCAACGATACATTGAACGGGGGTATCGGGAACGACTCGCTGAATGGCGGGGAAGATGCCGACGTGCTTTATGGCGGCGATGGTAACGACACCCTCGACGGCTATAGCGGTAACGATACGCTTTTTGCAGGGGATGGAAACGATAGCCTGGAAGGCGGAGACGGGGATGATTCCCTCAATGGCGATGCCGGTAACGATACGATCATGGGTCGCGTTGGGAACGATACCTTATCGGGTGGCGAGGGTGATGATCTCCTGGATGCCGGGGAAGATAACGATTCCCTCATGGGCGGCTCCGGGGATGATAACCTCATTGCTTATTCCGGCGATGATACCTTAGCGGGCGGTACCGGGAATGATGTTCTCAATGGCGGCGATGGCAACGATACCTACCTCTTTTCTCAAGGAGACGGGATGGATAGCATTTTTGACAATGCCGGAACCGATACGCTTTCTTTTGATAACAGTGTGCTACAGTCTGCGGTTGCACTCTTCCGGGATAGTAATAATCATTTGGAGATTGGATTTACCAATAGCAGCGGGGATCAAATAATTCTTGATAACGCGAATGATATCGAGCAGATCCAGCTTTCGGGCGGTAATTACCTGACGAATGCGGATGTGAATTTGGTTATTCAGTCTATGAGCAATTATGCGACGAATAATAGCGTTAGCATGACAAGCTTGAGTGATGTTGAGAACAACGCGAATTTGATGGCGATTATCAACGGTGCCTGGCACGCCGCTTAATCCACCTGATTCATAAAACTGAAAGGAGTCATTCTGATTTTAGAGTGACTCCTTTTTGTATTTAACCTTTGACTCTGCGACCCGCAAAGAGTTTTTTCATATCTTCCCAAAAACTGATGGCGAGCCATTTGATCCAGCGGAAAGGTGCCGAAATCACCGTCATGATTTTCTTTTTGAATGTCAATAAACGTTTGTCCGATGCACTGAGTCCCTCCTTATCCAGCAGAGGCTTCTTAGGTTTTTGGGAGGCATGGACTTGCGCCAGTTTCTGCAATCGATCAAATTCGCTGTGCTTTTCTCCCTCTATTGGCATGCCTTTCAACTTTTCAATCACTTCCGGCTTTAAGGTCGGCATCTCGCCTTTTTCTTTAATATCGCGTTCAACCGCCTTAATATATTCCCGTTCAAAGGGCTTGCCGGATTTGATACCCGCACAGCAGCCATGCGCACCGCCCATAAAGCGCTTTACGCAGCACTCGGCATGGGGATTTCGTTCCATACCGAACTTCACCAGGCCAAATTTCGTGCTATCTGCTTGCCCGCAAAATTTCAAGGACTGTTGTTGAGCCACGCTCCCTTTGGGACCAAAGGTATCTTCAATATTTTTTTTAATGATGCCTTGTAAAGAGCCTTGTTCAGTGCCTGTGGCAGTGGCTTGAGGATTGATACTCATAGCAGGTCATCTCCTTCTGTAATGTTAGACTACAGGCTTTATGCAAAATGGTGCAGCTCAAAAAAAATCGTCATTCCCGCGAAGGGGCGGTCTTTAGCCCTTGCTCGTAAGAGCCTAGGGATAAGGATATCCGTAGGATTAATCTCATAGCGGGAAGCGTACCTGGGGAAAATGGAAAAACTTGTAAAATCCATAATTTGCGTAAGTCCAAATGATTTAGCTTTGTGTCTTTTGTTGATTGGTGATTTGCTTACTGACACTATTTTTAGAATGCTGACTTGAAGGGTTTGCGAGTGATGGTTGAGAATTGTCTGAATTCGATTTGGATTTATCCCAGCTTCCAAAGCTTCCCACAACATCAGCAACTTCTCCAAGACAAATAAAACTGCCGGGGGAGCATCCTCTGGTGCAGGTCGCGAAAGCGGCGCTGGCAAAGGCTGATCCGCTTTCCAGAGCTTTTTCCTTTAACGCCTTACCCAGTAGGCCACTGGTTGCGATACGCCTGTAAATAAAAGGGTAAGCAACCAGGGATCCGATCCCCAGAACCAGCGAAAGTCCTAAACGCGTCAGGACGGGTGGTGTACCATATTTTTCCTGTAAGGGCGGCGCAATCTTTTTTTGAAGAGTGCTTGCCGCTTGCACGACAAGGGCGACGACAGGGGCCATTACGCCCATCTGGATCAGATTGTGTTTACTAATACCCACAGCAATGGGGTTAATGATGGAGACGGCTTCAAGTGCACCTAACCACGGTGGCGGTTTCCAGCCGATGGTTTGGTTTAGTTTTTGAACCGCCGCGATTCCTAATCCGACCTTGGCCCACACTTTCCAATCGGCCGGCAGCATGGTTTTCATGCCATCCTTAGGGAGTCTGGGGGGTAGCTTATGAAGTAGAAATCCGGCTCCCACATAACCAGCGACGGTGGCTAATCCCGGGATGAGTTTTGGCTTTTGATCCGGGTGCGCTCTGCAAAACGGATCGGGACATGGATTTTCATTTTGAGGAACCGTCGATGCAAAAGCCGGGCCTGGATTAAAAGGTCTGGAGGATGCGATCATTTGTGTTGGATGAATAGGCCAGGATACTGTCATTTGCAGTGCCAAAAAAACAAATAATAATCAAAAACTGCGCGAGGGAATCATAGATCAAAAATGAAGAACCTGTCGTGTTTCTGAATGGACTCGTTTATAATCAGGAGTACTTTTAAACTGTAGTGTAACCTTGCTTGATGACATTTAGATCCGGATTCATTGCCCTGTTGGGACGTCCCAACGTCGGTAAATCAACGTTAATAAACCGCCTGGTCGGACAAAAAATTGCGATTGCCAGCCCCGTCGCTCAAACCACGCGTCACCGCATTAAAGGTGTTGTGACTCAACCCAATGGCCAGGCCATTTTTCTGGATACTCCCGGTTTCTCCAAACCGATCGATCAATTGGGTGGCTACCTGACTGAAGAAAGCCTGGCCGCGGTGAACGAGGCCGATGCGTTTATTCTGGTTGTGGATGCCAGTGTTCCCCCGGGAAAGGGCGATGCCTGGGTTGCTGAGAAAATTCGAGAAACGGATAAATTCGTTTTGCTGGTGCTCAACAAATGTGACATTCATAAAAACAAACCCGAGATTTTTAAACAGCACTACAAAATGTATGCCAACCTGTTTGAAGGCTATAAAAATCAAGACATCATGACGGTTTCCGCGAAAACGGGTAAAAACGTCAGCCGCATTATCGATACGATTTTGCAGTATCTGCCCGAAGGGCCAGCCTACTTCCCGGAAGATGAAGTCACCGATCAACGGATGCGGGAAATGACCGCTGAAATTGTCCGTGAGCAGGTGCTTTTGCAAACGCGGGAAGAAATCCCTCACAGCGTTGCTGTTGGTATTGATGATTTTGATGAGTCCGATCCGGAACTTACGCGAATTTCAGCGACCTTATATGTAGATCAAAAATCTCAAAAAGGAATTCTGATTGGCATGGGTGGCAGTATGATTAAGTCTATTGGCTCTGCTGCTCGTCCCGTTATTGAAGAGATGCTTGAAAAGCGAATTCACTTGGCCCTGCAAGTGAAGACCAAGGAAAACTGGCGTAAAGATAGTGCTTTCCTGAAGACTTTGGGCCTTGCTCCCCCTTCTAAATAATCCCCTGTGAGTAAAATAGTTAAGCCTCTCAATCCGAACTGTTTGTTTAAAGTAATTGATCTCGAGTAGAGGAGATGGAATTCATGATCTCGTTTAAAAACCTAAAAACTGAAAAATTGATTGGGCTAGCCTTGAGCCTGGCGCTCTGCGCGGGTTCTGCGGTCAGTTTTGCACAAAGCGGCCTCGGGCAATCAGAGCAACCGGTTGCCGCACCCGCAACAACTGAGCAAGCACCTCAACCGTCCAATACGTCAAACCTGGGTGTTCCTTCGGGAGCGACCATGCATGCGCCCATTAAAGCGGGCGGCGTTATGGCGCTCGACTTGCCGGATAGTTCCGCGCAGGCAATCTCCCTGGATATCACCAAGGGTCGCTTCTCGGATTACTCCGTGGGTCGCGTGATTGTTAGCGCTACCGGAATGGACTTCAAAAACGGCACACTGCAAAGCTTGAAAACCGATATTACGGATGGCCTGTTCGAAAATGTGCCGGTGCAAAAGCTGGGTATTAATGTTCCCGGTTTTAGCTTTGATACCATGCAGTTGCTGAATACCCACACCTTTGTTTTAACCCAGCCTGTGAACGGAAAAGTGTCACTGACATTGACGGAAGAAGGGATCAATCGTTTTCTGGGGAATCCGAAAACAATCCAGAAGATTGAAAAATCCATCACGAAGCAAACCGGTGGCTTAAAACTCATTACGTTTGCCAATCCTAATTTTACGTTAATGGGTGGCGGAAAAATCAAAATTACCGTCAACAGCACCGTAGCTCAAGGCTTGGCAGTGCCGCTTCAAATGCTGGGTAGCCTCGGAATCCGCAACGGACAGCTGGAAGTGACAAACCTGACGATGTCCTCCAGTGGAAACAATGTTCAATTGCCGGTGGATTTAGCGGCGACCATGCAAAGTAAAATCAACGAGTTGATCGACTTCAAACGTCTGGGTAAAAACAGTCTGGTGATCTATGCAGATACGATGAAACAGACTGGAAAATCTCTGATGTTGAATGGCCATGCAACCGTAACGCGCTTGAAATTCGGTTAAGGTTTTAAATAAATCATAAAAAATCCCGACTTCAAAAATCGGGATTTTTTTTCTTGGAAAAAATGTCATTATTTTTTGAAATTTTCGACTTCAAAACGACCTTTAAATGATGCAAAATGCATCATTTTTTGTGTGGATTAAATGCTATTTAGGGGTGTACATGACGTCTACTATTTTAGAAAACTTAACATATTGAACGTCAAAAGATGATTTTGTCGTATCGGATTTCCTCTGAAGCATTCCCAAAACCTTAACCAATTTCCAAAGTCTATAAACAAAGTATTTTTATGAGTTTCATTTTAATTTTGGATTGGCAAAAGCCTTTTTTTCCATGTGATGTATTTCCAGGCTGTGAGATTTGTCATTTCTAATAACAAGGACAGGCTGGTTTGCCTCTTTGAAGACTATTTTACTGACACTTCCCATTAAAAATTGCGTAAAACCTTGATAGCCATGGGAACCCATTACAATTAAATCTGCTTTTATTTGATTGGCATATTTGCAAATGGCATGAGCAGGATCGTAATAAGTTGTAAAATCGGCCTTCTCCACGGTAAAGCCTCTTAAGTTTGCCTCTAATACGGCTTTATCAAGAATATTGATGGTTGTAGCATTGTTATCACTAAAAGCAGAGCTAACCTCGACAGCAACAGGAACTTCAACAGTAAGGATGTAAAGGCGACATGTGCTTTTATCGAGGAAATTTGCTGCCGCTTTAATGGTATTGAGTGACGCTTCTGATCCATCGACTGGAATCAACACTTTCATAAGATCCCTCTCCCTCTCTATTGTCTATGGTTTATATAACAATTTTCCTTTGAGTTGATAGTTGTCGCATTAGTAATTAGGGTATTAGCCATTGTGAGAATGAGCTATTTTCACGTGCAATTATTAGCACCTATATGAAAATAGAATCATTACCGCTCGTATTATGGGACACTGTGTGGGGGGACAAGTTCGTTCCGATTGATCACGGAACTTCAGCGGATGTGTCAGGCGCTAAAAATCCTGTTAAGCAGGGCAGGGAATGTTAGAGCCGGCTAAGGCTTTAGTCTAGTCTGAGCCATCGTTTTGATCTTTTATCCTCCCTGACTCTCCTAAAACTCGTGAGGAGCATGGAGGGGAGGACGCTACACTGAAGCGCACGAGCTAATTCCCAAGCCGATTAAGCAAACATGCTCAAGCGGTTTTGCTGATTAGGAGGATTCTCCCCTGCTTGCGGAGGGCCCATCGAGGCGGGTTGTAGAGCCGTGCTTCTAAAGTCGCTTGGCGGGAGAGGCAGCGGGAATCCAAAAGGAGGTGGAAAGGGTGGATGGTGCGGATGTCCGCCAGGTCCAATCGCCTCGGAGAGCTGTTTGAATTCACCCATCGGGAGCGTTGCAACCGTGAGAGGGGCTTGTGCAAGCTGCTGAAGGCGCTTGCCAATAATCACCTGTAGGTTGAGGTAGTTTAACGCGGCCTGATTGCGACCCGCATCAACAATGGCTTTTTCTTTAATTGCAGCTGGAGATTGTCTAAAGTTGTCCGGTATTCCGGGAAAGGAGTTTCTGCCGGTGACGTTTTGGGAAGGCTGGTAAAATGCAGCCTGTGGAGGCATAGAGGGAGAAATCATGGAGCTGATCCATTCAGAGTCATAAGTGGTGACATGGGGGAAGGGTAAGAGAGCTGAGAGACTATTCTAACGCAGATCCCCCCGTAAGGCATGAGCCATGAGGATGACAGTCATAAAGTGCTGCGCGTTTCAAAAATTGGCAGTACTTATAAGCAGAGGAGAAGCTAGGGATTAGCTTGCAATAAGGGGTAGCTTTACTTTGAATGTGCTACCGACTTTTTCTTTGGAGGTAATCGTAATATTTCCGTTATTTAATTCAATCAGTTTTTTGATAAATGCCAAGCCAAGGCCGCTTCCTTCGACTAAGTTTAATTGGGATAGATCCCCCCGAAAATACTCAACAAAAAGTTGGGGCATTTTCTCTGGAGCAACTCCAATGCCTGTATCTTCAACTTCTATAATGAAAGAGTCTGTGTCATCCGGATTGTAGAACCTTAAAAAAACTTTGCCATTTTTACGATTGTATTTGAGGGCATTGCTGAGAAGATTGATGATAATTTGACACAGGTGCGTTGGATCGGTTTTGATTTTGCTTAGCGGGTGTCGGATATCGATACTGATTTCAATGTTTTTTTCGAGTGCTAAAGAGCTAAACATGTGAATTATTTCATCTAAAAATGTTTCTAATTCAATCCATTCCGGTGACGGAATAATTTTTCCATCCGCGAGACGACATTTATCCAGAATATTCATTACCATGCGGCGTAATTGGTCGATGCCTTCCGTAATATATCCCGTGAATTCACGGTGCTTATTGGAGAGGACATCGCTTTTGTCCTCTTCTAATATATGGATAAAACGATCAATGCTGGATAAGGGATTTTTAAAATCGTGGGAAACAAACGATAGTACTTTTGACTTTTGACTGTTAGCCTCCTGGGCTTCTTGTTTGGCTTGTTTTTCTTCTTGATAGAGTTTCGACTGGTACAGTGCGGACCCAATTTGAGTCGCTAAAACGTCTTGAAAACTAGGGTGTGTCACTAGTTAGCATTTGTGATCTAATGGTTTACCGAGAGTTAAGCGAGGTAAATGTGGATGACAGTGCGTCGGTATGCATTACGGGAAGATCAGTGGGAGCGTATACAGGG
>Ga0105239_10002827_pt1 | contig 21709 bp, 14 predicted proteins | sample KBSC44metaG_FD_92761 | JGI IMG/M metagenome (GOLD analysis project Ga0105239, IMG submission 92761) | Corn rhizosphere microbial communities from Kellogg Biological Station, Michigan, USA - KBS C4-4 metaG | ecosystem: Host-associated > Plants > Roots > Rhizosphere > Soil | place: Michigan, USA... | reverse complement strand
GATATTTTCACGCGGCTGATCACGGATTACGCCGCTCGGTTCGAGGATGTGAGGGCCGGGTACAAAGGAAAACTCTACGCGGAGATCGCTCCGCTTACGTTCGATGTGATTGTGCGCGAAGGGTCGAAGCTGAATCAACTGCGGCTGAGTCGTGGCGCGCCGCGTTCTTCGGACACCATGCTGAAGGAAATGCGCGAGACAGAATCGATTGTATTTTCGCCGGATGCCTCGCCGATCGCGCCGATGATCGCGGAGGGTCTGCAACTATCGATTGACCTCGAAGGCACGGAGACTAGCGACGTCATTGGTTATCGAGCTCTCCACGACACCGCGCCCATCGATCTGGCAAACATCGGCTATTACGATCCCCAGGAGTTCTGGGAACCGATTCGTCGAAATGTCAAGAAGACGATTGTTCTGGAGGCGGGCGAGTTTTACATTCTGGCATCGAAGCAAAAAGTCAGCATCCCGCCGGGCTACGCGGCCGAGATGATCCCTTACGATCCCTCGGTGGGCGAATTCCGCATTCATTACGCCGGATTCTTTGATCCAGGTTTCGGGTGGGGACCTGCGGAACGCCGGGGAACGCATGCGGTGCTCGAAGTCCGCTCGCATGATGTTCCGTCACTGCTTGAAGATGGACAAATCGTTTGCCGACTGGTTTACGAACAATTACTCGCCCGGCCGGACAGACTGTATGGAAGAGAAATCGGCTCCTCCTACTCATCGCAAAGACTGGCGCTGAGCAAACACTTCAAGCGGAGCTAGAGAATGTTGACGGCGCGGGCCGCGAGCAGCGCGATGGTCGCGAGCGAGATGATGGCTTGGACCATCATCAATCCCTTGGCCCAGCGCGAGAGCACGGGAACGTCAGTGGGCGAAAACGCGGTGCTGGTGTTGAACGCTAGGAACAGGTAGTCCATGAAGCCGGGCTTCCAATCGTCCTCTTCCATTTCGATGCGGAGCTCGCGGCTCAGCGTCATCTGCGGAAACAGGAAAGCGCCGTCGGTGTGGCACACGCTGAGGTCGCGCTGATGGGGGCCGCCGGCGTCGAGGCGCCAGTACCACGACGCGAAGATCAGAACGTTGCAGATCCACAGGGCGGTGGCGGCGCGCAACAGTTCGCTGGGTGATTCTTTGTGTAGCGGCAGTCGCGAGACCAAAAGCCATAGGGAGCCGATCATCGCCAACGTCAAGATGCTCGACGCGGCGTGCCCGCAGACGCGCGCCAGGGGAAGACGCCGGACGGAATGAATGAATGCTCCGGGCACGGTCAGCACCACGACCAACAGCACAAACAGCCAGTCGGGACCGACTTTTAGGGCAGCCGGGAGCGCGTAGAACAATGCGCTGACGGCGAGCAGCGCAACCATGGCGGGCCAGCGCGGCTCGCCTTGACGGAGGTCGGAAGACGTCAACACTGTCAAATGTTCGCATGACAAACGTGAATATTCAAATCTTCTCTGCTTGCGCGCGTTTCCTTAAACAAAATTTGGGGCCCCGCCCGCTGCATTTACCCCAACGGCAGGAGTCCGCTTCGTAACCCGCAACGGAGTGGGACCGGCCAGGTACCGGCAAACCTCCAACGCACGCAGGCCCCTCGCGACAGGATCTAGGATGCCGCTCTTCGCTTTCGCTGGACCGGTCCAAGCTCTCCGTTGGAGGAACGCTCGAACTCCTGCGTACACGATTACAAGGTGGGAGTCGGGCAGGCAGCGGAGGGAAACGCGAAGTGGTGGAGTATATGGGGATAGATCTTCAGGGCCGTGTGTGAACGCGCATTTAGGGCCATAATCGTGTTATTTTACCCCTATACCTCGGAGAGCTAATGGTCTATAGTGGCGACGTGTCTATCTGTCTTGGCGGCCCGACTCGAACGGAAATCCAATGAGATACCTGCTGCTGTTTCTATCGCTCGCGCCAGCGTGGGGCGGCTCGATCAACCTCATCAGCCTCCCGACATTTAGCTGCGTCGTCACAACGCTGCCGACGAATGCCGTAGTGGCGAACGATTGCAACTCCACGCCTGGGATTAGCGCCTCAGGGAACGGTAACCTTGGCATCAAAGTCCAATGGGGCGAAGATCTCTTCTCAATCTTCAGCGCCGCGTCGTTCGGGGTAATGATCGGTAACTTCGCCGCCGATTCAAACCTCGTTGCTACAGAGACCCTCTTCGGCCACCTGGAGTACGACCAGAACTTTATCATCACTGGCGGCTCCGGGTCTGGCTTTATCTCTCCAAACCTATTCAGCGAGTCTGACGGCCATAACACTTCCTGCAGCGTGATCATTTCGACCGGAGAAACGAATACAACCGATCCGAACGGCCTGCTGTCATTCACTTTCGGTATCCCCTTCAATCTCCAGATCTCCGTCGATATATACAAGCAGTTAAGCGCTTCCCATGGAACCAGCCCGGCCTTGCCGGATAATGGCGGGGGTTGTGACAAGATTGGGACCCCCACCCTACTCGATTTGCAAGGCCATTCACTCAATAGCTTCGATCTGGAGCCCACAGACTTACCGTTGCAAGAAACGCCGGAACCGCGAACGTGGCTGCTGGTATCGGCTGGTCTATTTGGCTGCTGGCTGATGAAGCGATAGCGTTTATCTACCCTGGTAATGGCTGACGCACCTGATGGGCACGTGATTTTGGAAGGCACGCACATACGGTTGGAGCCGCTAACCTTGGCACACCACGCTGCGCTTTGCGAAGTGGGGCTCGATCCGGAGTTGTGGCAGTGGATTCCTTACCGCGCTACTACGTCCGACGAGATGCGCGCTTACGTTCAGAGCGCGCTGGACGCGAAGGCCGCGGGGACGGCGCTGCCGTTTGCTACCGTCGAACGCGCGACGGGGCGAGTGATTGGGTCGACGCGCTACATGAATATCGACCAGGCCAACCGGCGGGTGGAGATCGGCGCGACGTGGATTGCCAGGCCGTGGCAGCGCTCGGCGATCAATACCGAAGCCAAGTACCTGATGCTGCGGCACGCCTTTGAAACACTGGGCTGCATTCGTGTAGAGCTGAAGACGGACGCGCTCAATGAGAAGTCGCGCAAGGCGATTTTGCGCATCGGCGCGAAAGAGGAAGGCACGCTGCGGCGGCACATCGTCACCTGGACCGGCCGCGTTCGTGACTCGGTCTATTTCAGCGTTCTCGATTCGGAGTGGCCCAACGTGAAGGCGGCGCTCGAGGCGAAGCTCATGCGAACTGGCTGATGGCGGCGACAACCTCCGCCGGTTTCTCGAAGGACACTGCGTGGCCGGCCTGCGGAACCATGGTTATGCTGGAGCCCGCGATGCCGCGTTGGAATTCCTGCGCGTAGATAGGGGCGATTAATTTATCGCTGTCGCCCCAGATCAATTGCGTTTTGGCGCGGATGCGGTAGAGGCGGCTCGAGAGTCCACGCTCCGGGATCGGAAACAGAATTTTGCCGGCGGCTCCAAGCTGGCGGGCGTTCTGCACTAGGAAGGCTTGAAGGAAACTAGGGTCGCTCAAATCCACGCCCGCAGTCATGGCTTTCGCTCCGGCCTTTTCGTCATAGAACAGCACGGGGGGCAGTTCGAAGGGCAGCATCGCAAAAAAATCGGGGATGGGATGCTGGTCGAGCCACAGGCCGGCGGGCGCGATCAGGGCCAGGCGCGACACGTCGTTGGGTGCGATGGCGGCCATTTCACTGGCGATCATGCCGCCCATCGAGAATCCCGCCAGCACCGGATCTTTCAGGCCCAGCGCGCTGACAACGTCCCAGGTGTGCAGCGTGAAATCCAGCATATCGCGCAGTTCGGGGCACTCTTCGCTATCGCCGTAGCCGGGGACCAGCGGCGCGTAAACATGAAAGCGCTGGGCGAGGACGTCGAGGAACGTCAGGTCCATGTTGAGGCCGCCGGCGCCGTGGAGGAAAACCAGCGGCGTGCCGGAGCCGCCTTCGTAATAGCGCACGGGAACGCGGGTGGTGGCGATGGTGTTGAGTGTCATCGGGCGAGCGCCTCCACTGGCAAGGCCGCCGGAGTCACGCGTTTCGCCAGAGGGTGACACCAGAAGCGGCTGTCGTCCGCATACTCCGGATACAGGTGACGCAGCTTGGGTATGACTTGTTCAGCGAACAAGCGCGTCGAGTGCCGGACCTTATCCTTCGGCATGTCGCCCATTTGCATGAGGCAAAACACATTGCCGACGCGCAGACCTTTGATCAAATCCTCCATCCGTTGCCGGACCGTCTCCGGGCTGCCGGCGATGACGCGGCCGCTTTCGATCAACTCACCCCACGGGACTTCCTCGAAGATTTTAGTGGGCGCGTACTGATTGAGAATGCCTTTCTGCATGGTCTTGATTGTGCGATAACCGGGAGCGTCGGCGAAGCCTGGAAACACGTGCAGGCAGCGGTTGTAGAAGTAGTGAGCGTGCTTGGCGTAGAGGCGCTCGGCGTCGGCGTCGGTATCGGCGACGCAAATGAACTGCGCGAAACCGGCGCGGTAGGGCGAGGTGTCGGGCGCGTTGCGTTCGGCCACGCGATTCCAGTAGCCGTCCATGAGCGCCTTGCCGCGCAGGTAGCCGCCGAAGCTCAGGTAGGAATACGAGTAGGTGTTATCGATGCAGAAGTCGTAAGTCTCGAGCGACCCTCCGCCGGGAATGTGAATGGGTGGATGCGGCTGTTGTATGGGGCGCGGCCACACGTTGACGTAGCGCAGCTTGGTGTAGCGGCCGTTGAAGGCGAAAGGTTCGGGCTCGCGCCAGGCGCGCATGATCAGCTCATGGGCTTCGGCGTATTTTTCGCGGGTGAGCCCGGGGATGGTGCCGTAGCAATAGTTGGTGTCCATCGAAGTGCCCACCGGGAACCCGGCCACCAGGCGTCCGCCGGAAATGCAATCCAGCATGGCGAATTCTTCGGCGACGCGCGTGGGAGGATTGTAGAGCGCGATGGAGTTGCCGAGCACCACGATGGCGGTGTCCTGAGTGCGGCGCGCGAGCGAGGCGGCGATGAGATTCGGCGAGGGCATGATACCGTAGCCGTTCTGATGGTGTTCGTTGACGCCGATGCCGTCGAAGCCCACCTGAGCGGCGTATTCGAGGCAATCCAAATGATCGTTGTAGACGGTGTGGGCGCGCTCGGGATCGAAATAGCGCGAGGGGATGTCGACCCACACCGAACGGTTCTTCTCCCGAAAATCGTCGGGCAGATAGGGCCACGGCATCAAGTTGAACCAGGTGAATTTCATGGTTGAGCCTCCCGGCTTGGCCAGTATACATCGGGCGAGAGAGGGGCGGCGGAGGAAAGGGCCGCTTGGGCGCGAGCCGGTGCCGGTCGCTTAATTCAGCGCAACATCGCGCCGGATGTGCGTCTTCCACACTGTCACGAACAGCGGAAAGGCTGCCGGTTTGCGACGGCCGAAGAGCATGCGCACTACTTCGATTCCGGCCCAGCCGAAATAGATCCAAGTGATAACGGGTTCCACGGCGGAGTCGATAAAAGGAATCGCGAAGAGCGCGAAGAGGGCGCTAGCTTCCCACCAGACTAGCTCCATGTTGAGCAGGAATACCAGGGCAACGGTAGCTTGCCCCAGCGTCAGCCAGAGCTCCATTTCCTGCTTACCGTCGAACGTGATGGGCGTCACCGCCCCTATGCTCATCGAATAGACAATAGGCAGCATGGCGGCGAGCAGGGTCCACTGATTGATGTTGCTCGAAACCATGTTCATCAGGGCCATGGGCGCGCGATCGGACCGGCGGGCCCAATAGAGCGTCGACAGCATTTCGGGGAATTCGCTGATCAGTGGGGCGATCCATTGCACGAAGACAAAGTCCGGCACGCCGGCGAGCACGGAGAGGGCCAGCAGGCTGGCCAGGAAAGGCTCAGCACTGAAGTAGATGAGCGCGCCCCCCGCGATGAACAGCACGCCAATGGCGCAGATGCGCCTGCCGCGGCGGGCCTTCACGATGGTGCGGGGGATGATCTCCAGGTCCTCAATAGTTTCGTGATCTTCGGAGGGAAGTTTTCCGAGTATCCACAGGTAGGCGGCGTAGATCACGATCAGCACCGCACCGTCGTACACGGTGAGCGAGCCTTTGATGGCGATCACCGGGATATAGAGGAGTGGGACCATCAGGGCCACCACTTCGACCGAGTGGTGCTCCTCGAGCACGATCCGGCGGAGCGGTTGCTTGGTGCGGCGGCGATGAAACAACGCCGCTGTGAAATAGATTGCGGGCCAGCCGAGTCCGGTGAGCAGGCGCAGCGCGCCGGTAAGGTTGGCGAGCAGCAGGTGGGTCTGCTGGTGCCAGGCCAGCACGGCTTCGACGGCGAATTCGGGCAGCGTCTGCAGCCAGGCAAGCATGGCCAGCGCAAACCCCTGCGCCACGAAGTACTGCGCGGATTCCGCGGCCCATGCGATCATCAGTGCCGCAAGCAGGATGGCGGGAGCCGTCCACAGAACTGTGGTGGCACTGGTTTCCTTCAACGGAGCCGCAACGAAAAGGAAAGCTAAAAATAGAGGATAGACGGCCTGGGGCAACACGCCCATGGTACAACGAACGTATGCCTGGTTTTCGCGTGGAAACGCCGCAGCGCGCCTACGATGCCATCGTCGAGCGCGGTTCGCTCGATCGCATCGCCGAGTTTTTGCCGGCGCGGGCGGGCAAACTCTTCGTGGTGACTACGGCAGATGTTTGGGGTTTTCACGGGGCGCGTGTTGAGCAGGCCCTCAAGGGGCGTGCATATCAAGTGCTGTTCTTCCCGGGCGGCGAGCCGCGCAAAAAGATGGCTGAGGTGGAGGCGCTGGCCGAGCAGATGATCGCCGGCGGTGGCGATCGCTCCAGCCTAGTGGTTGCGTTCGGCGGGGGCATCGTGACGGACGTGGCTGGGTTCCTCGCGGCCGTTTTCATGCGCGGGATTCCGGTGATACAGGTTCCAACCACTTTGCTGGCGCAGGTGGACGCGGCGGTGGGCGGCAAGACCGGCGTCAACCTGGTGTCGGGCAAGAATCTGGTCGGCAGTTTCCATCAGCCGCTGGTGGTGCTGATCGACCCCGACGTGCTGAAGACGCTGCCGGAACGCGAGTACCGCGCGGGACTCTACGAGATCATCAAGTGCGGTGTGATTCGCGACGCGGAGCTGTTTCGTGTACTGGCCGAAGGCGCGGACCGAGTGTTCGCGCAGGAGCCGCAGACTGTGGATCGAATCATCGCCGACGCCGTGCGCATCAAGGCTGAGGTTGTCACAGCGGACGAGCGCGAGGGCGACCTGCGGCGCATTCTCAACTTTGGTCACACCGTGGGACACGCGCTCGAAGCCGATACGCAGTATCAACGTTTCCTGCACGGCGAGGCGGTCGCGTTCGGCATGCACGCGGCGACGGCGCTAGCGGAGCGAGTGGTTGCACTGGCGCCTCCCGACGCCGCCCGCATCCATGCGGTGATTCGTAAATACGGACCGATCCCGGCGCTGACCGGCATCACGGCGTCGAGCTTGTTGGAGCGGCTCGCGGCGGACAAGAAGACGGTGCAGGGGAAAGTCCACTTCGTGCTGCCAGTGAAGATCGGCGACGTGAAGATTGTCACTGGCGTTGACGATGGCGCGGTGCTCGAGGCCATCGAAGTGGCGCTAGCATCATGACGCCGGCGACGGGGACCACGCCCCAGGGGATCACCAGTGAAGAGGCGGCATCGCGCTGGGTGCGCGGAATGTTCGGCCGTGTGGCCGCGCGTTACGACCTACTGAATCACTTACTGTCTTTCAATCTGGACAAGCGTTGGCGCGCCCGCACGGTGCAGCGCGTGTCGGACGTGCTGTCGCGGCCGGGCGCGAAAGTTCTGGATCTGTGCTGCGGTACCGGCGACGTGTTGTTGTCGCTCGAGGCACGCGGCGGCGGCGCGGCGATCTATGGCAGCGACTTCTGCCATCCCATGCTGATCGAGGCGCGGCGCAAGATCGCGACTCACAAGCTGCGCTCGCCGCTGTTTGAAGCCGACGCGCTGGCGCTTCCGTTGGCTTCGGATTCGTTGGACCTGATTACGGTGGCGTTCGGCTTCCGTAACTTGACGAACTACCGACACGGCCTCGACGAATTAGCGCGTGTACTAAAACCCGGAGGCGTACTGGCGATCCTGGAATTCTCGCAGCCCACCAATCGCGCCTTCGCCGGGCTGTATGGATTTTTTTCGACGCGCGTGCTGCCGTTTGTGGGAGGCATGATCTCCGGCTCGCGCGATGCATATTCGTATTTGCCGGAGTCGATCAAGAAGTTCCCAGGCGCCGAGGGGTTGGCCGAACAGATGTGGGCAGCGGGCTTCGCCAGCGTTGAGTTCGAGCGGTTGACCTTCGGCGCCGTAGCACTGCATCTGGGAAAAAAGGAGTCCAGTGTCCGACCTGCGGGCGCTCCTTAAGAAACATTGGGGCTATTCGGAATTCCGCGCGCGCCAGGAAGCCATCGTCGAGGCCATCCTGGGCGGGCGAGACGTCGCCGTGGTGATGCCCACAGGCGGCGGGAAATCGCTGTGCTACCAGCTTCCTGCTGTGGTTCTGCAGCGGACCGCCGTGGTAGTGAGTCCGCTGATCGCTCTCATGCAGGATCAAGCCGCCAGCATGCGTGAGATTGGTGTCAACGCGGCGTTTCTGAACAGCACGCTCGATTACGAGGACGCGCGCGATGTCCGGCGGCAGGCGGAAGCGGGAGCGCTGCAGTTACTGTACGTATCGCCCGAACGTATCGTTCAGGAGAACATGCTGGCGTGGCTGAAGCAGGTGCCGCTGGCGTTCTTCGCGATCGACGAGGCGCATTGCATTTCGGAATGGGGGCACGAATTCCGCCCCGAATACCGTCAACTGGGAATTCTGCGCGAGCGCTTTCCCGCCGTGCCCATCGCTGCCTTCACCGCGAGTGCGACGCGCATTGTGCGGCACGATATTCTAGCGCAACTGGGCCTGCGCGATCCCGCGCTATCGGTGAGCAGCTTCTACCGCCCCAATCTGCGTTACATAGTGCACGAATGCGCGCCGCGGCAGCAGGATGCCATGCTCGATGCGGCGCTCGATTGGTATCAGGAGGGCAACCTGATTCTGTACGCGCCCACCATCAAGTCGGTGGAAGCGATCGCAGAGCGGCTGGGGAAACAGGGCGTGCCCATCGTTCCCTATCACGGCAAAATGGATTCAGCGCTGCGCCAGAGGAATCAGGAATTGTGGATGTCGGGCGAGAAGCGCGTACTGGTGGGCACGCTGGCGTTCGGCTTAGGCATTAATCAACCGGCGACGCGCGCGGTGATTCACCTGGCACTGCCGAAATCCATCGAGCAGTTTTATCAGGAAGCGGGCCGCGCGGGACGGGACGGCGAACCAGCCGACTGCGTCCTGCTATGGCAGAAGCGCGACATCGGCCTGCTCACCCATTTCGTGCAGCAGATGCAGGACTCCGCCGAACGCGAGCGCGCCTGGCAGCGCTATCACACGCTGCGCCGCTTCGTCGAACAGCCGCGTTGCCGCCATCGCCAGATCTGCCTCCACTTCGGAGAGACGCCGAAGTGGGAAACCTGCGGGGCGTGCGATGTGTGCGGCGTCGAGCTCGAGTGGACCACCAAGAAGTACACGCCGGCTCCGCGTGTGAAGGCCGCGAAAGCGGCGGCGGCCGTTGCACTCCCAGTGGCGATAGCCGCGGATTCCGGCTCACTCCGCGATAAGCTGCGCGCGTGGCGGCGCGATCTAGCGAAGCGGCAGTCGGTGCCCGCATACGTCATCCTGCACGACGCCACGCTCGATGCGCTGTGCCGTCAGCGTCCGCGCGATCTGGGTGAACTGCTGGAAGTCCCTGGGATCGGCGAACGCAAGGCGGAGCGCTTTGGCGCAAACATTCTGGAGCTAATTACTGGCAGTTAGTTGGGTGTATTCTCGACATTAGCAGGTACTTCCGTGAAAGGCGCGTTTCTTTTTCTCGTCGCCCTCAGGCTGGCGGTTGCCGCTCCGCAATCCGCGCCCGATCCGCAGCTTTGCACCATTAAAGGCATGGTCACCGATGCGCTCACCAAGCAAGGATTGCGCAAGGCATACCTGAGGCTCAACAACTACCCGGCCGTCAGCGACGACCGCGGCGCGTTTACCATCGACAACATTAATCCGGGGATGTATGTGCTCACCGCCGAACACCAGGGTTATCTAGAGGGAGAATACGGCGAGGCCGATGGCGCGGCGGTCGAGCTTAAATTAAGCCTGGACAGACTCTGACGGACATCAACGTCAAGCTGACCCCGCAAGCCGTCGTCTCCGGACGGGTAGTGGATGAAGACGGAGAGGTTTGGCCCCACGCCTTCGTGCATCTGCGCCGTTCCAGGTTAGTCCACGGTCAGTGGAAGATTGAGGACTTCGAGGGAGGAGAGCTGAACGATCAAGGAGAATTTCGTATCGGACGAATACGGCCGGGAAAGTATTACTTAACCGCGGAGCCCGATGTGAATTGGGAATCGCTATACAAACTGCCTCCGCCGCAGCGGCAGTCCACTTGGTATCCCAGTTCGCTCGACCTCGACGGTGCAACCCCGATCATCGTGGGCTCAGGGAACCAGGTAACGGGTCTGGAAATCCGAATACGCCGCGGCAGCGTGCACCGGATACGCGGAACGCTGGTGGGCTCCGAGAATATTCCTCTGCCGAGTGAGGCGCTCCAACCGTACGGCCGTCGTAGCATTTCAGCGCGACCGATATCAGATGCCGGAGGCAACGGAAAGAGCGCCGCCCCGCGCGCGGATGGATCCTTTGAGATTTCAGGGTTGCCATCTGGAACATATGAGATTCACGTTACCCAGGGATTGTTTCCTACCATCAACCTGGGAGCGGCGACGGTTCAAGTGGATGACCGGGACGTGGACGACGTGACCATTCAGCTCACTCCTCCGCAGCGCCTAACCGGCGTGATTCAGATCGCGGAGGAGGGTTCAAAAAAGCCTTCGGGAATTCAAATGGATCTCGATCCGATTCGCCCGGCGCGGGGCTCGTCTGCAATTTCCCGCGCGGACGACGGTTTCGAGTTCCCTCTGCTGGGGGCGGAGCGATATCGCGTAAGCGTCTTGGCAAATGGACTCTACTTGAAAGAGATTCGCTATGGAGACGTTGTGTCGAACGATGGCACTATAACTGTGACGGGTGCGGGAGGCAGTCTGCTTTTGGTGCTGAGTACCCGAGTGGCCCATTTGACGGGACGAATAAATACTGCTGCGGCTGGCGCGCCCCGGATCGTGCTGATACCGGCAGGCGCAGGGGGCGAAGTTCGACAGGCCACGCTCGATCAGACCGGCGCATTTTCCTTCGGCGACCTCCGCCCGGGAGCTTACAAGCTGTACGGGTTCGAAGGCGCGCCCGACGGTGTGTGGGAAGACCCGGACTTCATGAAAGAATTCTCAGGCGCCGGAGTGGAAATTCGCTTGGACGAGGGCGAGACTAAGAACACGGACGTACCGCTGATCCCCATGTCCGATCTCGCGCCGGTGCTGAAAAAACTTGGGTTGGAGTGATGCAGACGATCTATTGGCGATAGACTTCGCGCCATCCGCCCGCGGGAACCCGCACACCGATGATAGCTCCTACTGCTGCGCCGGCCCCAATGCCACTAGCAATCGCCATCGCGCCATAACCTCCACAGCTAGAGCCGGAGCACTCGCTGGCCGTAGCGCCTCCTAGCACGCCTCCCAGGCCCGCTCCGATCGCGAGACCGATGACCGCATTCCGTCCCCGGCGGGGTCTCTGTTTGACAGACATACGGATGATCTGTTGCCGCGTGAACGTCTGTTGGCCGGAGCCGGAATCCATCGTCAGCGAATCGGCCGTCACACTTTGTAACCGGCCGCGAACCGCATGCGAGCTGGAAAACTGGACGCGCAACTCTACCACCCTAGCGAGGGGTGCAAAATCCGCTGTCTCGCGGGGACGAGCCGAACTCTGCGAAAATTCGCTCGCGCAGACTTGCGGTATACGCTAAGGCACGGGTGAGACCAATCGCGGATTACATGCTTTCGCGAGGGTTATCGGGAATCCGGGGATCGCGATAGTCAGGTATTGCGGACAGTCGTTGCGCGGTGTCAGCTTCCGCTATCACGCAAGTGTTTGACTACTTGAATCGCTTCCTGAACAGGAAGTCGATCCCAAACAGCCCATTACTATCGCGCACCGCCACGGCGGACCACTGTTTACTGAAGTCCCACTGGACGCGTACAGTCTGTTCCTGGGTGCGGTTCAGGTTGGTGGTGTAGGTCAGGCTGATGTCACGCGAGATCTGCTGTTCCAGCGTCAGGCGCGCGGCGGGCAGATTGTCGGTAGCGTCGATAGTAGGGTCGATCTTGACACGACTCGCCCCGAAGAAGCGCTGCAAGCGATTGGAAAGCTGCTGGGAAACGGCTTCTCCGAGGATGCTGCCGGCGGTGCCGAAGGAATTGGCGGAGTTCGTTATCTGGCCGCCCACTTGGTTCGACGTAGGGTCGCGGCCCACCGCCAGCAGTGCAATAATTTCATTCGATTGCAGCGGCGGGTCAGAGCTATAATTCACGGACAGACGTTGCGGCGAGCCTGCCACGGTAACCGTAACGGTGATGCCTTTCGTACGCGTTTCAAGATCCAGGTCGAGGGTCGGCTCGATTTTCACCGGGTTCAGGAAGCGGATGTCGCCGCGGTTGACGGTATAACGATTACCGAAGATCTGGATCTCGCCAGTATTGACCGTGATGGTCCCCAGCAGCGCCGGGCTCAGCGGCGTGCCGCGCAGGCGCAGATCCACTTCGGCTTGCACGTTGCGCGTCAGGGAAGTCTCCAGTTCGAACAGCGGGGCGCTTTGCAGGCGCACATCAAAGCGCATGCCGCGCAAATACTCGTTGGGATTGGGCGGCGCGGGCGACGGCTTGGAGGCTTCCGCCAGCAGCCTGGCCAGATCCGCTCCAGCCGCGATGGCGGCGCGATTCAGCGTCACCGTACCCGAAAGCGTGCTCGACTCAGACGTCCCGTTGAGCGACAGTTGCGCATCTGACGCGAAGCTCACATCTTCGGGATAGCGCACTCGAACCTGGTGCACGTCAGCTTGCAGGCGGTAGATCAGCAGATCGTTGAATTCCAAAAAGCCGCGAATTGCCACGTTGCCGCCGCCGGTTTCGGCCGTCAGCTTCTCGATGGTGGCGCGGTTGCGATCAAATTGGATGGCGCCGCTAGCGTTGTCGACGCCGTTGGGCACGTCGTTCATGTAGAGCGACGCGTCGGCGAACTCCAGGCGTCCGCTCATCTGGGGATCACGGAGCGAGCCGCGCAGAGTGGCGTTGACGTTGGCGGTACCGCGCGCCAGCAGATCCGCATTCAGAAGCTGCAGGATGCCCAGATTCACGTTGCCTTTGATGGCGAGATTCGCGCCGCCGTTGCCGTTGAAAGGAACCACGCCGGTGGCTTCGAGGTTGGTATCGCGCGCGGTGAAATGCGCCGAGGCGATTTTTGCCTCCTGTGCGGTGACGGACAGCAGAATGGGCTGCGTGTTGCGAATCTGCACGTCCTGCGTTTGCACGTCGAGACGCAGCGCCTGCTGGGGCTTGGCACTGAGCTGCAAGGTGTCGATTTTAACGTCCGCCTGGAAATTTCGCGGCGTCCGCAACGCAACGTTGAAGCTAGCGCCGCCTTCAAGGAAACCGTCGAACGGCGGCATCGCGGCTTTCTCGGCGGCGGTGCTGCGCAGCACGATCAGATCGTGCAGCGTGGCCACCGTGAGTCGTGAAAACTTGAGAGTGCCGGAGCCTGGGAAATCGCCATCCAGGCGCCACCTGCCCTGCCCTTCGAGTGCGGTGTCACGTACCTGCGCTTTCGCCTGCAGCGCCAACTCGTTTCCACTGGTCGCGGCGGTCAGCGTCACATCGCCGAGCTTTTGCTTATCGAGCGTCACGTTGCGCGCGGAGGCTTCGCCGCTCACCGTTCGCAGCAGCAGCGCGCCGCCGTCGATCCGCAGATCAACCGTCGCTTTGCCGTCAAGCCGGGCTTCGGCGCCAGATTCCAGTTGACGCAACGCCGCCACGCGCGAAGCGGTGATGGCTTGCGCGGTCACGTCCACGTGCAGATCGCCGTTATGGATGTCACCGACCTGCTGGTTATAGGCGCCGGCGAATAGAAGCTTGCCCGTGCCCAGATCCGCTTGACCACTGTTGAAGGTTATCGCCTGCGCGGTGTAACGCAGGTTCGCTCGCACTCGCTCGAACTTTTCACCCAGCGCCGTGGCCTGCGTCGCATCGAGCGCGATATCCGCTTGCGGGCTGCGGGCGGTGCCGGAGAGCTTAACGGTGGCGGAGGCTAACGCATCCGCATCGATGCTGGCCACCGTGGCGATGCCGAATTCGCGGGCGGTGGGGGCTACCGGCAGGCTCTTGACGCTCAGTTGCGCAGTGAGAGGGCCATCCAGAAAATTGCCGGCGGCGACGCCCACCGTTGTATCGCCCGTCACCTGGGTCTGCGCGCGCGTGAGCATCAAGCGGCGCAAGGCGATGGCTTGGGCCGAAGCCTGGACGTCGGCGCTGAAGCGATCGAAGGTATGGCCTTCCACGCTGGCATTGGTGACCGTCACTTGCCCTTGGAACTGCGGAGCGTCGAGACGTCCGCTCACTAACCCTATCGCCGCCGCCTCGCCCTGCCTGCGTGGATCGAGCTTGAGCGGCAAAGTGGCCGGCGCGCTGTCGCTGAACACCCCCAGGACCGGTAGCAAATCGTCAAGATTCGTGGAGCGCGCGCGAATGTCCAGATTCTGGCCCAGCGTACCGGATAAGTTCAGGCTGGTAGCCGGCGTCGCGACGCGCGATTCGCCGAAGTTCACGGTACCGGCGCGCTGGTCGTAATGAATGTCGAGCTGGCCGGCGATCTGGCCCTTAATCGTCGTCGTCGTGTCAACTACGGCTCTGCGCTCACCCAGCACCGCATCCACGTCCAGCATGCCGGAGAGCGATCCGCTCCAGGGAAGCGGCCGCGGAGTCAGGGTAGCCGCCGCCTCGCGCACGTCCAGACCGTCGAAGTTCCCATCGAAATGGAATTCCTTCCAATGTTCGAGGTTCGCCTGGCCGGTGACCTTCGCCCCGAGCGCGGTCCCTTGCATACCGCGCAGCGTGAGACGCTGCGAGTTCAGGTTCACGGCAGCGCTCAAGGTAGCGTTCTGGATGCGAACGCGGTCCTGCACATACCCCAATCCACGGGCATCGATTCGCCCGGTGAGCAGGTAGTCAAAAGAGTTGACGAAGGAAAATGCCAAGTCGCCATCGAAGTTGGCCGTGCCTGTCGAGGCCACCGGCAGCGAGAAGAGCGCTACCGCGTCGCGTACGGCAAGCGCGGCCTTGGCCTTGAACGCGCCGCGCGGCGCTTTCAGATTGGTCAGCTCCCCCGCGAGGTCGATGCGGGAATTGGCCAGCGCGATATTCACGGCGGACAGAGCCAGGCGCGTGCCATCCAGAGTAAAGGCGGCAGCGAAGTTGGCTTCCGCCGGCGCCATAATATTCGACGCGATGCGCAGACGCCGCGAGGTCACGTTGCCGCGATAACGGGCAGCCGTTAGGTCACGGGTCATCAGCACCCGCAAATCCTCGCCATTGAAACTGAGAGGCACTTGCCGGATATCGATGTCCGCCACGCCGTTTCTAACGGAGTAGCGGTGCACCTTGAGATTCACAAAGTCTTCAGCCCAGCTCCTGCCGCTCCTGGGCCCGGGCGGCGCCGGCAGGTTGTTCGACCCGTCGGGATAAATCACGATGCGCAGGCGGGGCTGGTCGACACTCACCGAGTCGAGATCGACCTTGCGCTCCAACATCGAAATCACGCGCAGGCCCACGCTCACGGATTCAACGCGCAGCAGCGGCGTCTCGGACTCCGGCTCGGTGCCGTGCAGGACCAGCGGCGAAATTCTCGCCGTCAGCGTCTCCCACTTGAACGAAAAGTTGCCCACTTCGACGTTCCCGCCGGTGGCGCGTTCGATTTCCGTGACAATGCGCGCGCGCACCAACTCGCGGAACCAGCCGCTGCGCACGATCAGCAGCCCAGCGACGGCGCAGATCACTACCAGGATCGCCGCGGCCGCCAGGATCTGGCCCGTCAAATGGCGTGCGCGGGTCACTTGAAAGCTCCCTCGCGATAAACGATCGCGATCTCGCTGCGCGCCATCTCCAGCCAGCGGTCCAGCGCCTGCATGGTCTGCTGATCGGTCAGCAGCTTCTCGATATCGCCGAGGCTGGCCTCGAAGGTCTGCGGCGGCTTCATCTTGTTGTAATAAGCCCGCAGCGTTTCCTCAGATAGCTGTACCTCGGGACGGAAACGGAGATCGGTGTAGCGCAGCATGCGCAGCCCGGCCAGAAGTTGCGCCGACAACTCCGCTTCGCCGACCTGAGCCTGGGCGAGTGCGGTGCGGTATTCCTGATCCGACGTATAACGAGCTTTGATGGGAGTCAGCAACCCGGCCACATCGGCGGCTGGGGGTGGAGGTACGCGCGTCTCCGTGGCATCTTCCAGAACCAGATACTGATCGACCAAGCGCTCCGCCGCTTTGCGTTTTTGGTCCGCGCTGAAATCCGGAGCCTTGCCGTCGATGAAAGCCGCGATCCGCAGGTCCTGCAGGATATCGTGTTGGGAGATCACATGCCGGCCCACTGTGACCGCAATGCGGTCGAGCGTCTCGGCGCCGCCGCTCATGGCTACGAGCAGCACCAGGATCGCAACTAGCCAGCGCCGCGTCATCAGAATGTCTGCCCCAGCGAAAAGTGGAATTGAAAAGGATTTATCCGCTGCGGCACGCCTACACAGAACGCCGGATTCGGCGGGATCCCCACGTCGGGTTTGCACTGCAGCAACTCATCGCGCGTCCCGCTGAAACCCACGAAGCGCGGGGAGTTGGGGCTGTAGCTGAGATCCACGCGAATCGGTCCGACGGGAGTTTTGTAACGAATGCCGAAGCCGACCGCATGCACCATATAGTTAAAATCCCGATTCGAGTTTTGATGGAAGCGAATGCTGATCTGGTCGATGCTCGAATAAACGTTGCCCATGTCGTGAAACAGCACACCCCCTACATTTTCGCCGAACAGCGGAAAGCGCAGTTCTGTCGAATGGAACAGGAAGGCATTGCCACCCAAGGGGAAGCCGGTGGCGGGGTCGCGCGGCCCCGCCTGGTTGTCCGGGAAAGCGCGTTGCGAAGAAGAGCCGCCCCCGAAGAAACGTTCACTCAGGGGAATCTCGGGCAAGCCGCCCAGAAGCTGGATGTAGCCAAATTGCAGAGTGCGCGCCAGCACCAGATCGCGCGTCAGCGGGTGATAAGTAGAGTTGCGGAACACCAGGCGGGTGTAGTCGGTTAGCGAGCCGAATTGCGGCAGCGAGATGCCGGCGTCGATGGTGTTATAGATGCCGCGGTGCGAATCGGTGGGGTTGTCGCGGCGGTCGTTGATGTAGGACATGGATAGCAAGCCTACTCGTACCGGTTGCGATAGCAAAGGAACCAACAACGGTTCGATCTCCAAATTACTCACATTGACCTTGCGATACGCAAAACGGTACTGCAAGCTATTGGCGCGCGACAGCCGCTGTATCAACTGGACCGCTCCCTCCAGGCGCTGCGCGGCAAAGGTACGCACATCGTGGGAGCGGTCGAACAGCCCGGAAAACGTTAGCGTGAGATTTTCGTTGCCCCTGAACTCCGGCATCTGATAGCTGAGCACGCCTCGCTGCACGAGCGTCGAAGCCAGCGTTTGCAAGCTGAGCGTGCGCGCCAGGCCCAGAAAATTCAGACGGCTGATTCCGGCGGAAACCCGCGGGCTGAAACCGGTGGCTCCGGCTGGGCTGTCAAAATTTTCGACGCCCCCGCCGATCCGCGCCAGCTGCGCGCCGACTCCGACGTTGAAGGAATATTTGGCGGCCTCGTCCAGTTGGAACAGCAGGTACTTGCTTTCCTCCTCGCCCTCCGGATCCTGCAGCGCCGTCTGCACCTTGGAAAAAATACCCAGGTTGTAGAGCCGCTGCTGCGTCTCTCCAATGCGCCCTTGCGAAATCGGATCGCCCGGCCGAATCAGGATGCGGCTCGAAACCACATTGGACCGCGTGGTCTCCAGGCCGCGCACCAAAACGTTGCGCACGAATTGCCGCTCGCCCGGTTTGATGTTGTAGTGCAGATTCGCCTGGTTCGGAATACCGGACGGCGTCTGCGACCAGTCAAATGTGGCATCCGGATAGCCGTTATCGAAAAAATAGCTCAGGATCGCGTCGCGATCCGCCGCAATATTCGCCTCGCTAAACGCCTGCCCGGCGGCCGATTGCAGGATCTCACGCAAATGCGCGGTGTCCTCGGGCGAAGCGCCTTCGATCTCAAGCTGGCTGACAGTCCACTGCACGCCCTCTTCGATTTCGTAGCGGACTCCCAGTTCGTCGGTGCGGCCGCGGTAATCGTCGAGCGTGGTCGCTGCTACCTGCACGTCGCGGAAGCCGTTGGAGCGATATAAGTCGAGAATGGCTTGCCGGTCGCTGTCGCGCAGCTTCGGCGAATAGCGGCCGTAGCGGTTGCGCAATTTCCCGGCCTCGCGCACCGCAAGCCGTTCGCGGACCGTAGTGGTGTCGAAAAACCGGTTGCCGGTGATCTCGACACCCACCAGTCTGTGGCGGGCGTTGCGGGTGACCGCATAAGTGATCCGCTGCACGCCCGGCGTCGGCAACTCCTCGTCGAATTCCACCATCGCCTCGAAATAGCCCTGCGACTGAAAATAATCTACCAGGTTTCGCGTGCCTTCGAGCAACAGGCCGCGATCCACCGCGCGCTCCTGAAACACCGGGATCAACTGGCGCAGCTTCCCCTCGGAGACCTTGGCGCCGCTGGTGCGGATTTCCACCAGTGGCCCGTCGTCGATCATGATCGTGGGCGTGACAGTATTGGTTTTATCGTGATAATCCAGGCGGTCCAGCGTGACCTTCACTTGCAAGCGGTTTTGATTCTGGAAATCCTTGCGCACGCGTTCAATGCCGGCCTGGACCCGGTCTTCGGTAGCGAGACTCCACCCGGGAAGCTGGATGAAAGCGATGCCGCGCCGGTAGCGAGTGGTACGGATAATCTTGTCCACGGGCCGATCGAAGGTGCCGGTAAGATTGACGCCGTCGAAGCGCGCGCGCGGTCCTGCATTCAACTGGAAACGAACGCCAACCTCCTCGGTAGATGAATTACGGTCCAAATCATAACGGATCATGGCCCGATGCAGCCCGTTGGCGCGCAGCCGTTCTTGCAGACTGTCGATGGATTGCTTCAGTTGTGATTCGTTGAACGGCGCGCCCAGTTCGAGTTTGGTGGCCGTGAGAAGCTGGTTGCGATTGGGAGGGTCGGCGACGCCATCAAAGGTAACGCCGCCCACGAAATAGTTCAGTTGCGTGAAAACGCGCAGGACCACGCCATCGCCTATGGGCTCCGCGTCAATACTGACGTCGGCAAAGCGCCCGGTATCGAACAACTTCTGAAGAGATTGATGAACGTCTTCCTGGTGCAGCAGGTTGCCCACGCGCAGCGTCAGCAAGCGGTCCAGTTCGTCTCGCGGAAGCGGTTGCGTGGCCGGATCGAAGTCGATCCGCTGGATGGTGCGCCCCTCCAGAATCTGTGTATTCTGACCCGACGCCGCTACGGCGCCGAGCAGCAGCGGCAGGAACATCAACACCGGCGAACGCACGTTCCCCAATGATAACTTACGTTCCGAATATGCCGAACGGCTTGGCGGAGGGCGCCCGGATCCTGCTGCTACCATCAGTATGAGGCCCACAGAGCCTTCCAATTATTTGATGCGCCCCGCCGAATCCCGTTACTCACGCCAAATCCGCTTCGTTCCCCTGGGCGAAGCAGGGCAAACCAAGATCCGCGCCGCGAGCGTGGCTATCGTGGGCTGCGGAGCGTTGGGAACCGTACAGGCCGAGGCCTTGGCGCGCGCCGGAGTGGGTCGCCTGCGGATCATTGACCGGGATTTCGTCGAGTGGTCCAACTTGCAGCGCCAGTTTTTATTTGAGGAAGCGGACGCCGCCGAAGCTCTCCCTAAAGCCGTAGCCGCAGCGCGGCGCTTGGCGCGGGTCAACTCCGAAGTCGCGGTGGAACCAATGGTGGCCGATCTGACCGCCGCCAATGTCGAAGAACTGTTCGAGAACGTCGACCTGATCCTCGACGGCACCGACAACTTCGAGACCCGCTTTCTGATCAATGACGCGGCCGTCGATCGCGAAATCCCGTGGGTCTACGGAGCGGCCGTGGGTAGCTATGGAATCAAGCTGGCCATTATCCCCGGCAAGACGTCGTGTTTCCGCTGCGTGTATCCCGAGCCTCCCCAAGGCGCGCAACCCACCTGCGAGACCGAGGGCGTGCTGGCGCCCGTGACCGCGACTATCGCATCGCTGCAAGTCGCCGATGCCTTGAAGATCCTAGCAGTCGGCAGCGACGCCGTAACCGCGCGCCTCACCACCGTCGACGTGTGGACTGGTACCATCCGCCAACTCGCGCCCCCCACTCGCGACCCCCAGTGCCCGTGCTGTGTCCGCAAGGAACTGGTGTATCTCGACGGCTCCCGGCGCGCCCCCATCAGCCTGTGCGGCCGCAATGCGGTGCAAATTCACGAGCGCTCGCGTCCCGTGGACCTCCCCGCGCTAGCCCAGCGGCTGGGTACCGTTGCGACAGTACGCTCCAACGAGTTCGCGTTGCGTGTGGCGCTTGATCCCTTTGAACTCACAGTGTTCCCCGATGGCCGCGCCATCATCAAAGGCACCACTGACGTCGGCGTCGCCCGTAGCCTATACGCCCGCTATATAGGGGCGTAAGTTTTATCGGACATCCCTTTTTCCGTATCCCGGATCGATAGATAGGTAGATGCGGTTACTAGGGTTGTTGTTGGCCGTCGCGCTAGGTTTGGCAGGCGAGTCCTCGGTTGCTCCTCTCTTCTTTATTCAAGACTCGCCGGACCGCTACCTGATCCGGGTACCCGGCATGACCGCAGCCTTCACTCCCCAGGGCGTCGAGTTCCACGCGGTTCGCACTACCTTCCTGGGCGCTAACGAGTCATCGGAAATGCACGCCCTGGATCCCATGGGAGGTGCTACTTTCGTGATTGGGCAAGACCCGAGCCATTGGCGAACCAGCTTGGCTACCTTCCAGAAGATTCACTACCCAAGTCTCTATCCAGGAATCGATCTAATTTATTCCGGCATAAACGGGCGCGTTAAATCCGAATTCAGAGTCGCGGCGGGCGCGCGTCCCCATGCTATTCGCGTCAGATATTCGGCCGACCTCTCGATCGACGCCCGCGGCCGCCTGCATGCCGCGGACTTGACTGAGGATGCCCCGGAAATCTACCAGGACACACCCTCTGGCCGCGTGAGCGTGGCGGGACGCTACGTCCTGCTCGACGCCCACACCATGGGATTCGAGGTAGAGGCGTACGATGCTTCGCTTCCGCTGGTGATCGACCCCGTCATCTCCTACGCAACCTATATGGGAGGCACGGGGATGGGAGCAGTTACTGGCGTAGCTCTCGACAGCGCCGGCAATCTCTACGCCGCCGGCTGGACCGAGGCGCTGAACTTTCCCATTGTCCTTGCCGTGCAAGCCGCCAACGCCGGCAGTGTGGACGCTTTTATAGTGAAGCTAAATCCAGCCGGCACTGCTCTGCTCTACGCGACCTATATCGGCGGCTCGGGCGACGATCGCGCTGCGGCAATCGCGGTGAATG
>Ga0105239_10002826_pt1 | contig 21717 bp, 17 predicted proteins | sample KBSC44metaG_FD_92761 | JGI IMG/M metagenome (GOLD analysis project Ga0105239, IMG submission 92761) | Corn rhizosphere microbial communities from Kellogg Biological Station, Michigan, USA - KBS C4-4 metaG | ecosystem: Host-associated > Plants > Roots > Rhizosphere > Soil | place: Michigan, USA... | reverse complement strand
GGTATTGGGGGGAGGTTGTTGGGGGGGGGAAGGGGGGGTTGAAGGTGGGGGGGGTGGGGGGGGTTGGGGGGGGGGGGTGGGGGGGGTGGGGGGCGGCGGTGGCGAGAATTGGGGGGCTGCGGTCGTGTGAACCACGCCGCCACTGTTCGCCCTACTGTGGGTCGGCAGTTGGACCTGGTTGGGTCGACGTGGGGGGCGGCGGTGGAGCTTTATGATGCGACGGGCGAAAGGTGGCTTGCGCGGCACACGACGCGTGCCCCTGGCCCGAGTCTCCCCAAGTCCCCGGACTACTGGAGGGGTTGTGAGGTGGGGGGGGGTAATAATGACTAAAAACCGGTTAAAATAAGTGTATGGCACTGCGGGGTAGTGAGTTACAATAGCGCTTATTTTTGTTGAATGAAGAAAAACGTAGTCGTAATTGGCGGCGGCATTATTGGACTGAGCTCTGCTTACTATCTGCACAAGGCCGGACATTCTGTAACGGTACTGGAACGATCTGATTTTATGGACAATTGCTCTTATGGCAATTGCGGCTATGTATGTCCGAGCCATTTTATTCCGCTGGCTACGCCGGGTATCGTGCGGCAGGGGTTGAAGTGGATGTTGAACCCGCGGAGTCCCTTTTATGTTCAGCCGAGGCTGAGCAGGTCGCTGATCGACTGGGGGCTGAAGTTTATGAAGAGCGCGAATGCGGCGCATGTCGACCGGTCGGCGGTGCCGCTGCGGGATATTGCGTTGCTGAGCCAGCACGAGTACGAGAATACCTGGCATCCGCTGCCGCATTTTGAGTTTGCGTATCAGCATAAGGGGCTTCTTGAGATATTCCAGACCGATGCCGCTGCGGAGCATGCGCACCATACCGTCGAGAAGGCGCATGAGCTGGGGTTGGATGTGGAGCTGCTGGATGCGGCTGCCCTTCAGGCGAAGGAGCCGCACACAAAAGTCAACGGTCAGGGCGCCATTTTCTTCAAGTGCGACGCGCACCTCTATCCTGACAAGCTGATGAAGGGACTGATCAGCCTGTTGACCGATGCGGGCGTACAGCTGCTGGCGGGGGAGGAGGTGACGAAGATCGAGACGGAAGGCGGCAGGGTTTCGCGGCTGGTGACGTCGAAGGGAGTTTTTGAGGCGGACCAGGTGGTCATTGCTACGGGTTCATGGAGCCGGGAGATGGCGGCGCTGCTAGGGACGAAGCTGCCGCTGGTGCCGGGGCGCGGTTATTCATTGACGCTGGAGGATTCGCCATACAGACTGAACTATCCTGCGATACTGGTGGAGGGCAGGGCTGCGATAACGCCGATGGACGGCAACAAGATCCGGTTTGGGGGGACGATGGAGATCACGTCTACGAATACTCCCCCCCGATATGCGAGAGTACAGGGGATACTGAATGCGGTGAAGCGATTCTTCCCCGAGTTCGACGTGCCGATGCCGCCGGTAGAGAAGATCTGGTATGGTTACCGGCCCTGTTCTGCGGATGGGCTGCCATATATCGGTCGAATAAAGAAGTACAATAACGTCGTGATCGCGACGGGGCATTCCATGCTGGGGCTTAGCCTGGGTGCGGGTTCGGGGCTGCTGGTGAGCGAGCTTGTAGATGGGGTGAAGCCGAGTATCGATCTTTCTCCTTTTGCTGTAGAACGGTTCGACTAATTTAAACTACAATATAATGAAGAAACTACTGCTTGTGCAGGGAGGGCTGCTTTTTGCCCTCCTGACGGGGCATGCCCAGCCGTTTGCGGGTGGCGGGAATATTCCGCTTCCGCCGTATCAGCCTTCCCGCGCTGAAATTTTAGAACGTTATAAGCGGGCGAAGCTGCTTGACAGTCTCGCGACCCGGAGCATTTTCAAGACCACGGTGCGGCCGCACTGGTCGGCCGACAATACTTCGTTCTGGTACCGGAACATCATCAACAGGGACAGTACCAAAGAATATATTTATGTGGACGTCGTGCATGGCACGAGGAAGAAATTGGATGCGGAGCCCGCGGATACGGTGACGAGGAGGACGGGGTTTACGAGATGGACGGGGCGTCGCTGGGCTTCATTTGCTACGGATTCGGTGTCGCCTGACAAGCAGTGGGTGGCGGTTGTGAGGGATAATAATGTTTATATACGGCCGGCGGAGGGGGGTGACCCGGTGGCGTTCACCAGTGACGGCAGCGAGGACAAGCCGTATGGGCAGCTGGCCTGGTCGCCGGACAGCAAATATGTTGTCGGCTATCATATCACGCCGGTCAAAGACTCGGCAGTCTACTATGTGCTCTCTTCTGTTGAGGGTACTACGCGCGGCGTGTTGAAGAAGCGGCCCTACAAGCAGCCGGGGGACCCGTTCACGACCTATGAGATGTTCCTTTTCCGTCCTTCGGACAAGAAGACGACAAAGGTGAACACTCCGGTGTTGGACTTCTTTGGTGCTCCGGAGCTGCACTGGCGGGCGCGGGAGAACAGGTATTTTACCTTCGAGCGTGTCGAGCGGGGCCACCAGCGTTTCAGGGTCATCGAGGTAGATGCAATGAGCGGGGAGACCAGGGCCGTTGTCGATGAGAAGACGAATACCTTTATCTATGAGTCGCGATTGTTCACCTATTATCTGCCTGAGACGAACGAACTGCTGATGACCTCGGAGAAGGACGGGTGGCAGCATCTCTACCTGGTAGACCTGCTGACGGGCAATCAGAAAGCCGAAGTGACAAAGGGGGAATGGATCGTCCGTAATATCGACAGCGTCGACGCGAAGAAAAGGGAAGTATGGTTCTCCGCCAGCGGCATGAATCCGGGAGAGGACCCCTATTATATCCACTATTATCGTATCGGCTTCGATGGTGGTCATCTGGTGAGCCTGACGCCTGCAAAAGGAAATCATATCGTCAGCTACTCTCCCGACAGGAAATACTATCTTGATGCCTGCTCCGAGATCAACGTGCCCACTGTGACCGAGCTTCACCGGACGGCTGACGGGAAGAAGGTGCTGGAAGTTGAGCGGGCTGATGCTTCAGCCTATCTGGCGGCGGGTTTCCAATTCCCCGAGCCTTTTCATGCGAAGGGGCGGGATGGCGTGACCGATATCTGGGGAGTCATCGTGCGGCCAGTAGATTTTGATCCGACCAAGCGGTATCCCGTAATCGAAAATATCTATGCCGGTCCACAGGACGCCTTTGTGCCCAAGGATTTTACGGGGAGGTATGGGGAAATGCAGAGCATTGCGCAGATGGGCTTTATCGTGGTGCAGATCGACGGGATGGGAACGGCCAACCGGAGCAAAGCTTTTCATGATCAGTGCTGGCACAACCTGGCAGACGCGGGGTTCCCGGACCGTATCCTGTGGATAAAGGCCCTGGCGGCGAAATACCCCTATGCGGATATCGAGCGGGTAGGCTTGTACGGAACTTCGGCCGGGGGACAGAACTCGCTGGGCGGGCTTCTTTTTCACGGCGACTTCTACAAGGCGGCGGTGAGCTCGTGCGGCTGTCACGACAACCGGATCGACAAGCAGTGGTGGAACGAGCAGTGGATGGGGTATCCTGTTGGCAAGCACTATGACGAGCAGTCCAATGTGACCAATGCGTGGAGGCTTCGGGGTGACCTATTGTTGATGGTGGGTGAGGCGGATAACAATGTGCCGCCGGAGTCGACCTACCGTGTAGTGGATGCGCTGATCAAGGCCGGGAAGACCTTTGAGTTCCTGCCGTTGCCGGGGTCTGATCATACGGATGGGGGGCCTTATGGAAGGATAGAAAGAAGGGATTTCTTTGTGCGGCATCTGCTGGGAGTGGAGCCGCCGCACCGGAATGATCATGAACTGTAGGGGGGATGATGGTTAATATCTGCGCAGAATTGATTAAAAACCAATATACGTTGAAGTTGTCTTATAAATACATTTGAAAAAAAGATTTTATGGCTATAGACTGGAAAGGGGTCTTCCCTGCGTTAACTACCAAATTTACTTCCAGGGATGAACTGGATCTTAAGCTATTCGATAAGAACCTGCAATTTCAGCTGGCTTCCGGTGTGGACGGGATCATTCTCGGGGGAAGTCTTGGCGAGGCCAGCGTGCTTTCTTTTACAGAGAAAGAGCAGCTGGTAAAGTTTGCGGTCGAGGCGGTGGACGGCAGGGTGCCGGTGGTGCTCAATATCGCCGAGGGCTCAACGCGCGAGGCGCTGCAGCTGGCAGACAATGCGAAGGCCTGGGGCGCCAAGGGGCTGATGATGCTGCCGCCCATGCGCTATAAGTCGGATCATCGCGAGACGGTGACCTATTTCAAGACCGTTGCACAGTCTACAGATCTGCCCATCATGATCTATAACAATCCTGTTGACTATAAGATCGAGGTGACGCTGGATATGTTCGAAGAGCTCATTGAGTGCCCTAACATCCAGGCCGTGAAGGAGTCGACGCGGGATGTGTCGAATGTGACGCGGATGTTCAATCGGTTTGGCAAACGGCTAAGGATACTGTGCGGCGTAGATACGCTGGCCATGGAAGAGCTGCTCATGGGCGCCGACGGCTGGGTTGCGGGTCTGGTATGCGCTTTCCCGGCGGAGACGGTGGCCGTCTATCGTCTCGTGAAGGCTGGTCGCATCGAAGAGGCGCTGGCGATCTACCGGTGGTTCATGCCGGTGCTGGAGCTGGATATTCACACCAAGCTGGTCCAATACATAAAGTTAGCCGAGGTGCAGACGGGTATTGGCAGCGAGTATGTTCGTGCTCCGCGTCTGGCTCTGGAGGGGAAAGAAAGGGAAAGAATCCTGAAGGTTATCGGGGAATCCGTGGCTACGCGGCCCTCGCTGCCTGACTATCTCTCCATCCGTCTTGAGAAAACATTTGCGTAATGGCAGAAGAAAAAGTCAATTTCAAACAGTCGCTTGGCCTGTTGGATGCAACGATGATCGTTGTCGGCTCGATGATCGGGTCGGGTATCTTTATCGTCAGCGCCGACATCACCCGGAACGTGGGTTCGGCGGGGTGGCTTGTTATCATATGGGCGTTGACGGGGTTGCTCACGCTGACGGCAGCCCTTAGCTATGGGGAGCTGAGCGGGATGTTCCCGAAGGCCGGCGGGCAGTATGTCTATCTGAAGGAGGCCTTTAATCCGCTGACCGGATTTTTGTTTGGCTGGAGCTTTTTTTCGGTCATCCAGGCGGGTTCTATTGCTGCGGTGGGGGTGGCTTTTTCGAAGTTTGCCGCATACATCTTTCCGGGTATCGGCGAGCAGCATATCCTGCTCGATCTGGGTTTTGTGCGGATATCGGCTGCACAGGTCGTGTCGATCCTGCTGATCGTGGGGCTGACGTATATCAATACTCTTGGTGTTAAGGAGGGGAAGGTCATTCAGACCGTGTTTACGATGACGAAGATCGTGGCGTTGGCGGGACTGGTCATCTTCGGGTTCTTGCTGGCGGCGGACAAAGGCGTTGCGCGAGCCAACTGGAGCTCGGGTTTCCGGCTGGGAAAGCTGGAGGGCGGCTCGATCGTTCCCTATATGGGGATGGCTGCTTTCGGGGCGATCGCGGCGAGCATGGTCGGCAGTCTTTTTAGCAGTGATTCCTGGAACAACGTCACGTTCATTGCCGGGGAGATCAAGCGGCCGCAGCGGAATATCGGGCTGAGCCTTTTTCTGGGGACCCTGATCGTAACGGTCATCTATATAGCCACCAATCTGATGTACATCAATGTTCTGCCGATGGATGCCATCGCCAATGCGGAAAATGACCGGGTCGGCGTGACGGCTTCGCTCAGGATCTTTGGCGGCAGCGGGACGCTGGTGATGGCCATCCTGCTGATGATATCGACTTTTGGCTGTGACAACGGGCTTATTCTGTCCGGGGCGCGTGTATACTATACGATGGCAAAGGACGGCGTCTTCTTCCGGCAGGTGGGTGTGCTCAACCGGAATGCGGTGCCGGAGCGGGCACTGTGGATGCAGTGTATCTGGGCTTCCGTGCTATGTCTCAGCGGGAAGTACAACGAGCTGTTGCAGTATGTCATGTTTGTGGTCCTCATCTTTTATATCCTGACGATCATTGGGATATTCCGGCTGAGGAAGAAGAGGCCGGATCTGGCGAGGCCGTACAAGGCGTTTGGCTATCCGGTGCTGCCGATGGTCTATATACTGCTGGCGGGGGCGATCTGTGTGTCGATGTTTGTGTATATACCCAAATTCACGTGGCCGGGGTTGGGGATCGTGTTGTTGGGGATACCGATATACTATCTGCTTACAAAAAAAAATCATAAGAGTCCGAATGTCGACTTTACCGATTGAGCTGGCATCACTGCTGGTTTTGGTTAATGGATCCCTGCTAGTCTTAGCGGGGATTTGATTTTTCGGCCCCTTCGGGGATGGTGGATCAGGTTTTGGCCGGAGCGCGTTCTGCGTGGCGGCGGCGGTTCTCCTGTATCTCTTCGATATTGGCGTCGGCCCATCTTACCATTTCTTTTATAAGGGGGAGCAGGCTTTGGGCCAGTCCGGTCAGCTCGTATTCGACGCGGGGTGGTATCTCCGGGTACATCTTTCTTGTTACGAGGCCGTCGGCTTCCAGGCTGCGGAGGGTGACGGTCAGCATTTTCTGGGAGATATCGCCGATGGCGTTGCTCAGCTCGTTAAAACGGAGTTTGCCGCGGTCGCCGAGGAGGATGATGACGAGGATGGACCATTTGTCGCCGAAGCGGTCGAGAACCTGGCGGACGGGGCAGTTGACTGAATCAAATGGTGGATTGAGGGTTGGGGTTGCCGACGCGGGGAGGAGGGTTGTATCGAGCCCGCCGGTGGCGAGGGTTGTATTTTTTTCTGAATTTTTTTTCATTGTATTGTGTTGAAGTACAGTATTAGTTACCTGTGAGTTACTGGGTTTCGCGCGTGTGCCTTCTTGGAAGTGCGGATGGTTTCTCTGTAACTTTAACTCTCTAAAAGTAACTTAATTACTGAAATTATGAAAATTGCATTGATCGGGGCCAGTGGTTTTGTTGGTAAAGCCATCGCCCGGGAATTGATTACCAGGGGACATGTTGTGACCGCTATCTCGCGGCATCCGCAGGAAAAAGATTTTTGGGGGACCGCTGGTAGTATTGTTAGTGTCCGGGGGGACGTATTCAATATCGATGAAATGGCTGGGCTTCTGAAGGGGCATGATGCGGTGGTCAGCGCGTATAACCCGGGATGGACCAATCCGGAGATATATGCCGACTTTATGCGTGGTGCGGGGGCGATACAGGAGGCGGTGAAGAAATCGGGGGTTCGGCGGCTGATCGTCATTGGCGGGGCTGGCAGCCTGTACATTAAGCCGGGGGTTCAGCTGGTGGATACGCCGCAGTTCCCGGAGCAGTGGAAGCCCGGAGCGACGGCGGCGCGGGACTATCTCGATGTGATCAGGAAGGAGAAAGACCTTGACTGGACCTTCTTTAGTCCGGCGATCCTGATGAATCATGAGACTTCCGGTGTACGCAGGGGCCAGTATCGTATCGGCCTGGAGAATCCGGTGTTTGATGAGAAGGGGCAGAGCCTTCTCTCGGTGGAGGATCTCGCGATGGTTATTGTTGATGAGCTGGAGCGTCCAAAGCATATTAAACAAAGATTTACCGCTGGTTATTGATTAGCGCCAGCCTCCTCCGAGGCTGCGGTAGAGGCTGATGCTGCGAAGGAGGATATTTTTCCTGGCCTGAGTCACTTCCAATTCTGCGTCCAGCACGTTGCGCTGGGCTGTTATCACTTCCAGATAGGAGGCCTTGCCTACGCGGTACAGGTCGCCGGCGACTCTGACGGCGCTGGTTAGCGCTGCGGCCTCCTTTTGTTTCAATTGATAGTAGTCGGAAAAATTCCGGATGCCTTTGAGGCTGCTGGTGACCTCCTGGAAGCCGTTCAGCACGGCTTTCTGGTAGTCGTAGAGGGCGATGCGGCCTTCCGCGATTGTCCGCTGGTAGTCGGCTTTTATGGCGTTGCGGTTGAAGATGGGCGCCACCAGGCTTGCTACGGCGCCGTAGGCGATGGAGCCGGAATTGAACAGCAGAGCCGGCTTGAATGCGTTGTAGCCGACATAGGGCGAGAGGGTCAGCGAAGGGAAGAAGGCTGCGCGGGCGGCTTTTATGTCAGCGTTGAGGGCCTCGAGCCCGAGCTCTGCCGCGCGGATGTCGGGACGGTTGAGCAGCATCTGGGAGGGGAGACCTGCCGAAAGCGAATCCGGCAGGGGGGTATTGAGCAGCGAGGTATCTCTCCGGATGGGTTGGCTGGTGCGTCCTACGAGGAAGTTCAGCTGATTTTCCGTCTCTACTATTTCCTGTGCCGTGGTATAGCGCAGGCTCTTTGTATGGAGCAGCTGGGCCTGGAATTGCTGGACGGCGAGCTCGGTCGCGCGGCCGGCCTCCTTTTGCGTCTTGACCATTTCCAGCGCGTTCTCCTGCAGCTGGATATTCTTAGTCAATACTTTTTGTTCGTTGTCGAGGGTCAGCAATTCGTAATAGAGCGTGGCGATGTCGGCGGTGAGGGTAGTCGTCACCAGCCGTTGTCCTTCCCTGGTAGCGAGCCAGTGCGCGATTGCCGCCTTTTTGCGTTGGCGGAGCTTGCCCCAGAGGTCGATCTCCCACTGGCTGCGCAGCCCGAGGAAATAGTCGGGTGTGGGGTTGGGGATGTGTTCGTCGTTGTCGATGTTGGGAGAGAGGTTGGTGTCGTGGTTGCCAACGCCGTTCATGGTATAGTCACCGTATTTGTCGACGGCTGCCGATGCGCCTATCTGGATATTTGGATAAAGAAAGGTGCGGGCGTAGCGCATCCCGGCGGATGCGATCTCGATGCGCTGGAGGGCAGATTGGATATCGGGGTTGTTTGTGAGCGCGGAGTCGATCAGCTGCTGAAGCCAGGGATCGGGGAAGAACTGGTTTAGAGGGATGGAGGATATGGAGGTTGTGTCGGTGCTGCCGGTGCTGTCGGTGAAGGTGGCGGGAAGGGTGGTTTTCGGGGGTATGGAGATTTGTTTGGATGGTTGGCAGGATGGTATGGCGAGAAGGAGGATCGCGGCTGCGGCAACCACGGGGAGCTTCCGTTTTTTTATAGAGCTGAAGAGTACGAAGAGTCCCGGGATGAGGATGAGCCCGAATATAGTGCCGAAGAGCATGCCGCCTGCTGCCGCCGTCCCGATGCTGCGGTTGCCCATGGCGCCCGCTCCGTTGGCGAAGCAGAGTGGAAGAAGGCCAGCTACGAAGGCCAGGGATGTCATGAGGATGGGTCTTAGCCTTTCTTTTGCACCTTCGATAGCGGCCTGGAGGATTGAATCGCCGTGTTTTTGCCGATGGATGGCAAATTCGACGATGAGGATGGCGTTCTTGCCAAGCAGGCCGATGAGCATGACGAGGGCTACCTGGGCGTAGATATTATTCTCGAGGCCGGCCAGCTTCAGGAAGAAGAAGGCGCCGAAGATGCCGGTGGGCAGCGAAAGTATAACGGGGAAGGGTAGCAGAAAACTCTCGTATTGAGCGGCGAGCAGGAGGTATACGAACAGCAGGCATATCAGGAAGATGGCAATCGCCTGGTTGCCGGACAGCACCTGTTCGCGGCTCATGCCCGACCAGTCGAAGGTGTAGCCACGGGGCAGCTTGTCTTTAGCTACCCGGGCGATCGCTGTCAGCGCGTCGCCGCTGCTGTAGCCGGGAGCAGCGTCGCCGGTGATCATCGCCGAGGTATACATATTATAGCGTGTCAGCTGTTCGGGGCCGTGGATCTTTTCCATTCGGATAAAGGTGGACAGGGGCACCATCTCTCCTTTATCGTTTTTTACATGCAGGCGGAGGACGTCTTCCGGCTTGGTGCGGAATTCCGGAGAGGCCTGCACCATCACCTTATACATCTGGCCAAAGCGGATGAAGTTGGATGCGTAATAGCTGCCCATGAGGGTCTGCAGCGTGGACATGGCCTTGTCGATGGTCACCCCTTTTTTGGCGGCTATAGCCTGGTCCACGGAGATCAGGTACTGCGGGAAGCTGACGTCAAAGGTGCTGAAGGCGCCTGCGATCTCGGGTGACCGATTGAGATCCGCTATGAAACCGTCCGTGACGCTGGCGGTCTTTTTCAGGTCATCCGAGCCGCTGCGGTCCAGGACGCGTATCTCGAAGCCCGCGGCGTTGCCGAAGCCGGGGACGGTTGGTGGGGGAAAGAACTGGATGGCGGCGTCGCCGATATGTTTTGTCTTCTTTTCCAGCTGGCTGATGACTTCGGTCAGCGAGGCGGAGCGTTGGTCCCAGGGCTTGAGGTTGATCATGGCCATGCCATAGGACGCGCCCGCTACTTCGTTGACGAGGCTGTAGCCGGCGAGCGTGGAGACCGATTCTACTGTTGTCAGTGCTGCTGCCTCGTGTTGTACCTGGCGCAGCACCTGCTCGGTACGTTCGACCGTGGCGCCGGGCGGTGTGGTAACGTTGACGTATATCTGGCCCTGGTCTTCCGTTGGGATGAAGCCGCTGGGCAGGAGGCTGCTTGTGCCCCAGGTGGCCAGGAAGAAGAAGGCCAGCATGGCGAGGGTGATGGTCTTCTTACCTGCAATTCGGAATAACAGGCGGGTGTATCGGTTGGAGAGGGCATCGTATCCTCTGTTGAAGCCTCCGAAGGCTCTTTGGAGGAGGGTCTTTTTGGCCGGGTCGTGGCGGAGCAGCAATGCGCAGAGGGCGGGTGTCAGCGTCAGGGCGTTGATGCCGGAGATAACGATGGAGATGGCCAGCGTGAGGGAGAACTGGCGGTAGAAGACGCCGACGGGTCCCGACATAAAGGCCACGGGCAGAAAGACTGCTGACATGACGAGCGTGATGGCGATAAGGGCTCCGCTGATCGACTTCATGGCGCTGAGGGTGGCGTCCATGGCGGAAAGGTGCTCTTCCGTCATCTTTGCGTGTACGGCCTCGACCACTACGATGGCGTTGTCCACAACGATACCGATAGCGAGCACGAGGGCGAAGAGCGTGAGGAGGTTGATCGAGAAGCCCAGCAGCTGCATAAAGAAAAATGTCCCGATCAGGGCCACGGGTACGGCCAGCGCGGGTATCAATGTTGAGCGGAAGTCCTGGAGGAAGATGAAGACGACGATGAACACCAGGATAAAGGCTTCTACCAGGGTCCGCAGGACTTCGTGGATGGAGGCGTCGAGGAAGCGGGAGACGTCGTAGTTGATATTATATGACATGCCCGGAGGGAAGGAGGTAGACTTCAGTTCGGCCATCTTTTTCTTGATGGACGTGATCACTTCGCGGGCGTTGCTGCCGGGGCGTTGTTTGATGAGGATGGAGGCGGAGGGCTGGCCGTCCGTGTTGGAGACCATGTTATATGTCTGCGAGCCAAATTCGACGTCGGCGATCTCTTTGAGGCGAAGGATCGAGCCGCTGCTGTCGGCGCGGATGACGATGTTCTCGTATTGTGACGGCTCGAAGAATTTTCCGGGATACCGGAGGACGTACTGCAGGGGTTGGGGGCTGCGGTCAGAGCTCTGTCCGGTCTTGCCCGGTGCAGCTTCGACGTTCTGGTTTCGGATGGCCTGGATGACCTCGTCTGTCGCGACGTGGTAAGCCACCATGCGGTCGGGTTTCAGCCATACCCGCATTGAGTATTCCTTGGCGCCCATGATCTCGGCGCGACCTACGCCGTTGATGCGTTTGAGCTCCTGCAGGATATTGATATCTGTAAAATTGTAGATGAACTTCTCGTCGAGCGTGCTGTCCTCGCTGAGGATGTTGAGGTACATGAGCATGCTGTTCACTTCTTTTTCCGTCGTTACGCCGGCACGGATCACCTCTTCCGGCAATTCGTCGAGGATGGTGGCGACGCGGTTCTGTACGCTGACGGCGGCCTGGTCGGGGTCTGTTCCCACGTTGAAGTTGATCGTGATGACCGTGAGGCCGTCGTTGCTGCATACGGATGACATATACGTCATGCCAGGTACACCGTTGATGGCCCTTTCGAGGGGTGTGGCCACAGCCTTTGTACAGACCTCAGCGTTGGCGCCGGTGTAGTTGGCCGTGACGGTCACGGAGGGGGGAACGATGTCGGGGAACTGGGTTACGGGCAGGCTTGTCAGGGAAAGCACTCCCAGGAGCAAAATGATCAAAGATATCACCAGCGACAAAACCGGCCGCTTGATAAAAAGCTGCAACATGACAATTATTTTTTTGACGTTTGTGAGGCGTCTGGGGTAATGGATGACGTTTGTAAGGCGTCTGGGGTAATGGATTGTGGCACAATGGTCATTCCTTCGCGTACGTTCTGTGCGCCTTCGAATAGTATCCTTTCACCGGATTGGATGCCATCACGGACGAGGTAGGCGCCGGAGATGCGGGTCAGCGGCGTGAAGTTTCTCATCCGGAGGGTATTGTTCCGGGTGAGGATGTAGACGTAGCTTTTGTCCTGGATGTCGAATACAGACCGTTGCGGGATGAGGAATACGTCTTCGATCTTGTTGGAGAGGAAGAGCCTGCCTGTTGCGCCGTGGCGGAGTAATTTTTGTGGGTTGGGGAAGCGCGCGCGGAAGTCGATGGAGCCGGTGTTTTGTTCTATCTCGCCTTCTACGGTCTCTATCTTTCCGGGGTAGGTATAGCTGCTGCCGTCGGCGAGCGTGAGGCGGACCTCGGTGCTGCGCTGGTCGGGTGAGGACTGCCGGGTGCGTTCGTATTGCAGGTATTCGTTCTCCGGGATGCTGAAATAGGCGTACATCGAGCTGATGTCGGACAGGCTCGTGAGGAGGGCGCCTTCGTCGATGAGGCTGCCTGCTTTCAGTGGTATCCGGTCGATCAGTCCGTCGAAGGGGGCGCGGATGAGGGTGTAGGAGAGGTGGTTCTCTGCGCTGCGGACGGCGGCGCGGGCTTCTTCGATGTTGGCGTTGTCGGCGGCCAGTTTGGCCTGGGCGACTTCGAGCTCGGAAGCGGCGACTACCTGCTTGTCCAGGAGTATCCGGACCCGCTGGACCTCGACTTCGGAGGCTTTGGCGGCGGCGATGGAGTTGGAAAGGGCGGCTTTTGTTTTAGCAAGGGCGACCCTGTACTCTTCGTCGTTGATCTTAAAGAGGGGGTCGCCTTTTTTGACCAGGTGGCCTTCGTCGACAAAGATCGATTCGAGGAAGCCTTTTACGCGGGCGCGGATCTCGACGTTCTTTACTGCCTGGATGTCGGCGACGTAGGCGGTTTGAAGGACGGTATCTTTTTGTTCGAGCGTGAGTACGGGTAGACGGAGCGTGTCTGCTCTTTGTTTTTCGGGCTGGCCGTAGGAAGTGCAGCCTGTCTGGAATACGGAAATCAAGACCATCAACACCAGGTTGAGGTATAGGAATCTGACCATAAAATAATTATGTTTTCTCTGAATGAATCGAGGTGGGACAGCACTGTTTCGCGGGTTTGCGGGGGTGGTCCCGGTGGAAGTTTCAGGGAAACTATGGTCAGAATGGACTTAGCCGGAAGAGGAAGTTATAGTAAGACGGGAGGACGGGTTTGCGGATCAGGTGGTTGCCGTAGACGTGCCGGGTGATGCCGGGCATGCGGAAGGCGTTGAAGAGGGTCTGGAGTATTTGTTTAGGCGCCTGGATATTGATCGCGAGGCCGCGGATGATGGAAAGGGTGTGCCGGTGGAAGGACTTGAAGGGAGCTTTGCCCTGGTCATCGTCGTCGTCCTGGAACTGGCTGATCAGCATATTGAGGAGGGAGGTGGAGCTGGTGTGCGAGTCGACGTCGGCGACCATCGGCCGGCCGTTGAACGACTTGACTGCGGTCCCTGTATAGAAGCAGAACAGGCTATTGACCAGACAGCATAGTGTAAATATGTATATCCACTTTCTCCGCATAGGCTAACGGGGGCAAAGGTAGGGAAAATCGCTCATTATTGGGGAGGGGGTTGCCGGGGGGAGGTGACCGGGGGATGGAGGATGAGGGTTACTGCGGCTGGCGGATGCTGGAGTCGCGGATCTTGAGCTCTGTCTCGAGGACCTTTTTCTGGAACTGGGTGACGGGACGCTTGCTTTCGAGCAGCTGGATGAGGAGGTCGGTGGCGAGCTGTCCCATTTCGAGGGCCGGCTGTGTGACTGCGGTGAGGGAGGGGTAGAAGATGTCGGCCGAGATGGAGTTGGTGAAGCCTACCAGCGCCACCTGCTGGGGGACGGAGATCTGCATTTTTTTCAGCAGGCTGAGGGTAGTGGTGCTGAGCCGGTCGCTGGCGGTAAAGATGGCGTCGGGTTTTACTTTCAGCTGCAGCAGTTCGATCAGGGCTTGTTGGGTCTCTTCGGGGATCATGCCGCCGTGCTGGACGAATTTTATGTATTGGGGATCGGGGGTAAGTCCGGCGTCTGTGAGCGCTTTTTTATAGCCTTCGAGTCTTTCGAGGGTGATGGACAGGCTGCCGCTGCTGGTGATCTGTGCGATGTGGTGGTATCCTTGTTGCAGGAGGTGTCTGGTGGCCTCGTATGCGCCTTTGAAATTATTGGCGATGACCTTGTGGGTGGATATCTCGTCGGTGATCCGGTCGAAGAATACTATGGGGAGGCCTTTTTGGTGGAGGCGGATGAGGTGATCGACGTTTTTTGTTTCGGCTGAGAGGGATATGATCAGGCCGTCGACTGAGCGGGAGGAGAGGTTTTCGGTGCCGGCTACTTCTCTTTCATAGGACTCCTGGCTTTGGGTGATGATGACGTTGTAGTCTTTCTGGCGGGCGACGGATTCGATGCCGTTGATGACCTGGGAGAAGAAGTTGTTGTCGATATTGCAGACGATGACGCCGATGGATTTGCTGCGGCCTCTTTTGAGGCTTTGGGCGATGGGGTTGGGTTTGTAGTTGTTTTTACGGGCGTAGGCGAGCACCTGCTGTTTGGTCTCTTCGCTTATCTCATGGCTGCCACGCAGCGCCTTTGAAACGGTCGATACAGACAGGTTGAGCGCCTTCGCAATATCCTTTATGGTGATCGCTTCAAATTTCATTCACTTGTTGCCTTTGTGGGCGTTGGTCGCAAACGTTTTCGTAAATAAAGTACGTATTTTCTACAGCAATTACCTAATTCCGCAGTAGACTTGTCCCCTGGCAGACAAAGTTAACGATCTGTTCATTAATAAATTATGAGTGACCTGTTTAATTTAAAAGGGAAGATAGCCCTTGTCACCGGCTGTAATAAGGGTATTGGCCGGGCTATGGCGTTGGGTTTGGCGGAGGCGGGGGCAGATATCATTGGGGTCTCCGCGTCATTGGAAGGTTCGGGGAGTGAGATTGAAAAGTCGGTTGTTGCGCTTGGTCGGCAGTTTTTCCCTTTTCGGGCTGATCTGACGGATCGGGACAGCACGTACCTATTCGTCCGGCAGGTGAAGGAGAAGCATCCGGTGATCGATATCCTGGTCAACAATGCGGGGATGATCCTTCGTCAGCCGGCGGCGCAGCACACTGATGAATACTGGGATAAGGTGTTGTCTATAAACCTCGATGCGGCTTTTATCCTTGCCCGTGAGTTCGGGAAGGAGATGCTTGTCCGCCGGAGCGGCAAGATCATTTTTACGTGTTCGCTGCTGACCTTTCAGGGAGGCATCAACGTCCCGGGCTATGCGGCGAGCAAGGGGGCACTTGGGAGCCTGGTCAAGGCGTTGGCGAATGAATGGGCGTCTCAGGGGGTCAATGTCAACGGGATAGCCCCGGGTTATATCAGCACTGACAATACCGAGGCGCTTCGCAATGATCCCGTGCGGAGCAAGTCGATCCTGGACCGGATACCTGCGGCCCGCTGGGGTGAACCGGAAGATTTCAAGGGGCCGACCGTATTCCTGGCCTCGGCAGCATCTAATTATGTACATGGCACTATCCTCACCGTTGACGGCGGATGGATGGGCCGCTAAACCGATAAAACACTGTTCGATATGGAAGTAAGATATGAACATAGTCAGAAGGAAGTCCGTGGGATGACCACAGAAGAATTAAGGAGCTCTTTTCTGACGGACAAGCTGATCCAGGAAGATACTATCCGGATGGTATATACGCACTATGACCGTGTGATCATGGGGGGAGCCTGCCCGGTGAAGCAGCGGCTGAAGCTGGAAACGCATCCTGAGCTGAAGGCCGACTACTTTCTGCAGCGCCGTGAGATCGGGATCATCAATGTGGGAGGACCGGGCAGAGTGATCGCGGATGGGGTCAGCTATGAGCTGGACAAGCTGAATTGTCTATATGCCGGAAAGGGAGTTAAGGAGGTGATCCTTGAGAGTGTGGATGGTGCGGAGCCGGCGTACTACTTCTTATTGTCTGCGCCTGCGCATGCTTCGCATCCGGTGCAATTCCTGCCCAAGGAGAAGGCGTTGCCGCTGACGACGGGATCGGCGGAGACCTCGAATCACCGGACGATCTACAAGTATATACATGCCGACGGTATACAGAGCTGTCAGCTGGTGATGGGGCTGACGATATTGAAAACGGGGAGTGTCTGGAACACTATGCCGGCACACACGCACAGCCGCCGAATGGAGGCTTATTTCTATTTCGATGTGCCCGAACAGCAGCGGGTCTTCCATTTTATGGGGCATCCGCAGGAGACGCGTCATCTGCTGGTGGCCAATCACCAGGCGATCGTCAGTCCGCCCTGGTCGATACATTCCGGATGTGGGACCAGCAATTACTCTTTTATCTGGGGGATGGCTGGTGAGAACTATACGTATACCGATATGGATTTAGTAAATATATCGGATCTGCGATAATTGTATTACTTTCGAAACTATGTCTAACGTGTCTCAAATTGCCTCGACTACAGAGACGGGTGTTGCTGTAGGCCGTTATCGGTGGACGATCTGTGCCCTATTGTTCTTCGCTACGACGATCAACTACCTGGATCGTTCTGTTATCAGTTTTTTAAAGTCAACATTTACCAGGGATATGCACTGGGACGACGCCGACTACGCCAATGTGGAGATCGCGTTCAAGTTTGCATATGCTGTCGGTCTGCTTATTGCCGGACGCGTTGTCGATAAATTAGGCACCAAGCTCGGATATGCGGTGGCGACAGGTATGTGGAGTCTGGCGGCGATGTGTCATGCTTTTACGAGTACTGTGTTTGGCTTTGGCGTTGCGCGTAGTGCGCTGGGGGTGAGCGAGGCGGGGAATTTTCCGGCTGCGATCAAGACGGTAGCGGAGTGGTTTCCCAAGAAAGAGCGGGCATTTGCGACAGCTATCTTTAATTCGGGTGCGGGTATCGGGGCGATCGTCGCGCCGCTGAGCGTACCCTTTATCAATGCGATATGGGGTTGGAAGGCGACGTTTGTCATCACGGGCGCGATTGGATTTATATGGCTGATCTTCTGGTATATGATGTATGAGGTGCCGGAAAGACATAAGAAGCTGTCTGCTGCGGAAATGAACTATATCAACGGCGATCCGGGTTCTGAGAAGAGCACGGAGGCGGCGGAGGATGGCACTACCAGGCGTCAATTCTCGTGGATCCGGCTGTTGGGTTTCCGGCAGACCTGGGCTTTTGCGATCGGCAAGCTGTTGACGGATCCTATCTGGTGGTTCTATCTGTTCTGGCTGCCGGATTTTCTGAAGAGTGAGTATCATATGGGCGATGAGGCGGTGGCGTTGCCTGTCGCGACAGTTTATATAATGGCTACGGTGGGTGGAATCTGGGGAGGGTGGCTGCCGATGAGCTTCGTCAATAAGGGCTGGCCGAATTTCAAGGCCCGGAAGACGTCGATGCTGATCTTTGCGTTCCTTGTGATACCGGTAGTTTTTGCGCAGGTTGCGGGGAATATCAATGTGTGGTTTGCGGTTGTGATCATTGGGATCGCGGCTTCGGCGCACCAGGCGTGGAGCGCGAATATCTTTACGACCGTGAGCGACATGTTCCCGAAGAAGGCTACGGCGTCGGTGACGGGTATTGGGGGGATGGCCGGGGCGCTGGGGGGTATTTTGCTGTCGGCGTTGGTGCAGAAGAATCTGTTCGTGCATTATCGGGCGATCGGGAAGATAGAGATCGCCTATTATATAATGTTCGCGGTGTGTGGGGGAGCGTATCTGCTCGCGTGGGTGATCATGCATTTTTTGGTGCCGAGGATGGCGCCGGCGAAGCTGGATTAGGGACGCGGGTTGCGCGGTGGTTGGTGGCGCGGGTATTGGGGGTGGTTCACATTTTTTGGCTGGAGGCGCGCACGGTGAGTTCGGTATTCAGCACGCGTGTTTCAAATTTTGTTACGGGGTGTTTGCTTTCGATCAGCTGGATCAGCATTTCCATGGCCACCTGGCCCATTTCGAAGGCGGGCTGGCGGATGCTGGTGAGCGGGGGTTGGAAGATGTCGGTCAGCAGTGAGTTGGTAAAGCCGACGAGGGCAATTTCTTCGGGTATCCGCACTTTTCTTCTTGCCAGTGTGGCGAGGCAGCCTGTCGAGAGCTTGTCGCTGGCGGCGACGATGGCGTCGGGTCTCTTTTTAAGATTGAGCAGGCTATCTACTGCCTCTTCTGTTTCTTTGTCGATAAGGCCGCCGTATTTGCAATATTTTACCAGGGATTCGTCATAGCGGATGTGGTGATCGGCCAGGGCTGCTTTGTAGCCGGCCAGTCTTTCCTTTGTAATGGACAGGTAGGGGGAGATGGTGAGGTGGGCGATGCGCTGGAAGCCCTGGTTGATGAGGTGTTCGGTGGCCTGGTAGGCTCCGTTGAAGTTGTTGGCGATGACTTTATGCGTCGTCATCTCTTCAGTGATCCGGTCGAAGAATACGATGGGCAGGCCCCGGTCGTGGAGCTTGTTGAGGTGGGAGAGGTCTGTCGTTTCGGTAGAGAGTGAAACGAGGAGGCCATCTACCGATCGGGAGGCGAGGTACTGTGTGTTGGAGACTTCGCGCTCGAAGGATTCGTGGCTTTGCGAGATGATGACGTAGTAGCCTTTTTTATATGCGACGGATTCGATGCCGTTGATGACCTGGGAGAAGAAGTTGTTGGCTATCTCGCAGACGACGATGCCAATGGAGCGGCTTCTTTTTTCTTTGAGGCTAAGGGCGATGGGGTTGGGGCGATAGTTGATCTTTTCGGCGTACTCGAGGACCAGCTTTCTGGTCTCGGCGCTGATCTCGTAGCTGCCTCTGAGGGCCCGGGAGACGGTTGAGGTGGAGAGGCCAAGGGCTTTGGCGATGTCTTTTATGGTAATGGCTTCGAATTTCAAGCTGGCAAGTTTAGCAAAAACTGATTAAAATTAATGTTATTTTCGGTCACTTAATACTGTTTGCCATGCTTTCTTATCCCGTTCGTATTGCCCTTATTGCCGCGCTTGGCGGATTTCTGTTTGGATTTGAGACCGTAGTTATTTCCGGAGCCGAGCAGACGCTTGAGAAGATCTGGCATTTGAGTAGCTGGTGGCAGGGGTTTACGGTGTCTTCCAGTCTTTATGGGACTATCATTGGATCGCTGGTCGCGGGATTTCCTGCGCAGCGGTATGGCCGTAAGAGGACCTTAGAGGTCGTGGCGATTTTCTTTATTGTGGCGGCGGTGGGGTGTGCGTCTGTGTCTGCGTGGGGGTTGTTTATTTTCTTTCGTATCATCGGCGGGCTTGCGGTGGGGGCTTCTTCGGTGATAGCGCCGATGTATATATCAGAGATCGCTCCCGCGGGGTTGAGGGGCCGTCTGGCTGGTTCGTTCCAGCTGAATATTGTGGCGGGTATCTTTATCGCGTATCTGACCAATTTTGCTTTTTCCGGTATGGGGGCTGACGGCTGGCGGTGGATGCTGGGCGTTATGACAGTGCCGGCGGTGTTGTTTGCGATATTAGTACTTCGGATACCCGAGAGTCCGAGGTGGTTAATCTTAAATAACAATGAGGAGGCGGCCCGGCCGGTGCTGGCGAGGTTGGGGGAGCAGAATGTGGAAGCCGCGATCAGCGCGATCCGGACATCGGTGCGGGAGCACGAGGGGGCGTCTGCGCGGGAGAGTCTTTTCAAGATGCGGTACATCAAGCCTATCCTGTTTGCGGTGCTGTTGGCTATGTTCAATCAGCTTTCGGGGATCAATGCTATTCTTTATTATGCGCCGCGTATCTTCCAGATGGCGGGTTTTGACCAGGGGGATGCTTATCTGCAGCCTGTCTATATCGGTGCGGCGAATCTGCTGTTCACGCTGATCGCGATGACGGTGATCGACCGATTCGGGAGGAAGAAGCTACTGATCATCGGGTCGCTGGGGATGATCCTGTTCCTTGGGCTTACGGCTTTGTTCTTCAAGAGTGTGGACGTGGGGGGCGCGGTTCACGCGGCAGGCAGCAATAAATTCGTGCTGCTGTATCTGATCGGGTTTATTGCCTTTTTTGCGTTCTCGCAGGGTGCGGTCATCTGGGTTTTTATCTCGGAGATATTTCCCAATTCGGTGCGTTCGCAGGGCGGGTCGTTGGGTAGCTTTACGCACTGGGTCATGGCGGCGATAATTTCCATGACCTTTCCTGTAATCGTGGAGGGGAGCAAGAATGGGGGGTATCATTCTTTCTTATTTTATAGTGGCATGATGGTGTTGCATTTGGTGTTCGTGTGGCGGTTCTTGCCGGAGACGAAGGGGAGGACGCTGGAGGAGATACAGCGGGAGCTGGGGATAAAATAGGGGGTGTGCGGTGTTTGGGGGCGGCGGCGCCGCGTGGGTGTTTTGGGGGATGGGGTGTAAATTTTTAAATTTCAGGATATGAAAAAGTTATTGTTTGCAATTGTTATGATGGCAAGTGTCGGGGGTGTACGAGCTCAGGGTGAGGGTGCTTCGAAGGAAGTGGCTGCTGCGGTTGAATCGCTGCGTAAGGCGCTGATCGACCCGACGAAGGAGAACCTGGATGCGATCGCGATGGACGAGCTGACCTATGGTCATTCCAATGGGGTCATCCAGGACAAGGCTGCGTTTGAGGAAGCGCTGCTGACGAAGAAGTCGGATTTTGTGACGATCGATCTTACGGATCAGACGATAAAGGTAGTTGGTAATATGGCCTGGGTGAGACATACTTTATCTGCGACGAATAATGATGGGGGGAAGCCGGGGACGGCGCATCTCTATGTATTGTTGGTGTGGACGAAGGCCAAGGGGAAGTGGAGGTTGCTGGCAAGGCAGGCGGTGAAGGTGCCGGGGTAGCGGACCGGATGAGGATCATTTGATAAAGACTGGGAAAGCTTCAATGGAGTTGGCAGGCGATTTAAGGTTATAAAAGTTTTGCCAGTTCGTCCGGGGAAGGGAGGATGCCCTGCATTTCCTGGGGAATCTCTTTTGTGGTGCGATAAGTAGCTACTCCCATTGCTTTGTCGATCGATCTTACGGCGAATTCGACGATGGTATTGTTTTTTTCTTTGTCGTTCTCTTCCAGGGTAATGAAATCAAACAGGTAATCGTCCCGGAATACCTGGAGTGCGTCGGCTTTTAGGTTTTCGGGAAGGGTGTTGTTGAAGTTGTTGGGTACTTTGCGCTGGTATTTGTAGAGATTGGAATTTATGTGATGTTCCAGGATTCGCACCGACCAGAACCGGGTAGCTGCCTGATCAATGTAGGAAAAGCGTTCTTTGTAGGATTTGCATTTGGAAATCAATAACATATGGTGGGTGAAACTGATGTTATACCAGGTTTCGGGTAATTGGCCAGACAGTGTCTGGCCAAATGGGGTTTGGTGTGACTGATCTGGTAGGGACGGCAATTCTGACGTTGGTGACGGCAGAGATTGGGCATTTTGCAATTGGCCAGGCAGTGACTGGCTAAATTGGTGGTGACCGTATTCCAGCGCAAATTGGCGCATGTT
>Ga0105239_10002824_pt1 | contig 21720 bp, 17 predicted proteins | sample KBSC44metaG_FD_92761 | JGI IMG/M metagenome (GOLD analysis project Ga0105239, IMG submission 92761) | Corn rhizosphere microbial communities from Kellogg Biological Station, Michigan, USA - KBS C4-4 metaG | ecosystem: Host-associated > Plants > Roots > Rhizosphere > Soil | place: Michigan, USA... | reverse complement strand
TCCGCCGGCCGTGGCATCTCAGTCAATCTGTCTCATCTTCCCTATCTCATTCTTTTCACATTATTCGCGCTGTTTATCAGCTGGCTCAGCGCCTCGCGACGGCATGCCGAGCAATACCTGCGTCAAGCCCGCAACGAACTCCAGAGGAAGGTGGCAGAACAGATCGACGAATTGCGCGAGCAGGCCAGACTGCTCAATCTCACACATGACAGCATCTTCGTGCGGAACACGAATGACGCAATCACCTATTGGAATCGTGGTGCGGAGGAGTTGTACGGTTGGAAGGCAGAGGATGCGTTGGGCAAGGTCACGCACCAGCTGATGCAGACGGAATTTCCGGCGCCCCTCGCAGAAATCCAGGCAGAGTTGCTGCTCACCGGCCGCTGGGAAGGCGAACTGGTGCAGACCAAAATCGACGGAACCCATGTCGCGGTCGCGAGCCGATGGGCGCTGCAAAGAGACGACTCAGGTAAACCCATCGGCGTTCTTGAGACCAACAATGACATCAGCGAACGGAAGCGGGCCGAAGAAGCGCTGCGCCAGTTACGGGCTGATCTCGCACACGTCAGCCGCGTCACCACCATGGGAGAGCTGACCGCCTCCCTGGCGCACGAAGTAAACCAGCCGATCGCCGCCGCTCTTACCGACGCCAACACGTGCTTGCGCTGGCTTACGCGTGATCACCCGGAAGTACAAGAAGCCCGCGAGGCTGCGTCGAGAATGGCTAAAGACGCCGCCCGTGCGGCAGAAATCGTCAATCGGATCGGCCTGCTGTTCAAGAAGAGTACACCGCAACGGGAGTCAATTGATGTCAACGAAGTTATTCGAGAGATGATCGTCCTCTTGCGCAGTGAACTGACGCGGTTTTCGATAGCAACACGGACGGAGCTGGCGCCACGACTTCCCCGAGTGATGGGAGATCGTGTGCAATTGCAGCAGGTTTTGATGAACCTCATCCTCAATGGCATCGACGCCATGAAGGATATGAACGCCGGCGAACTCACCATTGCCTCGCAGTACGGCGAGGACAGTCACCTTTTGATCTCGGTTAGCGATACCGGTATGGGACTGCCCCCAAAGCACGTAGACCAGATCTTCAATGCGTTCTTTACGACCAAGCCTCATGGGACCGGCATGGGGCTGTCGATCAGTCGCTCTATCGTGGAGTCGCATAACGGGCGCCTGTGGGCGACGGGCAACTCTCCGCACGGGGCAATTTTCTATGTCAGCCTCCCCACCAAAAGCGAGGCAAACGAATGACGCCTGCAGCCACTCCCACAGTGTTCGTGATTGACGACGATGACATGGTCCGAGCGGCCATCCAAGGCATGCTTAAATCGGTGGGTTTGGGTTCCGAGACCTTCCGAACACCACAAGAGTTCTTGCGCGGTACGCGGCCGGACGGCCCAAGTTGTTTGATTCTGGACGTGAGGCTCCCTGGAATCAGCGGTCTGGACTTTCAGCACAAGTTGGCCGACGCAGGCATCCGGATTCCCATCATCTTCATCACCGGTCATGGAGATATTCCAATGACCGTGAAGGCGATGAAATCAGGTGCTGTGGAGTTCCTGACGAAGCCCTTCCGGGACCAGGACTTGCTGGATGCGATCCACCAGGCGTTGGATCGCGACCGTGAGACGCGCAAACATCAGAGTGAGGTGGGTGAGTTGCGAAGGCGCTACGAGTCGTTGACCACACGCGAGCGCGAAGTCATGGCTCGAGTAGTTTCGGGCACGCTCAATAAGCAGATAGCTTTTGAGCTCGGGACCACCGAAATCACCGTCAAGATCCAACGTGGGCACGTAATGCGGAAGATGCAGGCCGACTCGCTGGCGGAATTGGTGAGAATGGCGTCGAAGCTCGAGCTTCCACCCGACAAGAGCTAGCTTAGGAATGCATTGCGAGCCTCTCAACGGAAGGGATAAACGGAAAGCCTTGTCCGCAGGGATCTTTTCGAATCTGAAGTCAATGTCGTGTCTCCTGTCCCCGAGGCACAAGCTTTTACTTTCACTCGACCCATCAAAGTCGATGCACAGGAGCGATACTCGCAGCTGATATTCCGGATCTCATACCAAGGTATGATTGTGCGGCCATCTAAGTATGATTGTGCCTCGACCTAAGCATGATTGTGTCATCGTTGACCGCGCTGCTAAGGTTGCGGCATGGCTACTGAAAGAAATGCCAAATTGGTTGCGATTGTCGATGACGATGACTTGATGCGCAGCGCATTGCAGGGCTTGCTGAAATCGGTCGGCCTGCGAGCCCAAACGTTTGCTTCGTCGGAAGAATTCCTCCAGTCCGGGCGACAGCGCGAGACTGCATGTCTGATCGCAGATATTCGCATGCCGGGAATGTCCGGTCTGGAATTGCAGGCCAAGCTCAACGCAGATCACTGCAGGATTCCGACCATCTTCATCACGGCACACGGCGACGAGAAAATGCGGATGCAGGCCTTAAGAGCAGGCGCAGTGGAGTTCATGGCAAAACCATTCGACGACGAAGTCCTGCTCGAGAGTGTCCGGGCAGCTCTGGAGCGTTGATCCCAATTAGAAGCGTGCACGCAGCGCGAGGGGGTTGTCTGTGGCACCTACCGGGATGCGGACTCGTGATCACGAGTCCTATGAGCGCAGATTCGAGCAGGTCATAGGCAACAGTCCCGCTCTGGAAGCGGTGCTCGAGCAAGTGGAGCGAGTCGCCCCCACCGGTTCTACGGTGTTGATCCAGGGAGAAACAGGCACCGGTAAGGAACTCATCGCGCATGCGATTCACAGCATCAGCTCGCGGTGCGGACGTTCGTTTATAAGGCTGAATTGCGCTGCCATTCCACTGGATCTGCTCGAAAGTGAGCTCTTCGGCCACGAGAAGGGCGCGTTCACCGGAGCCATCGCCCAAAAGATCGGTCGTTTCGAGTTGGCCGACAAAGGCACGCTGTTCCTCGACGAGGTGGGTGATATTCCGCCCGCGCTGCAGCCCAAATTGCTGCGCGTCTTGCAAGAACAGGAATTTGAGCGTTTGGGGAGCCCCCACACTCATCAACTAGACGTACGGCTGGTGGCCGCAACCAACCGTGATCTTGAGGAGATGGTGAAGCGGGGCGAATTTCGTAGCGATCTCTATTATCGTCTGAATGTGTTCCCCCTTCTGCTGCCACCGTTGCGGGAGCGCCGCGAAGACATTCCCGCCCTGGTAATGCATTTTGCCGAGATTCTCGGGCGCCGGATGGGGAGGGAGATCGAACACATCCCTCCAGAGACGATGTCTGCGCTCAGTTCCTACTCGTGGCCGGGGAATATCCGCGAACTGCAGAACCTGATCGAACGCGCCGTAATCCTTTCCAACGATGGTGTGCTTCCCAATCCCTTGCCCAACGCAGAAACTGAGCAGCGCGCCGCTACCCCTCCGGGCGCAACCACGCTGCGCGACTCTGAACGGACTCTGATTCTGCAGACGCTGGAAGCAGTCGGCTGGGTAATTGGCGGTCCGAAAGGTGCAGCTGCCAAACTTGGATTGAAACGTACTACGCTGATCCACAAGATGCAGAAGCTGGGAATTTCCCGGCCTGGCGTCCAAAGCAGCCGGGACGTAATGGGCCGAGCACCACGGGTGCCAGCCTCATCGTCGCAACTGCAGTAGCGCCGATCGGCTTCGCGGAACCTTCATTGCCTTCGGCGGGCGACACAACCTAACTCGAGCCATCGGTCTTCGCCTCGCGCGATGATTTGACCAACTTTGCGAGAGGCATGTGATGCTCAAAGAGCGCCGGAAATATCAGCGGGGACGCCTGCTATTCGTTCGCCATCAACACTCGATGACATTCACTGCAAGACCTGCCAGAGAAGTCTCCTTGTAACGGGCCTGCATGTCGCGACCGGTTTCATACATGGTGCGGATTACCTGATCCAGCGAAACCTTGTGGCCTCCAGTTTCGTTCATCGCCATGCGGGCTGCATTGACAGCTTTGGCGGCTCCGAATGCATTTCTTTCGATGCAGGGGATTTGCACCAACCCGCCGATCGGATCGCATGTCATACCGAGATTGTGCTCCATGCCAATTTCAGCCGCGTGCTCAATTTGCTCGTTGGTTCCGAACAGAGCTGCGACCAAGCCACCTGCTGCCATGGAGCATGCAACTCCCACTTCTCCTTGGCATCCTACCTCCGCGCCCGAGATTGAGGCATTTTCTTTGTAGAGAACTCCGATCGCACCAGCGGTAAGCATATAACGGAAGATCCCTTCTTCATTCGCACCTTCAATGAACTTTTGATAGTAGTGGCCGACCGCGGGAATAATCCCGGCTGCGCCGTTGGTGGGCGCTGTGACTACACGGCCGCCAGCGGCGTTTTCTTCGTTGACGGCCATCGCAAAAACATTGATCCAATCCATGACGTTGAGCGGGTCAGCCGGCTGTCGCTTGACCAAACCTCGATACATCTTGGGGGCACGGCGGCGTACGTTCAATCCGCCAGGAAGTATGCCTTCAGTGTGAAAACCGCGCTGAGTACAATCTTCCATCGCCTGCCAGATACGGGATACACCCTGCCTGATTTCGTTTTCGCTTCGCACGGTCTTCTCATTTTCTAGAACCATTTCCCAAATGGCTCTCCCTTTTTCCTGCCCCAGTTCCAGGAGTTCGGCGGCGCTTCTGAATGGATACGGGATTGGCCCGGCGATTGATCTTTCGTTTGCCTGTTCTCCTTCGGCCAGGATGAAACCGCCGCCGATGGAATAGAAAATCTTGCTGGTGATTTGGTTCCCGGCATCGTCGTAGACGGTGAAACGCATACCATTGGAATGACCGGGAAGAATTTCTGTCTTACGAAACACTAGGTCGTCATCGGAATTGAAATTGATGAGGTGTTTGCCAAGCAAAGGAAGACTATGATGGGTACGAATCTCGGCTAACTTTGCATCTATGCTCGCCGGATCAACCTGATCGGGAATTTCTCCCGACAATCCCAAAATAATGGCCCGGTCAGTACCGTGGCCCTTTCCCGTAAGGGCCAGAGATCCAAATAGCTCAACCTTGATGGCGAAAGTTTTCCCCAGGTGCCCAGAGGAACTCAGTTCCTGGACAAATTGCCGGGCCGCTCGCATGGGGCCGACTGTGTGGGAACTTGAAGGCCCGATACCGATCTTGAACAACTCAAAAATACTGGTCATACTTCGTAAACAAATCTAAGCATCGCCCACTTTACCTGTCGAACTCCCAGGCACGACCGGACTGAATCAGGCATACCTGTCAGCATCATCATTCCACCCATCATGAGATTACGCGTAATCGCCCCGCCAAGCCAAATGACTGCGAACTTAATTCAGATCGACACGTCTCGATGCTGCTCCCGGCAGAGTTATTCAACGGGCACTTCCGCGGGTAGGCACCAGTTTCGACAGTACGTTGCCAATGACCTGGGGTTCATGCTCTCCCGACTTACCTGATAGTGTGTATGACCGCTCAAAACCTTTGGGCCCTTCCACTTTCATCTCCCAGTTATCTGTAGCACGCGATCCAACAATGGTGACGCGCCACGTGCCCGGCTTGTCACTCAAGACGTGCTCAACCACCGCGACGATCTCGCTCCGCGTCGCAATCTCCCCGATATTGTGCATCTCGACAGTCGCTGCCATATCTCGATTATTGTAACCAGAGAGCGAATCATTCTTGGTGCAAAACGCTCCAGGCCGCGTGGACAGCACCAGTCAAGCCCCCGGTGGAATGGCTATTCACAATTCCTGTTGAAAACTGGGAACTCCGCAGGAGTAAGAGCAGATAAGAAAGGATGCCCTGTTCTTTCTACTGAACTAACGAACCCCTTCCCTCGAAATAGGCTGGCCGGGCAGGATTCGAACCTCGCATGGCGTGATTAACGGTCACATGCCTTTCCCGCTTGGCTACCTGCCAAAAAAGCCGAAGGCCCCGCTTTTTGGTCGAGGCCTTCGAGAACTTGGAGCACTAGGCATTAGTCAGACCAATCCCGAGGGCCGACGGGGATGTGGTGCTTCGTTACCGTTGCCGCCTCTGAATCTTGTCAGCTAGCGCCGGGCACGATCAACCTGCACCAATATGACGCAGTGCGCTCTAGGTCTCAATTCCCCAGCCATTGAATCCAAGGGACCTATCGTTATATGAAATTGGTTCGGGATTTGAAACTGGGCGGGCAGGAAATGCGGTTAAGGGCGGGATTGATCTTGAGCATCGAGAACGAACTTGAATGTTCCCCAGAGTTGCGGGGTCAATTCGGCTTCACTGGGAATATCAGAAACTAAGCCTGTCGCCTTATTTGACCAATACACTCGTTGCACGGTTCTTTGTCCGTCGCCGCGTAACACTCCGATGTCGCCGCGCACTACCCGGCCAATAGCAGGCTTCAAACCCAGCACATCGAGCGAGATCGAGAATTCAACGTCGCCATTCACAGAACTGCTTGCGGCAGAAATGTCCCCCCCTCTTACCAGTTCTACCTGGTGGCTTACATCTTCCACATCATCGAATCTGATTGTGCGCAGCGGAGATTCAAACAGCGTGCTATTTTTCTGTCCTCCGGAAGCAACTGGACGATATAACACAGCGACCGGTCTCCCCTTCACCAGGGCCACAAGCAGACGCAGGTCTCCCTTGCCTGCGGACTTTCGTTGAGGATCTGCGCTAGGATCGGTTCCCAGCATCAGGTCAAAAGCACCTCCGGTCTTGAAGAGGTTCGGCAATGAGGCTCCGGAGTTGTCGAGGGCATGAGCGTCTGATGTCTTTAGAGCAACATAGAGCCGATCTCCTGCGATTCTCATTGCGACTGCGGTTTGCGATTTCTTTTGCTGCCAGTCACCCTGCTGCTGAGTCCGTTCGTCAATCGTGACAAATTGATTAGGATCCCATTCGGCGAGGCGCCCATCTAACCTAAGTGGTTTTGTCCTCACTGGGATGATCAAGGCATCGGACCTTGTTTCTGCTCGCTGCCGTGCAGACTCTTTGCCAATGAAAAATTCTTTGCACTGCGCCAGTTGTTCCGTGGTTACATGAATTGTCTGAGGTGCGATCCGATGGATCGTATCAAGGCCATCCACCCGGATAATGCTGGGGAAATTGGTGACAACATAGATTTGACCGTCTTCGGTCTGGGTAATCGAAGGCCAGAAATTTTCTTCGCCCAAGGTCAAGTCGGAAACAAACATTCCTCGGATAGCACGTGGACGTTGCGCCCATGAAGCCGTTGGAGAACGCGAATCCTTAAATAAGGTCGTCACGAATAGTCCATCTGTCGTGAAGAGATAGATTGTTCCTTTATTTCCGTTGATTGCCCAGAGCTCGACATCGCTTGCGTTGTGGAGTTGGAAGGATGGGCCGAGCACACGCGTGGTGCCGATTAATTCGCCAGGAAATTCTGGTGGAGGAGAGCTATGCGAGGCATGAAGCCCAGGCCACAGGCTTGGATAAGACCATTTCGCGACTCCGTTTTCAGCACCAGAAAGGGATTGCGGCGCAAAGGGCTGCGGCGCGGTCGTGAGAATTGTCCAAGTGCCAGCGGTGGACAAGACCTGCCCTCCACCTGAAGATGCTGGCCGTTGGGTTTGCATGGCTAACGGCTTGCCTTTGCTTAAGTCGTAAAGTGGAATTCCTGCGGCGTTGAACCCAACCGGCTTGTAGCTCATGGCTGTATCGGTCACTAGTTCCAAGCTGGTAGAAACCGTCACAGTGCGCACGGTCCCTGAGGTTAAAGTAACTTCAGCAGGCTGTGGTGTCCCATCTCCATTCAAGTCTGACCAGGCGAAAGTTAATCCCGAAAGGTTGGGCAATCTGGCGGGACTGGGTTGTTGATTCTCGACCGAACGCACCTGCGTTCTGAACGCAAGATTCTGCAAGGGCTGCCAGTAGTCCGCTCGACCAAATGCAGCAACAGGCACGGCAACATTGCCTTTGCTTATCCACAAACCGACAACGGGCGTCCCCGTGGTTGGATCAGAATTATACGCGTTGGTGAAATATTTTCGGCCTCCGAGATAAATAGGAAAATCCGGATTTTCACTGGCGCCGAATTTCTTGTAGCGACTGCCACTTTCTTGAAACAGTGGATTCCGTTCCGGAGTAACATTCGTTGGTACCAGGGGAGTTTCATCATTGTTCAGACGATATTGGATTGCAGTGAGAGTGCTTTCGCCGGTCTTCCAGTCCAAACGAAACGTCATTCCATTCAGGTAGAACAGAGTCTTATCTTTGGGATCGAGATTGCCACCTCCACCGTAGGTAGGTGGCCCGTAGAAAGCACGAACGAAATGGCCGTTAGCATCCCAGATACTCACTCTCTTCGGCTGGAAATCCTCTTCTGCCACCCAAAGCCGATTTCGGTTATCGATCGTGACGCCTTTGGGATGATGCATTAACTTGGGATCGTAAGGTCCCGAGGTAATGGGGCCCGTATCTCCAATCGCTCTCAGAAATTTGCCCGCAGATGAAAAAACCTTCACTTGATTGCTCGTGCCCCAATCGCTGACATACAAATTGTGGTCGGGATCCATTGCGATTTGCTGAGGCTGCTCCAGATTGTCCCCTATGAAAATCTGCGGATTGCCAAGCTCGGACGGTTGATTGATTTGTGCTTTATCAGGCAGAGTCAGCTTAAGCACTCTTGTTTCGCTAACCACATAGAGGCTTCCCTTTTCATCCGCAAATAGTCCACCCGGCTTTGTGAGTGCGTATGTGCCAATCACTCGGCCAACCCCCACGTCGATCAACAACAATTCATTCATTTTGGGCAGGCTGACGATGAGCACTCCGTTGTAGGCTGCCAGTCCGCCTAAGCCTTCCAAATCGAGTTTGGGAAATTTCCAATTTGGATTGAGCGCTGGAACATCTTCGCCGTATCCAAATTTTGCATCCCCTATCGCTTTAGTTTTTGGCCCTCCTTTTTTGATTAACTTATGCAGCCTCAATTCTCCCTTCCAACTGGAAGCAACATAGGCGTAAACGCCTTGCTGGGCGCGGCTTCCCAAGTCTCTCGCGATGTATTGGGCTCCGGTCCAGACTCCGCCTACCCACATTTGTCCGTGCAGTTTTTTGCCATCCAAGTCAACCCATGCCAGTCCGCTGCCACCCTCGGCAACGTAACTTCCAATGAGAACTTGCTCAGGTGACTGGAGATCGTGCTGACCGTGTACCGGTACCAAACCAGCAGGAATAAAACACACGGCATCGGCGGGAGTATGGTTGGTTAACCATTCGCTTGATGGGTCGCTAGTCATCCACGGTGGTTGCCCGGGATTGTAGATGGAGAATTCATACTTCAAATCAATCTTGTCATGATAGAGCCCCCGCACGATGTAAGTTCCCGGCGCAATAAACTTTCCGGGGACGTTGTACACGGCGTGAGCCGCCGAGTTTAAATCTCGTCCCAGATCATCTAATCCATCCCACCAAGTGACGTTGTCGCCCGCAGGAAAAAACGCTTCACTTAATAGATTACGCACACGTTGCCCTTGTTGGTCCTCAAGAACCAGCGTGACAAATCCAGGTTTGTCCAAATGGAAGCGTACAGCGATGGGGGGATGGGAGACGGTTTGCGCCGCTACGTTGGATCCGGAAAGTAGACAGAGTAAGCTCGCTAAGCCTAGCGTCGCGAGGCAGATCAGTCCAACGACCTTAGATTGATGCTCCAGATTCAACTCTAGAAAGGGTCGAACCATTTATCGGCAGGCGTACACCATTATGTCCTGAAAGAGATCGCGTTGGGTGACTGAGGAAACCGAACTACCAATCTGATAGTGCAACCCGCAATTTTCGAGCGTGCGCAACAAATCAGCCAATTGAGTTGGCTGGCCAGGCATATTGTGGTGGTACTCCACAATCATTTGACGGATCCATTCGATTTTCCCAGATTGCACAAGATCGCAGATGACGCGATGCTCGGCCCCTTCAACGTCGAGCTTCAACAGATCAATCGGTCCCTCGATGTAGTCAGAGAGCCTTCTACTTGGCACGGTAATCTGCCTTCCTTGAGCACGAGATGGATTGCAGCTCATCCTGAGTGAGCCAGGTTCATGCTGAGGCACGTAGAAGGAGATTTCACCGTGCTGGTCCCACAATGCGACGTTATGAGCTGTCACGTCTTCAAGATGATTCTGCTGAATGTTTAGCCGAAGAATTTGAAATGTCGTCGGATCCGGTTCGAAAGCAGTGATCCCGCTTTGCGGATACAGCCATTTGAAGAACAATGTAGCCATACCGATGTTCGCGCCACAATCTAGTATGATCGGCGCCTCAGTATCACAAGAAAACAAGTATTCCTCTCTTGCGAAGACCTCGTGATACAACTGAAGCAGAAGTTTGGGGCTGAGGCACTGTACGTCGAATCCCAATATTCGGCGAGAAGGTCGAAGCGATAGCCGAAAAAGATTGATCCAGCGCGAGAGCTTATTCGGTCCTTGGCCAAACCAAAGCAATTGCGTGCTTTGAGCAAATCTTAGCATCATTGCCTCTCATAGCCGCCACCACTTGCCTTCCCATCATTTGCAGCGCGTAGCAGCCTTTATTTCAAGGTCAGATCCATTTCCTGTTTATCGTGTTGAGCCTGTGTAGGCGAGGGGCGGACTGGGTCAAAATGACAAGCTAAGAAATTCATGGACAGATTACGCATGAACGATTCCGGAGACAAATAATCAAGCCAGAGCCTTCGGCAAGCAAGCTGCAATTCCTTGAACTCTATATCAGAAATTCTGGCATGAAAGTCCGAAACAATCTCACCAATGTGAGATATGTCGGACTCTTCTACCCAAACGCAGTAATCTTTCCAGTTGATTTGCTTTTCAAAGGGCAGGACACAGTCTGTGTCGACTAATACCGGAATTCTTCCGCAACACAACGCCTCATAAAACCGGAGCGAATAGTTCCCTCTTCCTCGGACACACAAGGTATAGGGTGAACCGAGAAGGTTAGCGAGATACTCTTGCCTTTGCTTGGTGAGAGTCCTTTCATCATTGTCTTTGAGCAGGTATCCGAACGCCCATGTAAAGCGGCTGTTGCCGCGTATCAAGATGTTTGTCTTAATGGCCTTGGTCCTTCTAAGGACACGAATTGCCTTGGCTCGAGGGGCATAGCCGACATGGGTTCTTGAAAGCAATCCCGCACCATACAGCAAGTCGCGCAATGTTTCCTTGAGCATTTCTTTTCCCAAGGACATGCCGAACGGAGGTGCAGATCCGCAGAAACCCAGGCTCGCCATTGGCTGTTTGGCTAAGACAGGAAGTGAGCCTCCGAGTTCTTCATCGACCAAGTCTCCAATCGCCGGAGGCATGCCAAATGTACACTTAGCCTTATTTGAACGATATAGCGAGGTATGAAACTCATAGCCTGTGAACTCGGGAAGCGCGTGCTCCAGGTCTCCGCCCGTAAAAACGATGGTAGGCTTTCCTGCTGCGGCTGCTAATTGAGTAAACCTGTGAAAGAATCCGCGGCGGTCCTCACTATGGCACTGCTGATATTCGGCGGGAAAAACCGCAAAGTCTGCTTCTTCTAGGCTGGTCATCTGGAGAATGGCTTTGCCATCGCGCATGTATCGCGACAGTCGTTGCGGCTGAAGCGATTTTATTTCCAGTTCGGTTAGCCCCCAGAAAGGAGAGAGTTGCCATATGTGGTCCACCTGAGGCGGTATGTAAGCGGGATCGGAAAAAATTTTCACAGAAAATACAATCGTCAACGTTAGAAAGAGAATTGCCTGTCAGGGCTATTGTCAAACGGATTAGAAACGCGCGATGCGCGCAGCTTTGCTCCGACTTACGCTGGACCGCCGACTGGGGACAGTTCCCTATCGCTCCGCTGAGAAAAACTCTGGCAGGCCTGCAACAAGCCAGCGCGAAGTGTTATGGCAGGTCGCCAGCCTAGCGCATTCACTCGGGAACAATCGAGCAGTTTGCGGGGAGTACCATCTGGTTTGCTGGTATCAAAAAACAACTCTCCTCGAAATCCCACAATGTCGGCGATGGTTTCCGCCAGCTCGCGTATCGTAAGGTCCTCGCCGCAGCCAATGTTAATGACTGGGCCATGTATGGCGTAAAGCAATGCAGAGAACTTGTCGTCGGCCAGTCGCATGAGAAACAAACATGCATCTGCCAGATCATCGCTATGCAGGAATTCCCGGCGGGGCTGGCCGGTTCCCCAGATCGTCACTGTCTGGCTGTCATTCTGTTTCGCTTCTGACATTTTGCGGATGAGCGCGGGAATCACATGGGAAGTTTTCAGGTCGTAGTTGTCACCTTCTCCATATAGATTTGTCGGCATGACGGCGAGGAAATGTGTTTCATGCTGGCGGTTATAAGCGGAGCACATTTCGATACCGGCGATTTTCGCCACTGCATAGGCGCGGTTGGTCGATTCCAGAGGGCCGGTCAATAGGTACTCTTCTTTAATAGGTTGTGGACAATGTTTCGGATAAATGCAGCTAGAGCCAAGAAATAATAGCCGCCTCGCACCGGTTCTGTGTGCTTGCTGGATTACATTGCTCTGAATCGCAAGATTTTCCTCGATGAAATCTGCGGGATACATGTCGTTCGCCAGGATACCGCCAACCTTTGCTGCTGCCAAAAACACATATTCAGGGCATTCCTGAGAAAAAAACTGGGCTACTGCCGCGTGGTTGGCCAGATTGAGCTCACGGTGAGAGCGAAGAACCAGGTTGTTGTAACCCGAGTTCCGCAGAACCCGGACCAATGCTGAACCAACCAAGCCAGTGTGTCCCGCGACATAAATTTTGGTCGAAGGGTTGATTGGTGATTTCTCGAAGTGCATGTCGTCGCCCCTCTCAGTCGAGCCCATCGCTCGCAGTAACCAAATGATGCGACACGGATTTGTCCCACTGGTGCCATTCCCCAAACCGGTTTTGCAGAATGCGCTTTCCATCACCCACAGGTTCCGATGAGAGCGCGTCCAGATCCGCATCCACCATAATGCGCACTAAATCTCTAAAACCAATTTTGGGTTCCCATCCAAGCAGGGTGCGGGCTTTGCCTATGTCAGCCTGAAGAAAATCCACTTCCGCCGGTCGCATGTACTTGGGATCAATTTCAACATGCTCTTTCCAATCCAGGCCCACATATCCGAATGCTTCCTCGACAAATTCTTCTATGGTATGCGACTCTCCTGTGCCGAGCACATAGTCTCCAGGCTTGTCCCTCTGGAGCATCCGCCACATACCTTCCACATATTCCGGCGCATAGCCCCAATCGCGCCGAGCTTTGAGATTTCCCAGGTAAAGTTTGTCCTGACGGCCCACCACGATGCTGGCGACTGCCCGGGTGATTTTGCGCGTCACAAAAGTTTCGCCGCGCCTCGGACTCTCGTGATTGAACAAGATCCCGTTGCACGAGAACATCCCATGGGCTTCCCGGTAATTTACCGTCATCCAGTAGCTGTAAACCTTGGCCGCCGCATAGGGGCTGCGTGGGTGGAATGAGGTGTTCTCATTCTGGGGAGGGTTTGCTGCCCCGAACATTTCCGAAGAACTGGCCTGATAGAACCTGGTCTTGATACGGCTCTGATGGATCGCCTCAAGCAAGCGGACAGTACCGACGCCGGTGATGTCTGCCGTGTACTCTGGCGTTTCGAAACTAACCATCACATGGCTCTGCGCCCCCAGGTTGTACACCTCCTCGGGCTGGATGTTGTAGATCAGGTTGGTAAGCTGATCGCTAGTCGAGAGATCGCCATAATGCAGTAACAACCTTACACCGGGCGAGTGCGGATCCTGATAGATGGGATCCAGCCGGCGCGTGTTGAATGTACTCGCACGGCGAATAATGCCGTGAACCTCATACCCCTTCGAGAGCAACAACTCGGCTAAGTAAGATCCGTCTTGCCCGGTAATTCCGGTGATCAGAGCGCGTTTCATTGAAATTCTCCAGATTTGTATTTGTGGAGGTTGGTTTTGTCGCAGAGGAAACTAACCGTTATGGCGATTTACAACACACTTGAGTGGCTAATCGTTGGTTCAGCCATTTAGTCTTGCGATGCAGTCTGTAGCTACTTCTTCAGGAAAGAAAAAGGCGTTGTCTATGACGGCGCGGCGCTTTCGTATCGACTCCAATTGCCAGTTGGTCTTTGATCGAAGAGCTGACCGATATGAGTTCGCCTTCAACCATCGCTCAAATATGTCTGTTGGATTTAGTGCGCGGCGATGATAGTACGGTTCATTAATTTCCAAATACACCATTGGTCGGAAACGGCGGATAACTTTTGAGGCTCCGGATAGAAACTTGTCCTCGTGACCTTCGATATCAGCTTTGATGAAGTCAATGCGCTTCTCGCCAAATGATTCGAAAATATCGTCCAGAGCGCGGATTTGGATTTCTACACATACGAACTTCAGGTCTTCTTCTTCGATGACGATAGCTGCATTGCCCGTCTCCCCGCCAAAACCATCGCGCAAGCTAATCTGTGCCCGTCCATTGTGGTCGGAAAGTCCCAGCTGATGGACGCGTATTACCCGGTCCAGCGAGTTTTGCCGAATGTTTTCTGTTAGACGTTCACAATTTCCTGGGACTGGCTCGAAGCAGTGAAGACGCCCTCCCTGAGTAAGACAATGAGCAAGTGGGATGGACCAAAAACCAATGTTGGCTCCCACATCAAGCACAATGGAGTCTGGATTCAATAGGCGCATCACACTGCGGATGGCGGCCGTATCGTAGTCTCCCGTGTAATAAGCTGCGAACTCCGTTGCTGACCTCGGATCTACCAGCATCTTATGTCCCAAACGCATCCGGACACGTGCGACACGTGAAGCAGGAAGAGGAAAGTATTTGTTAACAACCCGCGCAATCCGTCCTCTACCTGGCATTTCCGGCGTATGCCGAAGTGCGAACGATACCGATGTTTGGACAATTTGATTTAAGTGACTCATGGTTTGATCGCGGTCACGTCTGGAGACACACCAGTGATAGCGGTTGGAGATGCCTGGTGCTTGGTAGACTGCACAACCTCGATAAGCTCTGATTCCATCCTTGCTAGGGTGATGCGTTCATCCCAATGTTGCCGTGCGTAATGCCGTCCGGCCGCACTCATCTCTGCAAGTCTGCGAGGATCGTTTAGCAAATTGGTGATTGCATCGAGCAGTGGCTGTGGCTTTTCTGGAGGAACGACTATACCGGCCCCAGATTCTCGTACAACTCGCGCCACTTCACTGTTCGGATTGACGGAGGCAACAAGTGGACATCCAGCACTCATCAGCGTCGCAGTTTTCGAGGGAAACACAATATCCGCCACCGAAGCTTGCTGGGTGATCAGGCTTATGTCCGCTGCGGCAAGCATTTCAAAAAATTGATCCCCCGCTAACACTGGGAGAAACCTAACATTTCTGAGGTTTCTCGCCGCCACTCGTGTTTCCAGTTCGCCCCGCGTCGCACCATCGCCCACCAACAAATAGACAATCGTCGGATGATTTCGCGTTAACTCGGCGGCATCGAGGATCACATCAAGACCCTGCTTCACGCCCATGTTTCCCGAATGCACAACAATGAACTTGCCTTCCAGTCCATAGTGACGGCGGAAAGGATCGCCATCAACACCACGATGGACAAGAAATAAGTCTTCGTCAGCGCCCAGGGCAAACAATGTGACTTTGTTTTCCGGGATTGACTTGCTAATGATTCGCTGACGCATGCCTTCAGTCAAAGTAGAAACAAAGCTGGCATTTTCGTAGGCACTCTTTTCAAGCCGGTATAAAGCGCGTAGCAGCGCTCCTGAGCGGAGCATTCCCAGTTCGAGCGCAGCGTCAGGTTGCAGGTCCATCACGTCATACACGTAAGAAATTCTCCAGACTCGTCTCAACAGCTTCGCGGTAAGTGCCAGCCCTAAGGGAGGCGATACCACAAAAAGCAGGTCTGGTTTCTGTGCAGAAATTGTACGAATCAAATTGCCAGCCAGAAATGAGGCTTCAAACAGAATCCGCTTCAGCGCACTTAGGCGTGATGGGATCCACGCCCAGGAGCGCAGGATTTCAACTCCCTTGCGCGTCTCTCGCCGCCAAAACCAGCCGCGATAACGCTCGTTAACACGCCACTGTGGGTAATACGGCATGGTGGTGCAAACCGTGACCTCATGACCGCGAGACGCAAGATATTCGCAACGCGAGGTGACCACAGGGGCAATACCAGTCTCCTCAGGCCAGTAATTAATGCTCAATACGAGAATTCGCATATATATCGTTAAGTCAGTTTTCGTGAGCCAGTCGGGGCCTGATTGATTTTGCCGGGGTTCCAACGTAAACCCGCATGGGTGGAAGATCATGAAGTACTGTGCTTCGAACTCCCACTACTGCACCGTGGCCGATTCGCACCCCGGGACTGACAAAGACGTCGGTTGCAATCCATGCTTCATCTTCAATAACGATCGGTCGCGCCGTAATTTCGAAAGCTAGGCTTTCCATTTCATGGCTTCCGGTACATAAATATGAGCGTTGCGAAATTACAACGTTGTTGCCGATTTGGATTTCCCCCAGGCTGTACAAAGTCACGTCGTCGCCGATCCAGGAGAAATTCCCGATCGACACTTTCCAGGGATAGGTGATATTGGCGGTGGAACGAATCAGCACCCCTTTGCCAACGGTGCCTCCAAAAAGGCGAACCAAGAATCGTCGCCAACCAAAAAGTACTTGAGGAGACCAACGAAACAATGTGGCTTGCACAACCCACCACAACTGCACAAACCACGCTGGCCTGCCCCGGAAATGTGCCGGCACCCGAAACGCTGCCAAGTCTTGCACCGGGCGTCTGACCCCAAACTCTGACGCGACAGTTCGAGGTGCCGTCTCAGTAAATGGTGGCGCTACAGATTGGGGTGCCATGACAATTTGTTTCCAACTGACGTGAAAGCGGAGCTAAATAGCAGCTCACATACGATTCTTGTTTTGTTGTGTGGAACTAAGAACAGCAAAATTAACGGCTGGTTTCGGTGTGCGTCCAACCATGGTTATTGGTGATGCCGGAGTAACAAAGGGTGTGATCGCATCCACAATACTTTCTGCGCTCTTTTTAATTTCAAAGCGGTTCCGAAAACACTGGAGCGCGCGCTCTTTCATGAGCCGTTTCTCGTTGCCTTGAAGTGCAAGCCAGGTCCGTAGTAAGTAGCAGGTGCCCTCGAAGTCGTCATCCGCAACGATTCCAGCCTCATCCTGCTCAATCTCTCGCCAAATGTTTACTTTCTTTGAGGTCAGAACCGGCGTGCCACAAGCCAGCGCTTCGGCAACAACAATGCCGAAATTTTCCTGATGCGATGGCAGGACAAAAACTTCAGCGGCTTTGAGCGCACCATATTTTACGTCGCCCGTAATCAAGCCCGTCCACGTAATCGCGTGTTCTATTCCTCGTGCGTGCGCCAGCGCGATCAGTTTCTGCTGCCAGCCAACCTGGTCTGGGCCCGATATAACCAAATGCCATTCTGGATTTTTCCCCAGCACAGTAGCAAACGCCTCGATTAACACATCGCAAGCTTTTTTGGGGTGGATACGTCCTAAAAACAGTGCCAAGCGCTTATCGCGTAGATCTGGATATCTCGCGAAAAATGCTTCTTTCTGGGTTGCGGTTTCCCCCACCGGCTCAGAAGTCCCATAATTGATGACAATTTCCTTACACCGGTAGAGCCAGAATGATTCGCGCGCGAGCACTCGCTCCTGTTCAGAGGTGAACAGTACCGCTTTGGCGTCGCGCAGTACTCGGTATTCTGCCCAAGGCCAGTACATCCATTTTTTAGCGTGCTTTAGAGGAAATGTGTACTTAAACCACGGATCGAGCATGCCATGCGGAAAGACGACATAAGGTGTGTTGGAATGGCGAAGTGCTCTCCAAGTGGCGAAACTGTGGTATTGCCAAATTCCACGCACGATGACCGCGCCGTACTCCCATTTGTGTTTCCGCAACCACGGCACCAGATGTGGGGTGTATCCGTAGGTGCCTTTACCTGGGCCGACCGCATGTACCGGAAATGGCAAGCCCCGGACCCAAGGAGCATTGGATGCATCCAGGCTGACAACCTCTGTACTATGCCCCAGCGCGGCCATCACAGGTGTGATTTGCTTCAGGCTCTCGATTGGCCCCCCAGCAGCCGGATTCACCGAGTGAATTGTGTAAAGCAGTTTCATTGTGGATCGATAAACTCTTAGTGAACGAAACCTACCGGACGGGAAAAATAGGCAAAATCGCTGGCAAGTTGTTTGACTGGTCTTGCTGGGACACCCGCGTACAGCCAGTACTCTTCGTGATACTGCTTGTTCAAAAGAGACTTTGCTCCTAATACCGAGTTGTCGGGAAGCAGACTGCCGCCAAGCACGACGCAGTCGGTTCCAACAAAGCAATATCTCCCAATGGAAACGGGCGCCGAGGTCTGGCAGCAAGCTTCAATGTCAATACTGTGGGTAAGAATTTGTGAACGAAAACCAGCAAAGGTTGAAAAGTCTCCAATCGAAACTGTGTCTGTACAATCAATCAAATGACGGTTCGTAATCGCGGCGTGCTCCCCCATCAATAGCCGTGGCCGACGGTCATCCTGGTGAACGAAGTGTTTAGAAGAACCCACGGGAAGTCCTGTAATCCAGTTTGCTCGTCCAATGCTTGCATAAGGAGCGAGCTGTAACAGATCGAGCCCTTTGCACACCGTGAGATGTCCGATATGACTGTGTGCTTCCATGACCAATTGCTTGGGGAAGACCCAGGCGAATCCGATCCGGCTTTTGGGATGAAGCTTATAGCCAAAAGCTACGCTGAGAACCCAGCGGCGCAGCCGCCACGGTAGTAATAAGGTTAAGAGCTTCAGGACCATGATGGATGATTCAAGACCCGCTCATAGAGCGCCAAGTATCTGGAAATCATTGTTTCCGGTTGGTAACGCAGAACGTTTTCCGCTCCCTTTTCAATCAGAGCGGCACGCAATTTGGCATTATTGACCAGCCGCACAATGTCCTCTGAAAAACCCTCTTCGTCTTCCACGTTATGCATGAGTGCGCCATCCCCCGCTACCTCGGGAAGCGGTCCGCTGGTGCTGCAAATAACCGGGCATCCACAGTACTGCGCTTCGATGATCGGCCAGCCAAATCCCTCGAAGCGTGAAGGGAAAAAGAAGGCAAGCGCGCTACTGTAGAGGGCAACCAGCAATTCGCTGGAAACTTCTCCAGTTTCCAAAATTCGATCATGCAGGCCCAGTTGATTCGCCAATTGTCTCTGTGAGGCGTCGAGTGGCCTGCCGGCGAATACTAACTGCACGTTGATTTTGTCTCGGACCTTAGCGAAGACGCGGAGGATTCCTTCCCGGTTCTTGCGACGCAGACTCGATCCCACATGCAGAATAAAGGGTTTGCTCAAATCCAAACCCGGCACATTTTTCAATTGCCGTTTGCATTGGTCTTCCGAAAGCCGCTGATAGTCGTACTTCAATGCGATTGGCAAGAGTTCCGGCGGCTGCTCCCTGGATGGAAGCAAGCGGGTTGCGTCGTTCAGCGTTGCCGTCGAATCGCACGCCAAACCGTCAGCACGTGCTAGACCCCGCAAGATCCAACGTTGCAGCAGCGAACCCAGGGTCGTTGCGGGACAATCGGTCTGTTCCCCCAAACCGCCGCGTACTGCCAGCAGGTCATGACAAGTTACAACATATGGCGTGCGTCTTTTCTCGGGAACGTAAACCGCATTGGAATGATCACAGATATGAACAATGTCAGCTTTGGGAACAGCCTGGTTCAACAGCGGCGGAAGTAGCGCCAGTTTGTCGACATACCCCAACCACTTGCTGGCAGCGGGAAGACGTTGTCCGAGTTTTCCAAAGACAACCGGTGGACATAGAGTTTCGACGTCGTGGCCGGCTTTCTTCAGCCCTTGCTCCATAAGATCGGTAAACCCCAGCATGCTGTGCTGACGATCCGGTAGATAATTACCAACCAAAAGAATCTTCAATCTTGTCACCAGAAAATGAATTAACTTCAGGCAATAGCCGGTACAACCACGGCTTGTTCGGGTTCGGCAGGAGATCCGAGTTCATCGGCAACCATCATTCGAACCACATCTGGCATAGTTGATTCGGCTTGCCAGCCTAGTTCGATGCGTGCTTTCGATGGATCAATTCTTGACTGAAAAATTTCGGAAGGCCGCTGAAGTTCAGGTCGAATCTGTATGTGGTTACGACAATCGAGTCCCAAATTCTTAAAACTGTGTTCCACGAATTCGCGAAGCGTATAACTCATTCCCGTGCCAATTACGTAGTCTTGGGGTTCATCGCGCTGAAGCATAAGCCACATGGCAGCCACATACTCCGGAGCCCAGCCCCAATCACGCACAATTCCTATGTTGCCCAGGGACAATGTTTCTGTGCTGCCGCGCGCAATCCGACAAGCGGCAGCCACAATTTTCCGTGTCACAAAGCGTTCGGGTCTCAGAGGTGATTCATGGTTTGAAAGCATTCCCGAACAGGCGAACAATCCATATGCTTGCCGATAGTTGGCAACTTCCCAAAATGCAGCTGTCTTAGCCACACCATAGGGACTGATTGGCCGTAAAGGAGAGTGCTCATCGATGACCTCGTGTGTATCACCAAAACATTCCACCGACCCCGCGTTGTAGAAACGAATGGGCCGTGCCAGGAATCGAAGAGCCTCAAGCAAATTCAACGTTCCCACCGCAATACTCTCGATAGTCTCGACCGGCTGCTGGAACGACAGGCCAACCGAACTTTGCCCGGCCAGGTTGTACACTTCGTCCGGCTGGGTACGGGTTAGGACTTGCAGAATGCTTCGAAAATCTGTGAGTGACATGGAAGACAACTGCACTTTGTCCAGTGAGTCCAGACGGCGAAGAGCCTTAAAAGAAGTTATTTCGGCATCGCGCGAAGCGCCGTAGACTTCGTACCCTTTGTCCAGAAGCAGCTTGGACAAATAGGCGCCGTCCTGCCCGGAAATTCCGATTATGAGCGCTCTTTTCATTGCCAGATACAGGTGAAATAAATCTTAGGAAACAGGAAGTGGACTGCCGCGGAATCGCCGACGAGAATCGGGGCCTTTTCCGAGGTTATGCAGTGGATGTCTACTGCTTGGTTCGCTTGCGATCCTATTGCTGAAACGATCCTCTGCTAAAGCGGCCAGGCACAATCCGCCGACGAACACCATGAAACCTAAATTTGTCGGCTGCGAGATTTGCTCGGTCACCAAACTTCGGCAGGCATCCCAGGCAAGCAGCCAGGCAAGCAACTTCCCTTGTTTCGCGGAAGACCATGCACGGACTCCAACAGTACCCGCAACCCAGACGCGATAAAAAAGAAAAGAAAAACCCAACAGAGGCCCCGCCTCGAGCACGACCCGTGCCCATTCGCCTTCCGCAAGAAGAAATACCAGCGCGCCTGTCATCATTGCCGAGGCTGCGTTTGTACCCATGCCAATGCCTTTGCCAATCAGTCCGGCCTGAGGCAAAAGCGTAAATGGCTCGAAAAATCCGCCGAAGAAGCGCCAAACAATGCCTTGCTGAACTCCTCCCGCGGCGTCGCTGGCATCATTCCAACGTGTCATGAAGACATCAGATGCTTCGCGGAAAAAGCCGGTAAACGACAGCGCACCGAACACAACTCCTATCAATACGAGTACACCTACGATTTTTTGCGCGCGGCCCAGGTTTATCATCCCAAACGCAATAGTGCCCGCCACCACTAGACCGCAACCCAACACCAGCAATCGACTACCTGACACAGGTTGGACAATCAGCACGCTCAGCAGTGCGCTC
>Ga0105239_10002823_pt1 | contig 21726 bp, 10 predicted proteins | sample KBSC44metaG_FD_92761 | JGI IMG/M metagenome (GOLD analysis project Ga0105239, IMG submission 92761) | Corn rhizosphere microbial communities from Kellogg Biological Station, Michigan, USA - KBS C4-4 metaG | ecosystem: Host-associated > Plants > Roots > Rhizosphere > Soil | place: Michigan, USA... | reverse complement strand
CTCTTTGCAGATCGACGACGATGAGTGCGGTGTCCGGATCGAGCGTGGTCACGGGCATGTTGTTTCCTGAAAGGGTCGCGAATGACTTTAGAAATCGGCGAGCCGCTGCAGTAGCTTCACCGCGGCTGCAAGTTCGGCCTGTTCTCGAGGCGAGAGTTGCGCTTGCAGGGCGCGCAGCAGCCAATCCTCCTTGGCGGCCCGGCTGGCCTGGAGGGTTTTGCGCAAACCGGGAGAGAGACTGATGAGAGTTTGCCGCGCATCGGCCGGATCAGGTTTGCCGCTGACGGCGGCCATTGCTTCCAGAGCCGCTACCGTGACGCGCATAGACTGCGGCCGCACGCCCTCCGCCCGCGCGAGCGCGGAGACAGTAGCAGGACCGTCGCGGTCCAGTCGCAGGAGAACTGATTTCTGGGCGGACGTGAAGTCATTCGGGTGCGCCTGTTCCCGCACCCGTCGAACCAGTTTGCCGAGCGAAAGGCGCAACTCACCCGCCAGAGCAGCCAACTGGGGGATCTGGGGTCCGGGCGAATGTCGATTCATGAAAGCAACGATAGCAGAACTACAGGTAATCTGTACAGTGTATCTGCATATCGGTCGGACCAAAATCGCGGCGAGCCAAGCGGTGGAGTTCGCATCGATGCCCAGCGCGTGTTTGAGTCAGTCGCGGTCGTTGCTGGCGGGGGTCGGATTCGGCTGTGGGTGGGAGTATTTGATGTGTTGTGGGATATGATTCTGGACGCGGTTCAGTACGCGAGCCTGGCGAGCCATCCTCCAACACTTGCTCGAGTTGGAAAATGACCTCAATCGCGCATGGGCCCATTTCCGACGGGCGCGGCATCGTAGCAAATGTGTTAGGCGCCAGGCAGTTCCAGGTTGTCCACCTGATGACCAGGTCAGCCTCCGCGTCAAGAAACCTCGAGCGGGAGGCGGGCTCTTACCCCAAGGGAGTTCGACGCTGACGTTGCTGCTTTCGACGCGTTTGAGTCCATCCACTTCCCGGATGCGTTGCTCGACTACATCCAGCGAGAGATGTTGGATTCGCAGATTATCAACTTTCATGATCGGACTCTCTTGCTTCGAGCGGCTGTTGGGCGATGGAGAAGTGGGCGACCTTTGGCCATTGTTGGCGGCGTGAGGATGCCGGTTGGGAGGACCTGCAGATCAAGGTCAGGGCCGTCAACCGCAAATTACAGTCTAACGCGCTCACTGGGCTGCGGAAGGAGCGTGCGAAGCTGGAAGGACTGCTGGCAGAAGTGCCTCAGAGTCAACCAGATCGGCAACGCCACACACCAACGGTCGCAACGCGGTGGCGTGTTCACTGGCCGGCCGCGACGCCCAGGCCGCAAAGGCCGCTTTGGCAGCGGCCACCGCTGCAGCGATTTCTGTTTCGCCTCCAACCTGCCGTTGACGAGATGCTCAATTCTCACTTTTGAATCCTTTCAACGACCGAAGTCCGAGTCTGAGACTATTTGCAACGCTGCCGAGCTCTGTACCAGAGCCGCGCTCTTTGTCTAAACTGGCTCCAATGGACAACTCGAAAAAAGGGAGTAGACAGTGGACCTTGGAATCAAAGGCCGACGCGCCATCGTCTGTGCATCGAGCAAGGGTCTGGGGCGCGCCTGCGCGATCGCGCTCGCCAACGAAGGGGTGCATGTCACAATCAACGCGCGCAGCGAGGAGGATCTGGCCAAGACCGCCGAGGAAATCAGGAACGCCAATCCGAGCATCACGGTCACGGAGGTCGCCAGCGACATTACCACGGTCGCCGGTCGTGACGCCGTGTTGAAGGCCTGTCCCGATCCGGACATTCTCGTGAATAATGCCGGCGGTCCGCCGCCCGGCGATTTCCGGACCTGGACCCGCAACGACTGGATCAATGCGATCGATGCCAACATGCTGACGCCGATCGAGCTGATCAAGGCGACTGTCGATGGCATGATGTCGCGCAAGTTCGGCCGCATCGTCAATATCACCTCGGCGGCGGTGAAGGCGCCAATCGAGATCCTCGGTCTTTCTAACGGCGCGCGCGCCGGCTTGACCGGCTTCGTTGCCGGCCTGTCGCGCACTACGGTAATCAACAACGTCACCATCAACGCCCTGTTACCGAGCTCGTTCGCGACCGACCGCATGCGCGCCACGGCGAGGATCAGGGCCGAGAGGCGCGGAATTACGCTCGAGCAAATGCTGGTGGAACGCGCCAGGGAAAATCCGGCCGGTCGCCTTGGCGATCCGCGGGAGTTCGGCTGTGCCTGCGCGTTCTTGTGCGGAGTGAATGCGGGTTTTATCACTGGACAAAACATTTTGCTCGACGGTGGCGCTTATCCCGGCACGCTGTAGTCGGCCGTGACCTGCAAGCTCACTTGCGATCTTCGTGACCTTCGTCAATAGCCATTTGGAATTGCACCTGATCGCGATGGCTCAGTTTCGAATAGAACAGGCTCGATATTGCGGACATGGCGCCGATGAACAGGAATACCAGCGTGAAATCATCGGGCCGGACACGGACGCCATCCAGGGTCGGCAGCCGAAGGTTCACGAGGAAGGCAGCCAGTGACACGCCGGCAGCGAGAGAGAGTTGCTGTCCTACCGCGACCAGCGTAGTCGCATCGCTCACCTTCTCTTCAGGGATGTCGAGGTAGGTGATTGGCCCGAGAGCTGCCAGGTGAAGAGAGATCAACACGCCTCCCGCGAACAGAAGGATGGCTATGACCTCCAATCGGACGTCTGCTTGCGCACATAGAGCAATCGAAGCTGGCCCCAGAATCGCCGTAACCATCAGCACTGATCGAAAACCAAGATATCCGATAGTCCGCGTAGCGAAGGGTCTCGCCAACAAGGCGCCTAGTGTCGTCGACGACACCAGGATGCCGGAATGGAACGAACTTTGCCTCAGGCCAATTTGGGTCAGCAAGCTGAGAAGAAATGGCCATGCGCCCATCCCGAGCCGGAAAAAAAAACCTCCCATCAGTGCCGCACGGAATGAGCCGACGGACAGCAGCTCAATATCAATCACCTGATGCCGAACGATCCTCGAACGCAACAGATACAGCGCGAGCGATGTCATACCCAGGAGAGTAATCACGAACAGAGTCCTGGATGGAATCAGTCCTGCCGTCGTCCCCGGCGAGGAAAGTCCGAACGAGATACCGCAGATCGCGCTCGAGGCGAGGACTGCGCTGGAGACATCGAGCGGACGAGGCTCGTGAACCCGTGCGAGAGCGATTGAACCAAAGCTGGCCACGAGCCCGAGCAGGCCCATAGGCAGGTTAATCAGAAATATCCAATTCCAGGACAGGGCACTGCTCATCAAGCCTCCGAGTGGCGGGCCGATCATCGGGCCTACCAGGGACGGAATTGCCAGCCAGGAAAATGCGGCAACCAGATCTTTCTTTTCAACCTGGCGGACAACGAGGATTCTGGCGACGGGAGTCATCAGGCCTGCACCCGCGCCCTGGACCACACGTCCGATCGCGAGGCTGGCGAGAGAAGATGAAGATGCGCAACACAACGATCCGATCAGAAAGATCAGTATTGCGGAGCGAAATACGCGGGCCGCTCCGTAACGGTCCGCTATCCAGCCGCTGAGCGGTATGATTGTGGCAAGAGCCATCAAATAGCACGTAATGGCCAGGTTGAGACTCGTCGGTGAAGTATTCAGGTCCCTTGCCATCGCCGGGAGGCAGGTGGCGAGCGCCGTCGCATCGAGATTCTGCATGAAGAGTGCGATTGCCAAAGCCAGCAGAATCCGGCGTCCATTCATTGCACGGCCTGGAGTGTTGAGTACGGTTGCATGAGGTTTCGCCGGCATTGGAAACGTCAGTCTGAAGCTGATACGCCGCTCGCGATGCTGGCGACGAGCGCCCGTGCTGATGGCTGTTCCAGAAAGTCCCGCAAACTCAGGCTGATTGCGCTCTCTTGGTTTATCAGTGCGACTGCCCTGACAGCCGACAGCGAGTTGCCTCCCAACACGAAGAAATCGTCGTCAGGCCCGACGTTGGAAATCCGCAGCACTTCCTCGAAGACCTTCGTTACGATCCATTCGTTCAAAGCCGATGTGCGTGAGACCGCGACCCCATCTACTGGCTCACATTGTTCGAGTACGCTGGTGAGTGCATTCCGGTCTATTTTTCCGTTCGCAGTGAGCATCATTGCGTTGCGCACCACCCATTTCCCGGGGACCATGTAATAGGGCAAATACGAGCGGACATGCTCGGCAAGCGCATTGAGAAACGTCGGACGCGTGATCCGCAGTGGACTGACCGGCTCGACCACTGCAACGATCTGATGTATACCCTCACAGTCCGACGCCAGTACGATCGCATTCGCGACGTCCGGGTGGCGCCTGACCACGGTTTCGATTTCCCCTAATTCAATTCGGTAACCATTCAGTTTGACCTGAGTGTCACTGCGCCCCAGAAATTCGATGCTTCCATCCTCTCGCAGACGCCCTCTGTCTCCGGTGCGATAGAGTCGCTCTCCTGTCTGCGGATGCGAGCAGAATGCGCCCAACGTCCCGGCCGGATCATTCAAATAGCCGTTCATCAGCCCCGCGCCGGCAGCGTAAAGCTCGCCGGCGACCCCGACGGGGCATTCTGTCAGGGCCTCGGTCAGTACAAAATATTTGTTATTACGCGTCGGCCGCCCATACGGAACGGCTCCCGTAAACGTCTCATCACGCCCAACAACATGCATGATATTCCATACCGTGGTTTCGGTGGGGCCGCCCGCGGAGACGATCTGGAACGAGCTGTGGCGACCCAGGCGCCGGAACCGCTCGACTAACTTGGGAGTAACGACATCTCCGCTCAGGATCACCAGCCGGACGCTTGCAGGCAGGAGCAGGCCCTTGGCCTCACAGTAATCGGCCAACAGTTCCGCAGCGGCCGGCACCGAGTTCCAGATCGTCGCGCTGTTGTTTTCCACCAGCGAGTACCACTCTTTCGGATCGGGTTCCGGGCGAGCCGGTAGCGCCATGCTCGCGCCCACGGCAAGACTGCAAAAGATGTCGAATATCGATAGATCGAAGCCGAACCGCGAAATGCATGCGAAGGTATCTTCAGCAGTAATCGAAAATCGAGCGGTCATATCGAGCACAAAATTCACTACGCTGCTATGCCCGATGATGACTCCCTTTGGCATGCCGGTTGATCCGGACGTGTACATCACGTACGCCGGGTGGTGTTTGTCATGCGGCCGGCGCGCCGGCTTTGGGTTGGCTGATTCGAGGAATGGCGCGACGTAAATGAGTGTCCGGTCCGAAGACCAGTTGAATTCCTGAGCGTCGATCTCATCAGTTAGCACAATGTTGGCGTTTGCGCGAGCCAATAGATCCGCGGTTCTCCGCTGCGGACCGTCCTTGTCGATGGGAATGTAAGCGGCCCCGGTGCGCAGCACTGCCAGGATGGCGACGATGTGCTGCCAGGACTTTGCCATTACGATTGCAACATAGGTGCCGGGCCTTGCGCCGCGATCTGACAGTTGCGCGGCAAGCCTTGCGGAATAGTCGAAAAGTGCGCCATAGGTCAGATCGCCGTCCCCCGACTGGACCGCGATGTTGCTTCGATTGGCGTCCGGGTTGTCCAGGATCAGCTGATCAATCGTCAAATCTGGAATCAGCTCGTCGACGTGATGAGGCTCGCGAACTGCGGCGCTGATTGATTCCGTCCAGGTCTGCAGGGCGGCACAGCGCCTGATCAGGAGCTCGTATTCACGACACAGCGATTCCACAATGCCTTCGGGAAAGGCGTCGGGCACGTAATCAACTTCAACCCGCAGAGCTCCGTGTCTTTCCAGAACGATGTGATCGACCAGCACCTGAGGGGTCTGGCTGACCCCGAAGAGCTCGGGGCCAAACCGTTCGATCGCCTCGGCCCCAGCTCCGTGCCGCGCCAATCCCAGTGTGCTCGTGAACACAAACGGCAGAACGGCGCTGCGATGTGGCAGGCCGTGTTCTCGAGCCAGCAATCGCATTGCATCGACGCCGTGATAGGCCCTGTTCTCGAAAGCCGACCACAGGTCGCGCTGGATCTCGAGCGCGAAGTCGCGAAAATTGCGGTGGCCGCCCTTGATGGCTACCGGGGCGCAGGCGGTGAAGTTCCCCAGTGTTGGCGGCGCTTCCGTCTGCTGGTATTTCGCGCCGTTGAAGAGAGTGAGGCACAGCGTGAATCGCTGTTCTGAGCTCTGGCGCAGCAGCGCGGAGCTCCAGGCTGCCAGGCAGACAGAGGTCGGCGTCAATCCGTGCGTTTTCGCCAGTTGCTTTATCTCAGACCAGACAGACTGCTCCAGGTTTATCTGACGCCTGCGGAATTCGGGTTTCACTGGCAGCGGAATTCGTTGCTGTCCGATCTGCGGGGCCGGCGGCATTGTTTTGATCCGGCGCTCCCAGTACCTCTGTGCCGCGATGTATTCGGGGGCGTTCCTGGCAGAGGCTTCCGCTAATACGTAGTCTTTGTACGACAGGCGAGGCTGTTCGGACTCATTGTCCCGGCCTCCATCATATGTGTCCCGCCATTCTGAAAAGAAAGAGAACATGCTGCTGGCATCGAGTAACAGGGTATCGAGGCTGACGTGCAGCCGCAGTTGGTGATCGTTCAGGCGCGACACGCGGATGTCGAACATCGGCCAGGAACCAATGGGAAAGTATTGGTGCGACAATGCATCTCGCGTCTTGCGAAGGCGATCCGCTACCGCCGCGTCCGGCAGCCCGCTGAGATCATCGACCCGGATGCGATAATACGGTGTGGTTGACAGCACCTGTTGACAGCCGTTTTTCAGCACCGTCGTTCGCAGGCATGGATGTCGGTCTATGAGTCTGTTCAGGGAAGTTTCGAGCCTGACAATATCCAGATTGTCGCACTGCAGTTCATGATAGGCATGGGAGGCCACATTCCCCAGGTCATACCCGAACCCTCGACCCACGAAATAGGCCGCCTGCATAGTACTCAGCGGATAGCTGCAATCGGCAGGGTCAGGCTCGCGCATCGTCAGACTCCCCGATCAGGCGTGTGTGCGCCGAGTTGACCCGACGCCGCGAGTTGAGTTCGAGTTACGTGATGCGCTGTTCCAGTCATGCGAGTTCTGTATGCCAACCCTGGCTAGCTGCGAACTCGATCATACAGTGGCTTCGGCCGCCATCAAAAGTTTTGGTTGAATGGCTGGTTGAATCGAGTTGTCAGGCGTTGCTGAGAAGGAGCGACCGACAGCGGTACGAGCGGTTTGCTGTTGAATGTGCGTGCAGGCAATTCCGGGCCGGCGAGGTCTGGTCCGCAGCGTTCATTCAACGCATCGTCCGGAGTCGAGTGCAAACGTCACCACCGAGGTTGACAATCGGCAGTTGTCTGGCGAAGATAAATCGGATTCAGGGACCGACGGTCGTGTTTCGCGCCGAAGAGGATGAGCGCAGGAGCGCGGATAATGACCACTGTAAGGACACAATGGGCATGACTTCCCTCGAGAACGAGGTCGTACACAACACGCGGGCGCGCGCTTTCCGTGACGACACTCGGTTCTCTCTAACCAAACAAAGAAAACCAATCGGGCCGCATGGCCCATACCCCGAGACCGCCACCGTGCTGTGACCATCACCAGCCGAGAGATAGCTCTAACTTTATTCCGGTAGCCATGAGTTGGGGGCGTCCTTGTTGCACATCATCTCACATTCGTTGTCGTGCTTCGGTGGATTGACCGGTTTTCATGTATTACGTCCGGCCGAAGACCATGAGCGATACGTCGTGTACGTAACGAGCAGCGAGTCGGGAATCCGAGACAGGTTGCAACAGCATCTGACGTCGCTCGGCCGGGCCGAGGGCTTTGAGTTTGAGCTGTGCCTGGTCTCGAATCTACCGCTTCGGCAGGATGGGTCCGTAGATCACGAGGCTCTCAGCACAGTCCCGATCATAGACTCCGACCTGCTGCAGGACGTCTATGAACTGACGGCCCAGCTCAGCGGCACCCGCGAAATCGAAGTTGTTGTTGAGGAGCTCCGCGACGGATTCGCTGACGGGGAGCCTCTGCAATCCGGGCCGAGCCGCTCGCACGGCCATAAAACGGTGCAGATCAACCGGAACGGTGACGAAACTCGCAGGCCAGCTGTGGCTCACGGCGCACCAGGCAGGGTTTGCCCGGAGCGCGCCGATCTTTCGGCCTGGCTTTTTGATGCGTCGGTCGGATCACCGGACAAAGGGCTTTTGTTTCGCTACATAGACGGCCGGTCCAGGATGCTGACCTACGCGGACCTGTGGCGGAAAGCCATAGACATGCGGTCGCGTCTCAACTCTGCCGGTGTTGGATCAGGCGACAATATCGTTCTGCAGCTCGACAATGAACCGGGTCTGTACATTGCGTTCTGGGCGTGCCTCATCGGTGGCATCCGGCCGGTCATAGTGGCCAGACCTGCGGATTGGACGGACGAAGATCCTGTTGTCCAGAAGCTTTTCAGCGTGATTGGCACGCTGGGCCGTCCGTTCCTCATCGTGCCTGACGTCGAATCGGCGCAGGCAATCGGGGCCATGTCGCCGAGCGGAGATTTGAACGATCGCGTCCTGATACTGGTGGAGCTGATGTCTCCTTCGACGTCGGGCGTCATTCTCCCTCCAAATAACAGGCCTGCAGCGGGTGATACGGCTTTCTTCCAGTTGACCTCCGGTAGCACTGGTGCGCCCAAGTGCATCGAGGAGACTCACGCGGCGGTCCTGGCGCACGTCATCAATTCCAGCACCGAAGTTGCCTACTCCAATTCAGACATCACCCTGAACTGGCTGCCATTGGATCACGTGGTGCCGATTCTGACGATGCATCTGAAGGATGTCTATTACGGCTGCTCGAGCATTCAGCTGCAGACGGGAGAAGTCATCTCTTCGCCGCTTTGGTGGATTGACGTGATGAGCAGTGACGAGGTCACGCACTCCTGGGCTCCGAATTTCGGCTTTGAACTCGTCAATCATGCTCTCGAATCCGGTGCCCGGCGCGATTGGAATCTGTCCAACGTCGAGGTTCTCATGAATGCCGGCGAGCAGGTGACGCTGCCCGTCATATCCAGGTTCGCTGAATTGTTGGCGTCCTTCGGTTTCGATTCGTCCGCCATACGCCCGGCGTTCGGAATGGCAGAAGTGGCAACCTGCATTACGTACTCATCGGGCTACAGTCGTCATGGCGGATTTGTGCGGGTTCTGGAGGATGCGGATTCGCCGCGATTGCGGCTGGTCGAGCCAGACGTGGAACGAGGGCGGATATTTGTCGCTTTGGGCAAGCCCATGCCGGGCGTCGCTCTACGGATAGTGAACGAGGAAGGCACTGTAGTACCGGAACTCACAATCGGCGAGCTCCAGATTTCAGGCGCTGTCCTCACGCCTGGTTATTACGGTAACGCTGAGGCCAACGAGCGGGCCTTTACGCCGGACGGGTGGCTGCGGACAGGAGATTTCGCGTTTCTCCATGCAGGAGAGCTTTTTCTATGTGGCCGGGTAGCGGACAAGATCAGACTCAACGCGGTCACCTACTATGCTCACGAGGTCGAAAGCGCCGCGCGCAGGGTGAAAGGCATCCTCCCCTCGTTCGTGGGAGCTTGTGCAATCAGAGACGAGCACCTGAGCGATGTTGGTGTGGCGGTGTTCTTTGTAGCGTCGGGCTCGACCAGTAGTTCGAGCGATATCGCCAATGAAATCCGCATGGCGGTCGGACGCGCGACCAACATTACGAAAATTCTGCCCGTCGAGCTTCCGATTGACCAGTTTCCAAAGACCACGAGTGGCAAGGTACAACGCAGAAAATTGCAGCAGTTGCTTGCGACGAAACTGAATCTGTCCACGGCGAGTGCCTCGCGGGAGTCCGATGCCGGACGAGACTTCGAGCCTCTCACTCGCTTTCAGGAGATCTGGTTGCGGGCAAATGCCGACGCAACGAGTCTGCCTTTGCATGCCGGCGACCCGCCGATCGTTTTAGGTCACGATTGCGATTTCGTCGTCAAATTTTGCAGTGCTCTTCCGGGCCAGCCGTCATTCATCGAGCTGACGGAATGCCGGCTCGATCAGTTGCGCCTACCAGAGGCGGGTAGTCGGACCGACCTGATCTATCTCATGGAGGACAAGGCGGACGTTGACGCTGACGAGATTGCTCCAGAGCTTCGAGCCGCTCATCTGCTCGAGCCCATCGATGATTTGATGGCGATAGCGAAGTACTTGGCGCGCATCCATTTGCATGATCCGTCACTGCAGCTTTTTCTTCACGTTGTCATACAGTGTCGCGGATGCGTTCCCTCCCTGGGACTGAAGTTCGGATGGGTGAGGCCATGGCTGCGGACATTGGAGACGGAGCAGCCCGGCCTGCGCACTCGCTACATAGAACTGGATGATGACCTGGACTCGCTCCGCGCCGCAACTCGTGAAATTACATACTCTCTGCCTCATGCGGCTGTCGTATTCAACCGGGGCGGCCGATTCGTGCCTCGGTTCAGCAGTGCGGCGACGTCCGGTCCGCCGGTTCATCTGCCGTCGGGTGGCGCATTTCTGGTGATAGGCGGGTTGGGCGGGATCGGATTGGAGGTCTGTAAAGCGTTACTGTCTCGATACCGGGCACGGCTGCTCATTGTCGGCAGGAGGGAAACACCAGGAGATGCTCTCGCGGAACTAATTTCGATGTCAGGTCCCGGCGAAGTCTGCTATCGCTCTGCAGACGTCAGCTGTGAGCAGGCGTTGGCGAGTGCGGTGGCTGATGGAATCAAAATCCTGATGCAGCCACTGGCCGGTGCTTTCAATCTGGCGGGAGAATTCCGGCTTCGCACGCTCGAGGCGGAGAGCGCTGAGGCGATCAGGTCAATGGCGATGACGAGGTACATGGCTGCAACCAATGTCATCGACCTGTGCTGTGAATACTCGATCCCTTTCCTGGTCGAGGCATCCTCGATCAACGCAATCGTCGGGGGTTACCGGGCAGTCGGCTACTCGGTGGCTTGTGCTGTCGCTGCGACCGCCCGACCGCGCAAAGCGCAGTTGCGGCGCAGCGTCATCTTTTGGTCCGGATGGGACGGAGTCGGGATGACCGCACGCAACGAAATGGCGCGATTTGCCAGGGCGAGAGGCCTTCGGCTGATTGATGAGTCAGCAGCCCTCGATCTGCTCTTTCAAACCGCTGTCGGTGACGGGGGCTCGTTCGTCGCCGGCATTTCGGAGCGCCATCCCGGCATGAGATCACACGTGGATGCGACCGTCCCGCTCGAGAGGATAGTGATTCGATGCCCGGAACTGGCGCGCTTGTCGTCCGCCAAAGCGTTGAAGTTTCGGGATAAATCCGGCAGGACCGTGGCGGTGAGTATCGAACAGCATGTTGTAGCTGCCGGCGGGCGCGACGCGCAATTGAGCAAACTGCTGCAGCGTGTTCGTTCGATCCTCTCCAGGCCGACGCTGTCGGAGCACGCGAACCTGCTCGACATGGGGCTGGATTCCCTCAAGGCGATCCAACTGGCCGCCGCTTTGAGAGCGGATTTTGGCATGCACTTCACAATGAAGGACTTTCTCGAGCACTCGACAATTGCGTCGCTGTGCGCCGCTTCGCGATCAGCAGGCGCGCCGACCCAACCGTCAGCTCATTCAGGGGCTGAAACGAACGAACTCGAATTCCCTGTAACTCCTTTGCAGGAAGCTTACCTGTTCGGTCGAAATCTAGCGAAAGAGGGCGTCAATCCGGCAGCTCACTTTTACCTGGAAGTCGATTCGGCAGGGTTTGATCTGCGCAGGCTCGAGAAAGCGGTGCGCCATATGGTGGTCCGCCATCCGATGCTGCGCGCGGTGTTCTCCGAGAAGCGCTTACACCAGGTTCGACCACCTCCGGACGAATGCTGCATACAGGTCGATGATTACAGGGGGCTTACTCCCGCGGCACTGGAGCGGCGGCTGGAAGAAAGGCGACGCGACCTGGCTTACAGGTGTCTGGATTCTGCAGCGGGGCCGTTGTTCCGCATCTCAGCGTCCCGCATCTCAAATGCGGTAACGCGACTTCATTTCGACTTTGATATGTTGATTGCTGATTTCGCGAGCATCTGCATCTTCATGCACGAATGCAGCAGTCTCTATTTGAATGCCGACTATCATCTGCCTGCGCTGAACGGCGCATTCGCAGACTTTGCGTATGCTCAGCTGCGGCAGAGGGAATCCACGGAGTATGCCGCGGACCAGGCTTATTGGCGCGCTCGCCTGAAAGATATTCCACCCGCTCCCCGATTCTGGATCGACGGCGGTCCATCAAAGCCGGGCGACGTCGCATCCAGGCGCCTCAGCAGGATCTTCTCCGCTGCGGAGTTGGTGTTGTTGAGAGATGGAGCAAACGCGTGCGGAGTCAGTCTGGCATCGTTCCTGTTGAGCTTGTACTGCAACGCCATAGCGGCATATTCGACCTCGTCGCACTTCAGCGTGATAGTCACGACAAACGAGAGGCCGGCTTCGCAGGAGCGGGTCATAGGCGACTACACCTCCACTGTACTCATCGCCGTACCCGGACAGTCGGCGGAACTGCTCGGGTCGTTTTCTCGGACGATTCAATCCGAATTGTGGGCCGCTCTATCCCACCGTCAGTTCTCGGGGATCGAGGTCCGCCGCCAACTGATGGCACTGTGGTCGTCGGACGACGGGCTCGTGCCGTCTGTTGTCTTTACTAGTGCGCTCGATGCGCAGGGTATGGTGAGCAGCGGCAGCTGCCTGACATCGTTTGGTAACCTCGCTTTCGGAATATCGCAAACGCCACAGGTGGCATTGGACCACACTGTATTCGAGGTGAATGGCGAGTTGTTCGTGAATTGGGACTATGTACCCTCGGCCCTGCCTGATGTCCTCGCCGAGGGCATGTTTGCGCAGTTTTTGAAGACGATTTCGCGTGTGATCGCCGGGCCGGATCAATGCGTTGCGTTGGACCTTACATGTCCCGATGTGGATGTGCAGCTCCCATGGGAGTGTGCAGGGGATACTTCTGAACGCATACCGATGGCGAGATCCGAAGGGTTGCTGCAGACGGGCTTCCTCGGACGGTGCCGGGAGTATCCGGATCGTCTGGCCGTATACTCCGACGCGCGGCAGCTCACGTACCGCGAACTATTGATTGAGGCGGTCAAGATTGCCCGAACGCTGGAAGCGCTGAGTGTTTCCGTCGGTTCGGTCGTCGGGATATTGTTACCGAAAGGCTGGCAGCAGGTTCCGAGCGTCATCGGCACATTGTTGGCCAGTGGCGTTTATGTCCCTGTCGACCCGGAGCTTCCAAAAGAGCGCATCGCTCTGATGTTGAGGAATGCGGGCGCCTCTGCGGTAGTCACTCTTGGTCACCTGCGGCACCTGCTTGCATCGGATGCTCCGGTACACGTGATCGCCTTCGAGGAGCTGGATGAAATCCGCTTTGGTGAGCGCGAGCTCGAAAGGTTGATCGACACCCAGCGAGCGCGAAGCAACAGGACGCTTGCCTACCTGATCTATACATCGGGTTCAACCGGTGTACCCAAGGCCGTGTCGGTTACGCATGCTGCATCATTGAACACAATCCTGGATGTCAATGAGCGACTCAATCTGACTGGCGATGATTCAATCCTGGGCCTGAGCGCTCTGAGCTTCGACTTGTCGGTTTACGATATTTTCGGTCCCCTGCAGGTCGGTGCTTCGGTTGTCGTCGTGTCGAGTTCGCAAGTGCGAGACCCCGTGGCGTGGTATGAGCTCATCACCCGGCGGGGGGTTTCAGTGTGGAATTCGGCGCCCCTGCTGATGAAGCTGCTGCTGGATCACCTGGACGGATCCGAGGTGTCATCGTTGGCATCGTTGACCAGGATCATGCTCAGTGGAGATTGGATCCCCGTTTCCATGCCGGGACGGATTCGTGAGAAATCACCAGCAGCTCGAATAGTCAGCCTTGGCGGCGCGACGGAAGCTGCAATTTGGTCGGTGTGGTATGAAATCGGCGCTGTTGATCCGTCGTGGACGAGCATTCCCTACGGCCGACCCCTGACGAACCAGTGTTGCCATGTTCTCGATGATCGCCTGTATGGTCGGCCAACAAACGTTCCCGGAGACCTGTTTATCGGCGGCGCAGGGCTTGCCGAGGGATACTATGGAGATGTCGAGAAGACAGCGAAATCCTTCATCATCCATCCCCGAACCGGCGAGCGGCTGTACCGCACCGGCGACAAAGCGAAACTTGCAGAAGACGGCAATCTGATCTTCCTCGGCCGAGAAGATAATCAAGTCAAGATAAATGGGTTTCGTGTGGAGCTCGGCGAGATTGAGTCTGTCCTGCGATCGCATCCGGGCGTGAAAGAGGTCGTGGTCCAGGCGCCGTTGTCTGCCGAAGCCGCCGGGCTCGGGAGAATGCTCCACGCCTATGTTGTTCCGGACAGGCGGATGGGTATTCTCGACGTAACTGGGCTTCGTGGATTTCTACGGACCCAATTGCCGGGTTACATGATACCGGAGTTGTGTGTGATCGATAGTTTGCCGCTCAATCAGAGCGGCAAGCTGGATCGCAAGCAATTGCCCGCTATCCCACTCCATCGGAACAGCGGGCCCGCCCCGGAAGACAGCAACGCACTACACCGACTGATCGAAGACTGTGTCGGACGCGAAAACCTGGATCCAAAATCGAATTTCTTCGATCTTGGGCTCACCTCTTTGGATTTAGTGAAGATCGCCGCAACCATCAGTGTTCGGCTCGGCAGGGATGTTCCAACTGTCGCTTGTTTTCAGTTTCCCGCGATAGAGCGGCTCATCGATCACGTTATGGGCTGAGCAGGCACGTCGGCAGGCAGCAGCGGCTCCATGCAGCGGTTGATAGTTCCATCTTTGAGCAGCGTGATTCGGCGCCACGACGGACGTTGCAGGCAGGAGATTGTGAAGTCAATCCGGTCCTCGACCGTCACGCTTTGCACCTCGAGGAAGTCATGTTCAAACTCGGGAAGAAACGTGTCGCCATCAAATGGCTGGTGCACAGTCGTGAGAATAAATTCGCCGATGTATGGCAGCAGCGCGGCGAAGATTTGCGCTCCACCGGCGACAAAGGCTCGATCAGAAATTGCGCTGACGTGTGTCAGCGCCGACCGGATCGAGCTCGTGAGGAGCACCCCCGCCGCTGGTGGTCCATCTGGAGGTTGGCGACTCAGAACCACGATTTGTCTGCGATCCAGTGGCTTTCGGTCAATCGAATCGAAGGTCGCTCTTCCCATGATGAGTGGATGATCGACGGTCGTTTTCCTGAAATGCCGTAATTCCGCCGGGAGATGCCACGGAATCTTGCCCTTGTTTCCCAGCACTCGATTACTGGAAATCGCGGCAATGCCGACGAGCGCGATGGGACGCGGGATATCTCCTTCAAACATCTGGCGCTGCCTGATTTCTTGGGGGCGAAATGGGTGTCATCCGATGGCCGAGGTGCCAACTATACCAAAACACTGGCTCGAAAGGAGGCCGGCTGTTTGAATACAACAGCAATATCACTTTACTCGACCATGTGGTTATGTCAGAGTTTCCCTGTCGCTGACTCGACGGTAGTTGAATAACAGTTGTGACAGGATGGTCTGAAGGTCAGGACGATCATGGACAGGGACGTATTCGTGTTTGCGGGTCTGCGGCGCTGCCTTAGCTGCCCGCATCAATTCGTGGATCATCCCACCACCGCCACGGGCGTACGGAGTCGAGCCTTCCCGGCGGCTACCTTGCGGTCATTTCCAGTATGTCAGCGCTCGGGCCAACAATGCAGCGGGACAGGAGCGTCGTCGTGCAAAACACAGAGCGAATGGATAGTGCCGAACGCAGAAATGATGTCGCCATCATCGGGATGGCGTGCCGTCTACCCGGCATAGCCAATCCTCAACAGCTTTGGGATGCTCTGCTCTCGGGAGACTGCACGGTCCGGAGGCTTCACGATGCCGAGCTGGAAGCCGGCAGTGTACCGCCTGAGTTGGTGAGCGACTCTCATTTCATCAGGGCGGGATCTTACCTCGACGATATCGATCAGTTTGACGCCGCCTTCTTTGGCATCACACCCAACGAAGCTCGTTACATGGATCCGCAGCACCGGCTCTTTCTGGAGATGTGCTGGGAAGCCATTGAAAACGCCGGGATTCGCCTGCCGTTACAGCAGGACCGCGTTGGCGTTTTCGCGGGAGCCGGACGAAATTCCTATTTTCGAAACGTGGTGAGTCCCACGCTTCGTCCCCAGGATCAGTTGGAGGGAGGATTGTTTGGTTTGTTGTCGGATATCGGCAATTGCCCGGACTACCTCGCCACTCGCGTCTCGTTCCGGTTGGATCTGCGCGGTCCTTCGCTCAATGTTCAGACTGCTTGTTCGACCTCCCTCACCGCGGTACACCTCGCATGTTCGAGCATTCACCGCGGCGAGTGCGAGCTGGCCCTGGCGGGCGGCATCTCGATTCCGATACCGCAGCTGAACGGCTACTATTTTGACGAGGGTTCGATCACGTCTCCTGATGGATCGTGCCGACCTTTCGACTTGCACGCAAACGGCACAGTGTTTGGCAGCGGTGGTGCGGTTGTCTTACTGAAGTCTCTGCGTCGGGCGCTCGAAGATTCGGATCCGATAGTAGCCGTCGTGCGCGGCAGCGCGCTCAACAACGATGGAGCGCGTAAGCAGAGTTTTGCTGCGCCGAGTTGCGGAGGACAAGCTGAGGTGATTGCGGCGGCCATGCAGGCCGCTGATGTGACCGCAACATCAATCGGATACGTGGAAGGGCATGGAACTGCAACCCTGGTTGGGGATGCGAACGAAATTGCCGCTCTGCAGACCGTCTTTGGTGCCGGTTGCGGCGGGCGGACGGGGAATCTCGCGCTCGGGTCCATCAAGTCGAACATCGGTCACGTAGGTACCGCTGCCGGAGCGATCGGGCTCATCAAGGCGGCCCTGGCCACCCGGCACGGGAAGATTCCCGCTAACGCCGCTTTCGGTCAGTTGCATCCCAGTCTGCAGTCGCAGTCGGGTATCTTCGTTCCGCGAGCAACGGTTGAATGGCCGATCGAACGAGAGGTGCGCCGCGCCGGCGTCAATTCATTTGGAATCGGCGGGACTAATGTTCACGTGGTTGTCGAAGAGTCGCCAGCGATCAATAGCGTGCTGCACCGGAAGCCCGACGACGCGGAGCTGTTCGTCGTTTCCGGGCGATCATCACGGGTTGTAGACACGCAGATCGAAAACCTGAACGCCATTCAAAAGGTAATCGCGGACCCGGTGTCCCGTGCGGAAGCGTCGTATACGTTGATGACGGGCCGCCAGCAATTCGAGAAACGTGCATTCGGAATATCGACGCAAGGAAGAACCACCTGGCACCGCTTGCGGGGCGCAGGGGAGGAGGGCCCGACATCGAGAGTGGTGCTGTTATTCCCGGGACAGGGCTCGCAACGAGCAGGCGTCGGCTCTCAGCTATATAGACGCTTTCGTTCGTTCGCACACATCTTCGATCGCGTCGCCGCGCCCGTTTCGAAGCTGGTCAGTTGTGATATGCGGGAATTACTCTTCAGCGAGTCCTCGCACGAACAACTGAAGCGAACGGAATGGACGCAACCGGCACTTTATGTGGTCGAGCTGACGCTGGCGAAATGGCTGCTCGAGCTGGGTCTCGAGCCCGCAGCTCTATTGGGACACAGCATTGGTCAGTACGCGGCTGCTGTGATTGCCGGCGTGCTCGAAGAGGCGGCGGCCGCCGAACTGGTACTCCACCGCGCACGCGCGATGGCGAACGCTCGCCCCGGTTCAATGCTCGCGGTGCATGCCAGCCTGGACCAACTCGTGCCTCATCTCGGTTCACTCAGCATAGCGGCAGTAAATGGTCCGCGACAGGTCGTGGTCTCCGGCGAAAGTCATTTGGTGGCTGCATTGACTCGGGAGCTTTCAACCTCCGGCATCCGTGCCACGAGCCTGCTCACTTCGCATGCGTTTCATTCGTCGATGATGTCCGAGGCGCGCGCGAAGTTCCTGGAGCACGCCGCAAAGTATTCCTTCAGTTCTCCCCGGATTCCGATCATTTCAGATATCGCTGCGTGCACCTTGACCGACGCCGACGCGACCAACCCGGTCTACTGGGCAGATCAGATTTGTTCGACGGTTCGTTTCCACGACGCGCTGCTCTGTGCCCACGGGGGTGAAAAGACGATATTCGTCGAGACCGGGCCAGGATTGGTCCTATCCAACCTGGTAACGGGAAGCCGGAATGTTCTGCATGACGCCGTTGCGCTACCGTGCTCGACGACGTTGGATCAAGAAGTGGGAGATGCCCTCAAAGCTCTCGGCACGTTGTGGATGAATGGCCGATCTTTCAATTGGACTCGTCTGTGGGAAGGCGAGAGACCGAGAAAGATGAGTCTTCCGACCTATCCCTTCGAGCGCCAGCGGTTTTGGTTGGATCCCCCCTCGGGCAAGGTCTGGCGACAAGTCGACTCGACGCAGTCCAGACTTTCGACACGTTTGTCAGCGTCACTCGAGCAATGCGCCCGGGTTGGGTCCTGGTCACCGAAGCCGACGGGCAAGAAGTGCCGGGCGCGTCGAACGCTGGTGTTGACGAGAGATGCAACTTCCGCTCGTGCTATCGGTAAGAGCCTCTCCGATCCCTCACTTTACTGCTTCGCGATACTCGGTCCGCGCGTACCCGCGCCTGCGGACTCCAGTGGCGCGGCTTTTGACTTTGCATTCAGAACATCCGACCAGTCGGTGCGCCAGTACCTGCAGGCGCTTTGCGCCGCGCGTTCCGGCTTCGAACGGGTGATATATGCTCTGAGTTTCAATCCCGATGAGCGGATTCCGCGCGAGGGCGCGTTTAAAGCCTCTAGCCGTTTTGTATCGGATGACTATCTGGAGTTACTGGAAGTCGCCCGGGCGGTTTTAGCGTTCGCGCCTGACGCGTCTGAGCAAATCTTTCTAACGAGCAACTGCTTCGGGGCTTTCGGCTCGTCCGCGCCGTGGAAATCGCTCTTACGCGGCCTGGCGCTCACGCTTCCGAAGGAATATCCGAGCGTTATGACTAGGTTCATCGACGTGTCCTCCCCCGCGGAGAGCTCTGATGCCTGCGAAATCCTTGCAGCCGAGCTCGAGTCGGAAATGGCAACTGGAGACGATCTGGTCTGGTTACGCGATGGAAGGCGTTGCGTCCGGGTATTCGATGACCGCTTTGACGGGGGATTCGTCCCCGATGTGCGACCCAACGGAAAATATCTCGTCATAGGCGGGACTGGGGAGATCGGCTCGGTTTTCGTCGAGGAAATGATCCGGAAAGCCGGATCGAACTCCATCACCGTGGTCGTTGCGGCGCGCAATCGCGGTGCTGCTGACTCGCCCGGCATTCTGTCCGCGGCCGGGTCGAATTCGAAAATCATCCATGTCGGCCTGGATATCACGAGCGCTGAGCGCGTCGCGATGCTGTGGGAAGAATGGCAGGGCTTCGACGGGATCGTGCACGCCGCGGGCATTGCGGGCGGTCAAATGTTGGAAACGCACTCAGCGCAACATGCCGAAGAGGTTATCGGCCCCAAAATTGCCGCCGCCGGGATCGTCGAGCTTGCTGCACAGAGGACAGATTGTTGGGTGATCCTCTGCTCTTCAATTGTGTCCGTCGCGGGAAGCATTGGCCAGAGCGACTACTCGGCAGCGAATTGTCTTCTGGATACACTCGCAAGCAATGCAGAGGGAACGCCTGCGAAGATTTCGACCCTCAACTGGGACGTTTGGGGCGGGGGCGGCCTGGCGGTCAAGGGGGCGATCGCGCTGGCCTTGCGTGGTGCCCGAGCCCGCCCCGTGGTGGACGATGCACTGTTCTCCACGATCCTGGAACTGGCGAACGGAGGAATCGCCGGTAAAGTCGAATTATTTTCGCGCCGGCATTGGATGGTCGCAGACCATGTCTGGAACGGTATTCCGACACTGTCCGGCACGGGTTTTATTTCATTGATCCACGGTTTGCTGCGTAGCGCCCGAGGGGCGACCAAGGTTCAGCTTCGAAACGTCGCGTTCAACAACATGGTCGTCGATGGCAAGGATGCCAGGTCGTCACTCTACCTGTTCTGCGGTCCTGGACGCTCTTCGTTCCACGTGCGCCTGAGCGTGTTCCTGAGCGATGACCTGACATGGCAGGACTGCATGGAAGCCACGGTTCAATTGGATGAGAACCTCGAAGCTCGCGGTGTGCCGGCACTGCACGAGATCGGGAAACGGTTCGAGACTGCGTTAGACGGCGGGCCCATCTCGACTGCAGCCCTCTCAACCTCGGCGCTGACATTCGGCCCGAATTGGGGACGGGTAACTTCTTTCAAAAAGCTGCGAAATGAATGGCTGATTTCCTGCGAAGGGAACGCCCGAGTCGACCAACAGGCGCATGCCGGAATGCTGGATTTGCTGTTGGGCAGCTTCCTGTTCGACCCGCAGAGCAAGTCCAACCTGTTTGTTCCTCTCTCATATGACAGTGTTACGCTGTTCGCGCCGATTCCCGCGCGTGCAACTGCGTACGCGCGAGAACGGCTCGATGCGCCTTCAGCTACCAGAAAATGTGACGTAATAATCTATGACGAAACTGGCGGAGTATGTGCGGAAGTAAAGGGTTACACCGTACTGGCGGTTGCGGAGCCTGTCGCGCGCGAGACGGATGGTCGTGCAATGCCAACGCATACCGGGCAGGCGCCTCGGCCGGGCACGCGCCTGCATGCAATATCGAGGTCGGCCGGGCGTGAACTGGTGAGAAGCGTGCTGGCCCGGACATGGCCACAGCTCGTCATCTCGGCTGAAATCGATCGAGCGATCACTCAGGGAAGGATTTCGCGATCTGCGGAAATCCTGGTGACGGGCGATGGAACTGCGGGAGGGCCGGCCACTGATCTGGCTGGCGGGGAGCTGGAAGTCGAGATCATCAGGACATTGTTGAATGTCCTGGGAATTGAGGATCAAGAGCAGGTCGCCGCGAAGAGCTTCATAGAAATCGGTGGCGATTCCGTGTCCGCAGCCCGGGTCGTAATGAAAATTTCCGAAATCGTCGGCAAGCGCGTCCCCGTTACCCGACTACTGTCTTCATCCACGCTTCACGAGTTTTGCCTGGCGGTCATTGAGGAACCACGCGGCGTCGATCCGGACGCAGAAGATGAAGTGTCGGCCGAAATCATGATCTCGGGAAAGGTATGAGGTCGAATCGGAACTCAACAGTGAAAGTCTCGCGTAATACTCCACAGGATATTGCAGTTGTCGGATACGCCGGACGCTTTCCCAGAGCGGAAACGCCGGACGACTTTTGGCGCAATCTCATCGAAGGCCGCGAATGCTTCGATCATGTGCCGTTTGAAGAGTTGGAGAAGGATCTGCAGGAGGAGATCGGCGAGCGCAAAGATCAATACGTTCCCGCAGCTGCCTGCATCGCGGGCTACGATTGCTTCGACGCGCCGTTCTTCAACATCTCAGGCAGAGATGCGGTGGCCATGGACCCGCAACTGCGCGTCTTTCTCCAGACGAGCTGGCACGCGCTGGAACATTCGGGGTACGCCTCTGCTCGCGGGCGGAAATTGTCGATCGGTGTGTTTGGAGGGTCGAGTCCAAATGGCTATTTGCAGCGATTTCTTGCGCCGAACTCGAGCCCGTTTCGATCAGCTGAATTCATCCGGGCGCTGATCGGCAACGAAAAGGATTATTTGGCCAGCACCGTTTCCTACAGGCTGGATCTTCGGGGGCCCTCTGTCGGAGTCCAGACTGCTTGTTCGAGCTCTCTCGTTGCCGTCGTTCTCG
>Ga0105239_10002822_pt1 | contig 21729 bp, 17 predicted proteins | sample KBSC44metaG_FD_92761 | JGI IMG/M metagenome (GOLD analysis project Ga0105239, IMG submission 92761) | Corn rhizosphere microbial communities from Kellogg Biological Station, Michigan, USA - KBS C4-4 metaG | ecosystem: Host-associated > Plants > Roots > Rhizosphere > Soil | place: Michigan, USA... | reverse complement strand
CTGATGAATACACTAGTAAATGTGTATATAAAACAGAACAGCGTACATAGATTTGACGGAAGACAGAACCTCAATGCTCGATTTGATTGAATGACTTTTCCACGCTAGTCTTGCCTCCAACAAGTGGAATATCAAATGAGGAAAGGTCCTCCCTAGGGAGATCATTCTGAGTAATAATCGCTGAGTAAGCGGTGCATTGCTAGTAATATCACGTGATTGAAGCCACATGATGTCATTCGCTAGGAGCCTCAAGCACCAGTCGTGAAGCTCTCCGAGATCAATAAACCTATTCGCTGGGAACACTCAATGAACCTAACCACGCCCTAACATTATCGTGAGCTGATCAATATTGCATGAGTCTTGCAGCCAGGGTCACGCTAATTACAAGGATCTATTCTTGAGGAAGCACTATGGCCTTCCTCGGTATGGTTGTTACGCAAGAAGGCCCTCAACTTGTTGTCGAAAGCTTGAAACAGGCTCCTGCAAAGGATGAGATCTCTACAGGAGAACTACTTTATCATCCGCTTTGCTGTTATATGCCCCATCATATGTGGGTAAGCCCACAACGGAGACTATGCAGCATTTGGGCTTCGCTGTCCTTCTAAATGGTGCACCCTCTCGGCCTTCTCGCTAAGGGTTTGAGAGAAAGTTTCGTCCTTGACGAAAAGAGTGTCGATTTCTTCCAATGAGAGCCCCTTCGTTTCGGGATAGAGAAACCACACTATGCTAGATCAAAAGATGGCCTTGGATTGCTTGGAGGGTTGCTTACCTATTGGAAAGTGGAGGGCTATGAAAACAATGAAGACCTAACTGATGTTAGCTTCGAAGGAGCTGCCCGGCGTCCCAGAGAGCTTCTCTTACGAGGTAAAGCCTCCACCCAATATCAGCAAGGCCTACCGGTCCAGCCTTGACTATGATAAAGGTGAAGCTCCACTTGATACCATTGTTAGCGGGTGCCCAGATTCAAACACCTTAGATGAAGCTTACATTTGTGAATGCATTCATGGCTGAACCTACGTGCCGATAACGCACTGGACAAAGCTCAGCACCAATTAACCAAGGTCTGCAGAGTTGTGAGCACACACTCAATTTGCACCAAGCCTGGAACATACGCGGGAAGCCACGACCATCCGAACGAGACGCAGATCACACAGGTGCAGGCAAAGGCCACCCAAAGGTGAGCATCCCTTCCGTCTTTTATCATGGCGCAATAAAGACAGGTCGCAATCAACATCGGTAGTGAACCGGAAAGAAGGAGCTTCTTCCTCCCGAATTTCTCAATGGCTGCGATACCCACCAAAGAACCCAGCCAGAAACACAATGATGCAACTCCCCCTAGGATCAAACTGATATTTGCAGCGATACCGAGATTCAAGAAAATACTCGAGCTATAGTAGATGACCATCTATGCAACCGTCAGTCTTGCGTACTCAATATTGCCGTCAGAAGTAACCCGGCACGGGGCAGTGCAAGGACTTTGAGGCGTCCGGATAGAACATATACATGGAACACTCACATTGACACCAGGCAACTGCTGGATTGCCTGAATAAGGCAGACAAGACCTATGCGAAGGGGTATTTTTTGACCGGACTTATCATAAAATATTGTCTTGAAATTATACTCCCCAAAATGATCTTCCAATGCGATGGCCGCAAGGATCTCAGCACGCTCGGCTTGGACAATTTCGTGTTCGGTCGGGAGTGCTTTTAGAGCACTCATAACACTGTCGGCCTCCTCATTACGTCCTTTGGCGTACAAGAAACGAGGGCTCTCAGGCAGCCAGGGGATGACCACCATGGTAATGAGAGCGAAGACGACTTGAAATGCTGTCCTTTGTCAGCTTTGGCCAGACCCCTAAATCAACGTTGTCGACGAACCAATGGGGAATCTCCATACGATTTGACCCGTGAGATGAAAGAACCCATAACTGAAATCATATGGTCAGCACAATTTGTCTCTGCTTCCAAGCAAGAGTTCGACTTACTTCATCCAATAGGCAATAACAATGCCAAATGCTGCGATGGATAGCTGGGTTGCGACTAACTTTCCTCGATTTGCTGCCTTTGATGTTTCGGAGACCCATGTTGGTACAGTGCCGGTGTTCATGCCATTCCCTGTGCCCTGGATGAGCAGAATTAGTGGTGTTTTACTCCAAGTCTCAATGAACATACAGATACGATTCGGCCAACGATGAGCTGCGCTACGCTGTACGATGCGGATTGAATGACGGCGCCTAAATTCAGTCAATATTGGACAGTGCGTGTTATGGAAGCATAGTCATACCGACGACCATGATTCCCATGCCATAAAAGATTGTTCGTTTGCGACCAAGTTTGCCGCCCCATATTGCTGCGACAAGGCAGCCAACCATACATCCGATATCATATATAGATACGACCGTGGAAATCGTTTCGGCATCACTAATCTTGTGGCTCTTCAGCATTTTGACATTTCTATCTCTTGGAAACTCACATCAATGTTCACAGCTTCCAAAAAGTAGGGTGTCGCAATGATGGACCCCATGATACCTTGGTCATATCCTGAGCCATGGTTAGAATACTTTGCATCAACCATTCCACCCTGTCTTACCAAACAACAAGAATGCACTTGCGGATGTCAAACTGATTGCCCATGAAAGTGCAGCCCCTTCAAGGCCCAGGAAAGGTTTGTTCGGCGCCATTACCATCTGTCTCTTGCGCAATCAGTGTTGATCGGGTCTGGATAGTACTTGGCTTGAAACGATGTTGTGCCTCTTGTGCACTCAATTCCAATGCTGAGTATTATAGCCTATCGAATATTCTTGTCTCCGTCGGAAGTGAGAACGTGGAGCCCTTGCCAGCCTCGTTCTCACACCCACGCCCTTCCAGATATCCCTATTGACAGACAAATTAGCCTCCGAGGCGCTCCTGGTATTCCAATTGGATCGGTGTCAAGGCGAATTCTTGGCGCCCCAAACTATCCCCAAAACCAACAGAATCCAAAGCCATATGGCATTGCTTGCCCACTCGAAAGAAGTCCTCTGAAGCGAAACGATACTGAATGTGCATCATCCGAGACCTGAAGCCCCACGAAGTAGTTTGTGGGGTTGGCGGAGATCGAGACAATGTGCAACCTGTCTGAATATCGGATTTCAGATTGACGAGTTGGAATGCTAGGATGTTTATCCATTGCATCGGGTCTGAGGATATATGTCTAGAGCATTGTTGAAGTTCGACAAATCTCCGAATACGAACCTCCTGCACCAGATGTATTGATGTTCATATCGCTCGAGTCTCTTCGATTTACCATTTACAGCTTGAGTTCCCTTGGTTCCCCATCATCATCCTTCATACAGCCATGGGGCCTTCACCTAGCCAATCCCAGGAGATCGCGGCTCTCCGTGCTGATATCGAACGCCTGCAACAGCAGCTTTCAGCGGTCCAAGATATCCAATCCATCCAATGGCTGCTTAATCACTACACGGCGCTTCACGACGACGCGTGTTTCGATCTAGCAAAGCGACAGGAATGGGAGAACCTCTTTGCGGACGATGGCGTTGCAGTGTATCCATTTGGCCAACATAAAGGCCGAGCTGGAAAAGGCAGTTGGGCATTCACCTCCGTCCAGTATTTTGAAAGATGTCAGCTGCTCAGCAGCAACTTTGATATAAGCTTCAGTCCCGATAGGAAACGGGCACATGTCCGCACGAACTGTATTGCACAGTGGTTGAAGAACAAGGAGATCCATCATGACCATTTTGACGAAGGTAAGCAGCACCAAGAATGATTCCTCCTCTGTCTACATTGGTTTTGCATACTGAGGCAGTCTCTAGGCGGCTTTTATAATTGGATCCTTCGCAAAGAAGCGGATGGCAAATGGTACATCGAACATGTAAAACTCACAATTCAGTGGACATCAGGAGAAGACCCTTCTGGGGTTGGTCCTTCCCTACATGGGACACCGCGCCTATAAAGGGAGATTTATTGGATATTTCACACCATCAATGGTCCAACAATCAACAACAGAATGAACAACTGCGACATAGAATTACGAAACCTATATAGGATCATATTATGCAACTTTCTCAGTTTATTTTCCTATCTCGGATTGCCCAGCATGATTTCCAAGCTCCAAAGCCAGGTGCTTTTCAATAGTCCATGATCGCCGCATGGCACTATGACGCGCCTCTAGCAAGTCTCCAGCAAACATTGAGGACGGCAGCGATGCTAAAAACATGTGAAAAGGTCCTTGGCGGCGGAATGTCAATCAAGTACATTGGGTAGTACACGAATACTTTCGCAATGACGTGAAGCCCAATGAGATTGACGAGTGTCTGGTTGTTTGGGGCCAATGCCTGTGTCAACCCAGCGGCCACCGCGAAGCTCGGGAAAGTCTCCATCAAGTTGCTGTGAGCGGAAAATAAACGTAACGGCAGGCCTCTCATTTGCGAGAGGTGTTGACGGGGACAGTTGCTGTCGAGCCCCTCTTGTCGAGACATTGCTTGACCGGCTGCTGAGAACGCCCCAGTGGCACCGAACGCCCAGAACAGGTAGAGGGCTGCAAGGGCGGGTACAGCACGGTCTGAGGTTGATTCCCCAGTGATGGCGCTGACGATGGCATTCGTCGCCTTCTCCAGAACGCCGCCAGGCTGTGCGAGCCAGCTGGTGACTGGTATTCCGACGAGGTACATTCCCGCAAAGCCAGCAATCAGAGCCCCAGAAGCGTTATGGCTATGTCATGGTCAGCGTGTGTGATAATAAACTGTGTCTTGGTAGGGAGGACTCACACTCCATCTCCGGCAGCCTTGTTATTGGCTTGGGCTTTCACTTCTTTCGACATCTTTGCGTTGTTGGAGTGTTGTGGCAACTCGCGAGAGAAAATACTGATGATCTCGGTAGTCTCAACGATGCTGAAGGCCTGTCCTCTTCCCCCCTTTTAAATCCCAGGGCCAGGCCATGCCAGTGGCATTTACGAGAAGTTATACTTAGAACTTCCCTCTGCCCCAATCAGACCGCCCCGAAAATCGAGGCTGTGTGACGTAAAGACATTCATCGAGGGAAAGTCGAATTCCTATTGGCGATAGAATATGCAGATCCATGCCCAGACCCAAAGCGCTGGGTTTTGGCGTTGTCTCGATTGTTCTATCGCAGCCACCTAGGGATGACAATTATTTCAAATCGTGTGATCATGGACGGAACTATCGTAAATCAGCCCGGGAATCGGAGGGGACAATGCTTGTCACTCTAGGATCGGGGATCATAGGACCAGAATGCCACGCGTTTTTAGGGGTTCCCATCACCGTTCACTCGTCCTTGGACCTTTACCATAGCGGCCTTAAGCAGCCGAGCATATATTTTATTTACAGCAGCATCGCGCGAAGTGGAAAAATGAATTAGAGAGACCAGGGGAATGGCCGTTCTGACTGTGCCAGCTGAAACTGGAAACGCTAGTAATCAGTCTCGCGAGAATAGTTAGTATATACATATTTCTAAAGCCCTGTAGATAAGGAACAAAGCCATTGAAGTGGTACTCTGTACTCCGCAGTCGCACACTGTGAGACAGCTTCGTAAAAGTTGGGGATCTGGACTCGGGGAGATCTGTCAGATTCTCTAGATCACAAAAGTCGGATCGGGAGATCTATCTCGATTGGCGTGTTTTGCTGGGTCACGAAAGTCCAAATTCGGAATCCTGCAGCCTCGTGTTACCGCGCTTGGCGAATTTGCTGCAGTTGCTCGCAAGGCTGCGTTGGGGCGTCTGCCTTGTGCCGCAGGGATGCATGCCCCTCGAACTTTTTTGGTCAACACAGGTTTGACAAACGAAGGCCGAGATATCCCGCAATTATGTACATGCGACAATAGCACTTTTAGCTCCCCCCTCCCCAAGAATGGCAAGTGGCGTCAAGCGATCATTATTCACCAAGCCAGCATGGGCGGCCGCTGCGCCCGCGGCCTCGACGTCCCCTTCCACGGCGGCGGGGGATGACTCGGTCTTTGGACGCAACACAGTCTACGAAGACATCCTTGTGGCGGAACAGAAGAAACGGGAGAAGAAGCAGCAGGAGAAAGCAAGAGATCGCAGCGCCCCTAAGGATAAAGATGACGGCAGAGACGCAAAGCGGAGGCGCGTTTCCGACGAGGCGGAGGACGACGTGAACGTCGTGAAGGCCGCCGATGCAGATATCCTCAGTGACTCGGACAATCTTGACGGCAGCGCCTCCAGCCGCGCCAGTGAGAAGAGGCCGTCACCCATAGTCGAGGACCGTCCGGCCACGAGAAGTACGCCCAAGAAGGATAAAGTCCTGAACAAAGGACTCGATGATGTCGTGAGGTCGTCGAGAACTCCACGGCGTAATCCGGCCGCGAAGAGGAAGGCTCTCGTTGATCTCGACAGCGATGGTCAGGCAGAGGATGATGAGCTGGTCATGCTTACTCCGCCGTCAAGGTCGAAGGCGAAGCGGATCACTCCGTTTAACCCGAAACCACCGCTAGACGACTACGAGTCGGAAGAGGAGGACGAATTTCTACAAGAGCTGAAGCAGAAGGCACGAGAGAAAGCAAGGCTACAGAAACTAGGCCTACTGGATGGAGACCAACCATCAGCTTCTGCGACCACCACTACGGATGCGAAATCCGCTTCGAGAGCTCCTGCGCCGGGACGACCTTCGTCGGCCGAGCAGAACCGGCCGGGATCGTCCAGCTCAACTGCAGCTCCTCCTCACAGGGAGACATCCGCCTCTCAGAAAGAGAGAGAGCGGGAGAAAGCCGACGACCCAGAAGTCAAGATCCTGATCACATCTCCTATCCCGGACACGGAAGCCCTGATCGTAAAGCGGAAAGCCTCACAGCCACTCAAGCAAGTACGAGAGTTCTGGTGCCAGCGGAATAATCTCGATGCAAAGACAACCGCACAGGTCTTCTTCACCTGGAGAGGAACGAGACTATTCGACTCTACGACCATGCGAGGGCCGATTCAGAAACTGAAAAGCGACGAGGCGGAGAAGCGGAGGATGAGGTTTGACGACTACGACGATGATGATAATGACGGAAATGACGGCAATTCAGATGCAGCGCGGAATGTCGAAGACCCTAGTCAAGGCCGCATCATGCTGGAGGCCATGACACAGGAGATATTTGATGCAAGGCAGCTGGCGAAGGAACGGAAGGCACAGGGATCCGGCGATCACGTTGGCCATGAAAATGACGGTGACAGCGATGATGCGTATTACAGAGAGCAAGAAGCGGCGCGGGAACGAGCAGAGAGGGAGGCCGAGGAGAAAATGAAAGATACCATCGTTGTACGCCTCGTAAGCCAGACCTCAGAGCCAATGAATCTACGGGTGCGACCGCATACGTCGGTAAGGAAGATGATGCAGGGATTCGCGGCGACAAAGGGGCTGGAGGAAGGGAAGACCGCTTGGCTGATTTTTGACGGGGACAGATTGGATCCCAAAATGACAGTTGAAGATCTTGGTCTTGAGGACGACGACGAGATTGAGGTACATATCCGTTGATGAGTATACCACGTCACAGCCATCAGAGTTGGTCCACAATGAATAAAAACGTTCCGTCACGCGAAATCGCTCGATGAAATGAGACAAGCCACAGTTTTGAAAATTTCATCGATTCATGGTTCGGGCCTTAATTCTTCTCCCATGGTGGTATTTGGTGCATATGAATCAGGATGAACCACACCTCGGGAGGGCTATTTCCCATCCAGACGAAAGTTTTTCTTGCAACATTGAAAATTCATTGCTTCACTTATCGAATGGCTTGGTCCCACAAAGCACATGTTTTTTCATGACGCCAGAAATGAAATTATCATTTCAGCCTTGTATCAAGTCTCCTGTAATTCACCATTGCCCATGCAAGACCGAATTTAATGACCAGCCCTTCTCGACTCGGCAATGACTCGTTGTAGTTCGTCGACCTTTCTCTTTGCGCGTCCGAAAGTACCAAGCTGTGAGAGATATTGTCAGCAATTTAGCCCACTGAACAGAGATGAGAGTGGCAGCCGCGTGTAGCTTTCGCAGCGAATGAGGCTGGGTAATCCGATGGTAATCATGTAGTCCATCCCGCCATGCCAAATACACTGAGCCACTGGATCGAGGGGTAGAACATACTCTCTTCTTTGCCAGTTTCCTCGCACGCTTGTCCTTGGAGTTTCTCAACAGTTCGATAACACGACGCTCATATGGAGCAAGACCGGCAACCTCCTTGACAATTTCTCGGACGAAGGCGGTACGCTTGCTGAGGTGGCCCTTGGTGCGGCTGATGCGAGGCTTGGGGGTGATAACGGTAACTTTCTGATCGAGTAAGGGAGGTTAGTACATGGTCTAGTTGCTGAGTATTGGAACGACGATGAAGCGGTCAAGGTCTCCAGCAGACGCGAAAGAGATGTGATCTTGAGGTCGTGCTCTGAAGGATGGCCTTTTGGTGGCTACTCGGATCGTGCGTGGGATTGAATTCGGGATTGAGGACTCACATGGCCTTTGTTCAAGCCGACAGTGATGCCAGTCTTCTCAGGGGCTTCCTTCGCCATCTTGAATGATATTGGCGACGGAGACTGAGGGTTTGTAAGATGTCGTCGGTGGGTTGAATGAAGTCAACCTCAACTAATCCGCATTCCAAGTTGCAACTCGCAAAAGTTCGGCTGCGCCAAGGAAAATGTGGAAAGTGCGACTAGTAGTGTCCAAAAAGGGGAAAGTGAGAGATATGTCTTGGCGAACGTTGCTTGTCTCAATGACCCTCCGTAGTGTATTCCTAATACAGAGGGACTCCGTAATAATAATTACAATCCTACAGTGCTCCAATTAGTCAAAACTTGGAGGAAGTTTCACCTAATAGATACTATGGAAGAGGCTGAGTATTACGCTTAATAATTTAGGCAATTACAAAACGATCCCGATTGCCTCTTACGCGATAGGAGTATTCTAGAGAGTGCACATATGCTCAGAATGCATATCCGAACTCACAGCTTCAGTACATGGTGCACTAGACGTTTATATCCCTGCAGCGCTTCCTCCAGATCACCCACCGTCAAGCCTTCATTTCTTCCATGTGCCACAAGGATGGAGCCGGGCCCGTACAGATACCTTTTGACGCCAGCCGCAAGCTCCAAATTTGGAATATCCGTCCCGTAGTTGACTGTGATCGTGTCAAAGCCCTTGACATCAGCATCCAAACTTATTGGGCCGTAGCCTTGGAAGAACTCCAAATCCAACAAATCGTCGGGGTCAGCCGCATGAATCGCTTTGCGAACTATCTGCTGAACTCCTTCTGGTGTGCCTCCAGCAAGTCTGAAAGTCACATCTGCTGTCGCGAACTCTGGCACAACGTTACCTGCCACCCCTCCTCGGATGTAACCTACGTTAACTGTGCTTTTGCCGAATTTCCCACTGCGTGGGAGACCTCCTTCTGACTCAGGGATGTCCCCTAGTGTATCAAGCGTCAATAGCGCAGGTAGAATCATGCTGTTTGCACTTCGTCCAAGCCATGGATAACCAGAATGTGCTGCCTTTCCATGCGCATCAACCTTGACCATGAAGATCCCCTTGTGTCCAGTAGCAAGCTTCCCCTCCGTTGGTTCACCAAACAGCACAGCCTTGTAGTTCGACTTGGTCTTTTGGTAGAGTTCGGAGTCTGAGAAGTGCTTCATTCCATCCCCACGTTTCTCCTCACCGACCACAAGCAGGAGCGCGAGGTCAGAAGGATCGATGTTTGTGGAGCCGTCAGCAAGGAGATCTAGCAATGTTTGGATTTGAACCGCCACACAAGCTTTATCATCAACTGTGCCTCGGCCAGATATCAAGATATCCTTCTTCGAGGACGGACCTCCGTCATCCTCGGCATTCTTCGACAGCGACAAAGAGTAAGGGATATGTGGAGGCACAGTGTCAATGTGAGAGCTCAGCAAAACCTTTGGTGACGGCTGGGATGCCTTTTGTTGACTGCCACCGTACTTCGACGGATCTGGATATGCGTAAATATTCCATCTTGCCTGGGTATCATTGGTAGTATCCGGTGGCGGAACGCTCTGCGTCTTCACGATGAAATCGTGGGCTTCCAGAAATTTGATGATGAGCCTCGCAACCGGGAGCTCGTCGTCCGTAACGGATTCGACCTCACATATGGCTCTGTGCAGCGAGAGCAACGGCGATGAAGCGATCACTTCTGACAGCTTATCGTGGGAGCTTAGCTCCACACTTGATGCCCTAATGGGCTCTTGGACGTCACTCAGGACATACGCATTTCCCAGGACTGCTGTCAAAAGCAACGCTGAGGTAGCTTTCAACACCTTCATCGTTTGATTCTGTCCACGTTTATGGGGACTGGAAGCATGGATGACAAGGTCGTGGGCAGATGGACAGAGCGGCAAGACAGCTTAAAATTCAGTATTTAGCTTTACAAGGATCATCAAAATTCGTCATTCCGTCGTTTCAACATGTCATCCGCATCTATCCATCACAGCAAATACCTATGTACGTCTCCTCGTGCTTGATGAAGTTAGGATAGAGCGAAAGTCTATGCGGAGTTCGCCGCTTTCGAACCAAGAACTCGAAGCCGTTTCATGCAATACCACAGACGAGTAATACGTCGCAATTCAGCGTGTCATGCGCATAGCACCATAGTTTGCGATAAGCTACAGCTACCACTGAATATCGTTTAGCTATTTCGTGTACTACCTCCCCCAGGGATCTAGGATCTGGTTTTCCCATTGGCATGCTTCGGTCTATCCTTCTTCCGCTCCCAGACCATTAGATATCCTTCCCTTGTAAACAGTGTCTCGGCTTCGGCACGCTCTACCCAAAGATCTTGGATCTCGAGCCACTCGGGCAAATTGGATCTTTGTGAATATGCTGCTCCTTTATCTCGAAGTTGGACCTTCCAAGCGAATTTCTGCCCATCACCCCCAACAGCTTTGTTAGCTGCATCTGCCGCATTCGAGTCCTCCCCACCTCCGGTGGACACAGTCGTAGTGTCCAGAATGATGTTGGCGACCATTTCGTAATAGATTGGCTCCCCCGGAGGATGAATGGCAGGATTCGGCTCGACATATGGAGACATATCCAACCCTCGAGGGGACGGAAATGTCACAATGGTTGGGTTCCTTTCCGACACAAATTTGTTGACGGAAAACCGCTTGATATGGAAAAAGAGATATGGAGGTAATGGGTGCAGAAGTCGATGCCGAATCCGATGTGCCTGTCTCTCAGAGGCACTTATACCATTGTATTTCTGGAGTAGTGTAGTCAGAGGGACTTGAGGAATGATATTCTTCGATTCCACAGCATCTCGAAATAGTGGAACAGGAGGTAGATCGAGGGTAAGAATCAAATATGGTGAAACATTGGTTGTGATGGTGGAAGAGTCCTCAAACCTCAGACGATCGCCGGTCGTGTCTGATTTAGCGGTAATCGCTTGTGATTCCACCCGAAGCTTGCCTTGAAAGGTCCGTTGAATGATCGACGATAGTGGCTTCGTCTTCGATCCTCCTAGCGCTAGATGCAGGTTATTTAAGAACCATGATAGGAATTCCACTGGGTCTGATTGCTGGGTCAACGTAAATCGCTTTGAGGATCGTAGTGCTATCTCCTGTAATAATTCATGTGGTGACACGTGAGACCTGAACGCTCGCGAGTTCCAAAGCTTGCGAACCAGTGTGCTCGTTCTAACCGGTAATTGTGGCGTTGTTAGGGGAAATTGGTGTAGGAGGAAGAAATTCCGTATGGGCGCAACATGTGCCAGAGTCTGTACCACAACATTGAGGTAGTCATTGGCTTTGATATTGTTCATACCCATGAAACCTGGGCGATATTTCTTGTTCCCTAGATCTGTACTCTCCTTGCCTTCTTTGTCCAACTTTTTCACATCCTCCTCCGTGAATTTGGGGTCTGCCACATATTTGATATCATCCAAGCTCTTGTTGTGAACCTCGTAGCCTTCAGGCAGTACGTAGACCTTCTGGGTTTCTAGGTTGATGTAAACGTGGTGGTCAACTTCGAGGGCATGGAAGTACGCAATCGACTTCGGACCCCTCCCTTGAAAATACTTCCCGCAGACCAGGCATGCGTAGACATTGATGTTCGAGAGGGTAACGGAGCATAACTTTTCGAAATCAAAATCGAGGAGGGATCGGTTTATTGTATCCAAGTACAAATCGTTGTAACCTTCGGTCGGGGCGCTCTGCCTCAGAGGGGCTACAGGAGCTGCATCCTCTTCAGCCTCTGAATCAGTCTCATCGCTGTTTTGTATTGGCGCATTCGACTCGCCGTTCAGATTTGCTGTTGTGTCTCGCTGCGGTGGCTGGGGTACCCCGTTTGAACTGGTCGTCGCTTCCTCCGACACATCTTCAATGCGCACCCTCTTCCTAAGGGGCGAGTCGATGTCTAGAACTCGCTCCAAAGGCTCCTCAGATTTCCGCTTCGACATTTTGGGTCAGATGTAATTATTTGTTCAACTCAGCCCATGCAATTTGAGTGTCAAGGCAGAAGTTGAGCAAACTAAACAAACATTTTTATTGCGGGGGGCACCCCCAACGAACAGCCTTGCCCTTGATGACTCAGCAATGTCACAAAGCTCCCAGCACCCACCCAGTGCTCCATATTGAATCAACGTCATGGTCTTTAAAACCCACTGCATACAGAGTACTCAGAAATGAAATGGACATCTGCAAGCTGGAGTTAGGCAGATTAAAGAACAAACTTCTATCTAATCTATCAGGCTTAGACCTCAATAATCAGACTGTCTCTGTCTCTAGAATTGGCCCCATCCGAATTGACGGCTGAGGTGCAATGTGAAATGAGCACTGGCTGTCCATGTGATCAGACTAATCACACCTTGTATTCCCAAGGTGAGGAACCATTTACCCCAAAATCCCGGTGAACTCAACGTCCCGATGTCATTCCAGGTCATACGCGGTGATAACGGCCATATGTCGGCAAGTGCTGGATCTCGCCCTGCCACTCCGATGTCATCGAGCCTTGAAATCAGAAAATGCCGAGTCAACGACCTTAGAAACATCATATCTAGAGGTAGCATCAAGATCGGGGTTATTAGCGAGGTAATACCGAGAGCAAGGTTGGCGGCAGGATGTGTCGACAAAGTTGTCACTCGATATTGACTGTCATCGCCATCACTCACGAGTCGGCGGTGTCGAACATATTCTTCTCGAGTAGGCCGTAGGCGGGAATCGTCGCCTAGATCAGTTGGTCGTCGTACTGGTCTCGGCGTAACTTGCGGTAGGCTAGGAGCTCGCAAAATACCAGGCACCGGTGTTGCGGGCCGCGGTTGTGGAGTTTGTGGAATATCCAGTGGTCTTCTCTCAAGCAGCGTTCCTAGAGGAACCGTTGGCTCAAAAGCTAACGTTGCAGGTTCACTTGAAGGTTCTATCGCCCCAGCTGCAACAACACTTGCTGCGTCGTTTGTTGTCACAGCAGGTTCGACTGCGTTCACGAGGTCGGCTGCAGCTCTTATAGGTTCGAAGTCGTCACCACCTTCTGGATTGACCAAAGGTTCATTTGAAACCAGGATCAGGAGATCTTCGTCTGAAAAGAGGTCCTGCGGGTCTGGGGTTGATGTAGAGGCGTTGCTGTTACCGTAAGGGCTCGCCACGTCGTCTACCCATTCATCGTCCAGCCTACCGTGATCGGGGTCCAAACTGTAATCGCCAAAGGCAGAGCGAATGGCTTGCATACGTAGCGCCCGCTGCGTGGGGCGGTCCTCTGGACTGAACCTCTGGCTTTCCCGAAGTAACCGTGAATAGTGATATGAGCTTCGATTGATGAGCTCTGCTTCCATGTCCTCATTCAGGTCCACGGGTAGGGAAACACTTCGACTCTGCTGAAGCCTATCCCACAACTTGAAAATGACAGGGAACAACTCTCTAAGAAATTCGGCCCAGGTTTGAGATCCACCGGTTTGGTCCGTCGTCGTTTTCTCCAAGGAGCTAGTTGCAGAAGGTTCAAAATGAGCTTGATCACCGTCTTCGCCGTAGAGTAAGGAAATTTGATCAGCGCGGCCGGGCTTGAGGGCGAGATGGCGAATGCGGGGGTAGATGGACATAAAGAGCCGTTGTTCAAGGAGGTCATGTAAATAGGCAAGGACGAAAGGATGTAGAGCAAGATTTCTGGCACTATGGAGAACGGATGTCCACGAGAATAGGTCTGAAGTTCCCGAGGAATTCCAGGGAGGGCCGATGGTGAATGGGATCAAAGCTGATACAGGAGGCATGGAGCCCTGGGGAAGCAGATAAAGTGACTGCAGAATCGATGTAGCATAGACGGGGTATTCTGCGCCAAACCAAGCCAGTCTCAAGCTATCTTTTGTTAGTCTGCCTGAATTCTGCACAAGACGAAACTTACCACTCTCTAAGCAAAATTCGAGGTACGTCCTTAAGCTGGAAGCTTGTGACAGAGTAGAGTTGAAATAAATTTGGACCAGGGCCTAGTTTTTCGATTCTGAGAGACTTGCTAATGCTTGAAATAATTGCCATGGGATATCCAGGAAGTAAGAATGCTCTTGGTCCTGCAATATCCCACTCGGACCGTATCTTCGCGAGCACAGGTAGGCCAAGATAAGATTTATAGGTCTAGACATATCAGCAAGAGGTATAGCAGGAAGACATCATACTCACAAGCAGTCTTCTGCGAAATGAAATGACCCATCGGAAGGCCAACTTTTGGAAGGAGCCGTCCATGATGCCGCAGTTCTGCCCAGCAATATTTTCCTCCACAACTAGAGTCTGCTTCTGGCTGTTAGTCAGAGCTTGCCAGCTAGTACGGCTCATCTTGGCTTTGCGGACGACAACACCAACGGTCGCAAGAGCATCATTTTGTGCTCGATAAAGTCGCTTTCTAGAGTGCTCTGAAGCGAGGTTCCGTGGATGACCTCTGAAATCGAACTGCTGAATGTAGTTCCGCGCAGTATCATGTTGCACATTCGGCCCTAGAATGAACTGATCATGGTCGTCATGAAGCGGCGGATCAAAAGGAGATCTACCCTAAAATTGTACTGTTAGAACGGGTGTGGACTCCACGATTGGCAGACTACATCATTGATTGGCACAGCCAACTGTGTACTCAGAGTCTGCAATCACACTCATGACGATGTGGAATGGCAGGGATTTCCTTGAGGCTTACCAAGGCTAATCGCGTCAGGTAAGACTGTCGACCCATCTCAAGAGGTCGTGAGACCGGGTGGGATCATGAGCCTCAATCAGAACCGAGACTTGGAACGAATCATGTCACATGAGACGCTCAGCCAATTGAGGAGAGTTTGCTCGGAGGATGCCCAAGGCCTCCTGAGAAAAGGTTCCTTGTCGGTGTCTGCGTGTAATTGTCCACAAGGGATAAGCGCAATCACCTTTCTGGATTTCAAGTCTGCCGAGATGAAATATCGGCCGGAAACAAGTAGATGTGGTCCTTTGAGTCCCAGTACTGGGGATGATACGAAAGCACCACGACCTTTGGCAGCAGGCGCGGGAGCGGAGGAGTGGAGGTGGACGGCCAACCAACGCCAAGAAAAGCACCGGGAACTAGTGCAATAGCGTTAACTCTAACAACTCTAATCCCTGTCCAAATTTTTGGAGATGCAGAACTTGAAGTTGGGAGAAATTTTTGATGATAATCCAAAGACGAGCGGACTCGTGGACGCTAGCGAGTGCCTTACATTGCAGACTGAAGAATCCGCTTGAAAGCATTTTCGGCTCTGCAATTCCCATGGAACTATCTTGAAACACAAAATCTTAATCCCAATGGCGACCAAAGTCAACTTCAAAACAACATTTGAAGCCGCCAAGACGCTCCAGCCGATTTACACTGGGGGTGAAATATCTGGAAATCTCGATGGCACACTGATTGCGACTTGCGTTGACGAGGATGTTTTGGTAGTGAGCTCAGCAACAGCAACAGTACTATGCCGGATAGAAGGAGACGGTGAACCCGTGACAAGTTTATGTCTGGCACCAGACAGCTCACATGTGGTCGTTTGCTCAAGATCTCTATCACTCCGCATCTATACCCTCACGAAGTCCGCCGATTCCGACCTTATTGTTTTCTCTCTAAACAGGACTTTGAAGCCTCATACTACTCCTGTGGTATCATCCGCTGTTGATGCCACTAGTTCTCTGTTGGCAACGGGTGGCGCAGATGGCAGCGTGAAGGTATGGGATATTCGAGGCGGATATGCTTCGCACACGTTCCATGGACACGGAGGTGTTATTTCTGCCTTGAATTTCTTCGAGAAGAAGTCAAGCACCCAAGTCTCGCGAGAAGGGACCGAATCAGGCCGCAAGCGAAAACTTAGGGATAGTGATCGCAACGACCTCCAAGCTCCACCAAGCAACACGATCTACCTTGCCTCTGGTAGTGAAGATGGCAAAATACGTATCTGGGATTTAGCTTCTCGAAAGTCAATAGCCTCACTGGACTCTCACGTTAGTGTGATACGATCGATTCGATTCTCGGCTGCCCAGGATATTCTACTATCCGCGAGCAGGGATCGAACAATTATCTTATGGAATTCTATGGTCTGGAAGCAGCAAAAAGTTATCCCGGCCCTAGAAGTACTCGAAACAGCGGGCTTATTGGGAAATGGCCAATTTTGTTACGCGGGAGGCGAGAATGGCGCGCTTCGAATCTGGAGCACCAGCACTGGGCGTGAGATTACGCCAAAGCAGAAAGCAAAATTAGAAAACGACTCCATCCTATCCATCATTCCAATCTCGGAAAGTGAACAACTTCTATCTGTTCACCAAGATCAAACGCTACGATTACACGATGTCTCGCATCTTCATGATGTGCAGGGAACAAGTTTGGTGGAGGTACCACTAGTTGTGCGGACAATATCAGGGAACTACGACGAGATCATTGACATGGCGTGTGTAGGGCCAAGTAGCTCCTTACTTGCCCTTGCTACAAATACCGAGAGCATCAAGCTGATTTCCACTGCGGATGTTTCTACCCCAGATCAGTCTTCACTTGTACCATCCTCCTTTGGGGGGGATGTTGCTCTCCTTGAAGGGCATGAAGACATCATCATATGCCTCAACGTAGACTGGTCTGGCCACTGGTTGGCAACAGGGGCGAAGGATAACACTGCGAGGTTATGGAGGTTAGATCCTGCCTCTTCATCATACCAGTGCTTCGCTGTCTTCGCTGGTCATGCAGAATCACTGGGTGCAATCGCACTACCCAGAACAAAGCCTACTGACAGTCTTGCTGTGAAGAACCCTGCTAATCACCCGCCCGAATTTCTTCTAACAGGTTCGCAAGATAAGACAATCAAGCGCTGGGACACGTCTAAATTGAAGTACTCTCCAACAATGAGTGAGCCCCATCGTGGAATAAAAGCCCTTTTCACTCGGGTGGCCCACGAGAAGGATATCAACGCTATTGATGTGAGCCCAATTGCTCCCCTATTTGCTTCTGCCTCACAAGATCGGACCATCAAAATTTGGTCACTGGAAGATGGGTCGGTGGCTGGTATTCTGCGTGGTCACAAGCGAGGAGTTTGGTCGATCCAGTTCTCGCCGGCTTCTACGCCACCTCTGAATCTTCCGGAGGGTGGTACAAGTGGATCTCGGGGACTTTTAGTTAGCGGCTCGGGCGACAGGACCATCAAAGTCTGGTCATTATCAACCTACACTTGTCTCAAGACTTTTGAGGGTCATAGCAATTCTGTCCTGAAGGTGGTCTGGCTTCCACCAAGAGCACCTTCTCGCGAGAAGGAAGCCCAGTCAGATGCAAATCAACCTCTGATCGCGTCGGCCTCCGCCGATACTTTGGTCAAGCTGTGGTCCCCTTATTCCTCTACGGACACTGACCATCTTCTTGCGACACTCGACAACCACAGTGACAGGGTTTGGGCACTTACGTCTCCCACGGCATTTCTCTCACAATCAGCCCAGGCGACGCAGAAATCTATAAATGCGTTTGCCTACCCGTTGATCTCTGGAGCAGCTGACGCGAGTCTGACATTCTGGGCTGACACGACGGTCGAAACCGCCAATCTTGCTTCGAGACGCGCCACCGAACGTATCGAGCAGGATCAACTTTTACAAAATCATATTTTCACCAAGAACTACAGGGAAGCAATTGTCTTGTCGCTGACACTAAATCACCCTGGCCGTCTTCTACGTATTTTCCAGGATGTTGTTAGTTTGCCCGATTCTGAAAAAGATCAAGGCAGTGTGACGGGTGTGCAGGCCGTCGATGATGTGCTTGCTGCTCTCGATCATCAGCAGTTGTTCTCCCTGCTTGGGAGAGTCCGAGACTGGAATACGAACGCCCGAACGGCAACCGTAGCGCAGACTATTCTATATTGTTTGTTTAAGAGCTACCCTGCAAGTACATTTGTTGACATGGCGAAGGAGAGGAGGTTCGGAGGTGTCGACAAAGGAATGAAAGAGATCCTTAGGGCACTGGAAGTTTACACGGATCGACACTACAAGAGGATGGAAGAATTAGTCGATGGGAGTTATTTGATTGAGTACACATTGAGGGAGATGGATGAGATCGCCGGCACGATCTTGGGAGTTGATGGCCAGGAATCGCGGGATGAAGTCATGGTCTGAAGCAGGGCCTTTGGAGATGAATAAATATTGCAAATATTGCAACACCAGACCCAAGTGGGAACTCATACTGGTTGCTGGCAGTTTTGGACCACTCTCAAATTCTCAAGCTCTCGTAACAATCCACAAATCAGTAGGCTAAGTTATCAACTATGGTACTATCGCAGGTAGCAGCCGCGGAGGCTATAAGTGAGTTTTAACTTTTATATTATAATTTGAGAAGATTTCACCTCGACACTAAAGTTCCTCATCTAGAATTTAGAAGATTAAAGTCACTAATATTTTAGTCTACTTTTGAAGCTCTAATTCAATGACGCCAAGGAGCATGTAGACGGTAGTAGCGCCCTAAAATTAAGGCTAAAATTTAGGTTGATCTTACTCCTTCCTATTGGCATTGATCCAGCACCGACTCCGTCTGACGCCAACGCGACCATGCCAACAGCGCTTCTTCATATTGACCTCAGCCATCACCAACCCGACTCACAACCACTCAACGAGGCACCACCAGCTCATCAAATGTCACAATTCCTAAGCGTGAACGGTACTGGTGCGCGTCGTCAGAGCAGTCGGCATTCTGCAGTAAAAGAAGGTACGTCCTCGATGCTGCATTTCCAGCGTGGAGAAGCTACCCAATGGCCAGCACAATGATATTGACGCGATTTCACTAGAGCCCGGCGCATCTACAGAGGAAATCTCGGAGGAAGTGCTTCCAGCAAGCCCGGATAACAACGCAAGAAGTCGCGTGCCTGGGAGAACATCGCACCACCCCGCTTACGCAGCTCCATGTCAGCGATGCGTCAATGCACTTCGGTTCGAGAGGAACGTCGGCTTTCTTGAAGTCAACTGTATCTATGATACTGCAACGGTTCGAGTTAGAAAACGACCACGATGCAATCGATGCAAAGACTTGCGCCGTGCTTGCGCACCCGTACGTTATTAGTGCTACTTCCCTCTTGTGAGTGATACTAACTTAAACAGCTGCCTCCCTCGTTGAGAGAGGAGGGGTCACGATTGTTGGCTATGAATGAAGCGCTGAGGAGGCAAGAGCCAGGAGCATCCAGCGTCAAGACTGTCCACGCTTTAGCTAAATCCCTGAATGCCCGCCTTGGAAACAACCCTGGATACGAGAAACCTAGGCCCCCCAAGAAACCCCGTGCCAAAGCCCGTTCCATCATTTTGAGGTATGCAGATTACCCTGAAGTAACCACAGATCTTGGTACGGATGGAGGCCCCCGAACATCTGCCCGCACATCTGCTCCAACGAGAGTCCAACCTGAAGTTGCCATTCCAACTCGCGAGTCAAGCCCGGACGTTGGCTCCATTCACGACTCCTCTGAGGACGATCCTGTTGACGCCATTGCGGCGTTCCTCAACTCCCGCTCAGCCCCGACCAACGTTGCTGCTCCAGCTCCAGCTGCTGCTCGCCAAGATTGGGATTCATCGGAAGCAGAAGGCGAAACAGCTGACCCCATCAGCTCCCAGAACTTCTTACTTACGATGATCCTTGATGCACTCCGGCAAGGGGTGGAAGTTTATTCTCGAGTGGTAAGTTGATATTGGCTAGTTGCGTTGCACAAACTGAAGTTTGGCAGAACGGGCAACAGCCTCCGATTTGGCCGGACCGGATGTGATCTCGAAACCTAAGTAATGATATCGATAATCTCATCGAGACTGCGAGCTTCTTCCAGGGACACAACGAAATGACAATTTCGCCAGGATCGAGCATTTCTAAGCTACCACGCATACCCAACGCAATTCTCAGCAACTTGCTTCATCGCACCAGTGGGAAAGGATGTCAGATAAATGTGATATTGGAGTTGGCTACCAAGGTCGCTTATTTTGGACACTACCGAAGCTACCAAAGAAAGGTGCATGCAGATAACTTTTGACCAACCCGATTCGCCAGACACTGGTAGTGCCCGATGTTCGAGCTACATCACCGCAAAAGCTATAAACCTCTCCCTTTTGGGTGAGAGGCGATAAACTATAGCCAGGGATAAGCAAGAAACGCCAGATTTCGAACTAGGGCTATTTTGATAATGACTGTGGTTGGCTTCCAGACGACAGAAGCAACTTTCACATGTGTGAACCTGACTGATATGTCAAATCTTTCAAGACGGGCTTTCACACTTCGATGGCCCCACACGATTCACATTTCGTCGAAGCATCGCCTGAGGTGAACAATAATGGTGTTGATCAAACAACCCATCGTTTGCATCCTGTGTTTGATATATGCATGCAAAGTTGTGTTATGGCTCGGCATAATTCTGGACAGTCTGTTGGCCATTGACACAATGCATCTAAAAGGACGCGCCGCTCGAGAATCAGGATTGATATTCAGCGGTCGGGGTTGTGTCGGCCTCAGGGCCTCAATAGTTCAAACGCGTCGGGCTTCTACCTCTCGACGATATTCAACACCGCGGTCCAAATCAATTGATTATGCCGTCTGGAAAACGTGGAGTCGCCCTAGCTTAGTACAAATAAAGCACCCGCGAAAGCCTCAGTCATGTAGACAAGCTGTGGGAAGTCATCGTGAGATTTCACTTCAGACACCGGTTGCTCTCTATCACGGAGTGCGGATTCTTTGGGAAAGAATCGTAAATAGTTTCAGTAGGGATCGAGAGCCAACTCGCTAGTCTTAAATGTTGGTCATATGGATCCGTGCACGCAGATAGCCGGCGGAGTTATCTTCCAATCCACTTTCTGAGTTCGCTGATGGTTTCCCCAATACAAATAAACCTTTCAGAGATGGACTTGGGGACCGTATGCCGTTTTCAACACATCAATGACCTGAACAAATCACCGGGACAGTGCTCGTTCATGAGATGGTCAGATAACACCTGCATCATATCGAGAAGCTAGACAAACTCTTTTCCACCACCGTTGTGGAAGATATTGTGCCAATACATATCGCCACAAGAATATACATCGAGATAATCATGATGTACTCCGTACTTCGTACTCGTACATACGTGCTTGTCTCACAGGATGGATATAGCGATTGAGGAGGAGGAGCCGGGCCACCAGAAACCTGAACCTGGCATGTCAACGCTCAGCTCTAAATTTCCCCTTCCTGCTACAACGGCGCTAGAGCATAGCTATGCTATCCCAACGAGGGACTAAGTAAAAGCAACCGATGTGGTTGCCACGGTGGATTTGGTAAGAGGTGAAATCTCAAATCT
>Ga0105239_10002821_pt1 | contig 21733 bp, 22 predicted proteins | sample KBSC44metaG_FD_92761 | JGI IMG/M metagenome (GOLD analysis project Ga0105239, IMG submission 92761) | Corn rhizosphere microbial communities from Kellogg Biological Station, Michigan, USA - KBS C4-4 metaG | ecosystem: Host-associated > Plants > Roots > Rhizosphere > Soil | place: Michigan, USA... | reverse complement strand
TTCGCGGCACCGGATTCCGGGAAGTCGAGGAAGCGGTCGACCTGCTGGTGAAGCAACCGCAATGCGCGCGTTTCGTGTCGCGGCGGATGGCCGAATATTTCGTCGCCGATCAGCCGCCGAAGGAACTGGTCGACGCGATGGCGCACACCTTCGAGCGCAGCGGCGGCGACATCGCCGAAACTTTGCGCACGATGTTCGAAGCGAAGGCGTTCGATGCCTCGCTCGGCAACAAGTTCAAGGACCCGATGCATTTCGTCGTGTCGGCGCTGCGCTACGCGTACAACGGATCGACGCGGATGGACACCGACATCGCCGTGAACTGGCTCAACACGCAGGGCGAAGTGCCGTTCGGGCATCAGAGTCCGGACGGTTATCCGCTCACCGAAAGCGGATGGGCCAGTTCCGGGCAGATGAGCCGCCGCTTCGAAATCGCGCGCGCGATCGGCGCAGGCCGCGCCGACAAGGTCGATGCGAACACGAAGCAGACGCCACCGGAACTTGCCGGCAGCTTGTTCGTCAAAACGATGCTGCCGCATCTGTCGCAGAACTCGATGGCGGCGCTGGAGAAAGCCCAGTCGCCGGTCGAGTGGAATACGTATCTGCTTTCCTCACCCGAATTCAATTACCGCTGATATGAATCGTCGAAATTTCCTGATCAACACCGCTGCCGCGCTACCCGCACTTGGCTTCGCCGGCAAACTCTTCGCCGCGCCGGTGTCGTCGCCGCGATTCCTGTTCGTGTTCCTGCGCGGCGGCTACGACTGCGCGAACATGCTCATCCCGTATTCGAGCGATTTCTATTACGAATCGCGGCCGAAGATCGCCATCGCCAAACCCGATCCGAACAACGCGACCGGCGCGCTCGCGCTCGATGCGAATTGGGCGCTCGCGCCGGTGCTGCGTCCGACCATCGGTTCGATGTATGCGGCGAAACAGGTCGCGTTCGTGCCGTTCGCGGGCACGGAAGATCTGTCGCGCAGTCACTTCGAGACGCAGGACAACATCGAGCTCGGTTTGCCGCCGCAGCAACACGCATTCAGTTCCGGTTTTCTCGCGCGGCTTTCCGGCGTGCTGCAAGGAAAAGCGAAACCGATTTCGTTTACCGATGCGTTGCCGCTGAGTTTTCACGGCGGCGGCGACATCGCCAACATTTCGATGCGCAACGTCGGCAAATCCGGTTTCGACGAAAGGCAGACCGCGATTCTTTCCGACATGTACAAAGGCACGCGCCTGCAGCCGGCGGTGAGTTCCGGATTGCAGTTGCGCGCTGAAGTCGCGCAGGAATTCAGCGCGGAAATGCAGAAGGCCAATCGCGGCGCGATCAACGCGCGCGGCTTTGCGGCGCAGACCGACAAACTCGCCGAGTTGATGCGCGACCGCTATCGCCTGGGTTTCGTCGATGTCGGCGGCTGGGACACGCACGTCAACGAAGGCGGTGCGCAGGGACAGCTCGCGAACAATCTCAACGAACTCGGTCAAGGCCTGCAGATGTTCGCGCAGACGCTCGGCGACGAATGGAAAAACACCGTCGTCGTCGTGCTATCCGAATTCGGACGCACATTCCGTGAGAATGGCAATCAGGGCACCGATCACGGTCACGGATCGGTGCATTGGGTGCTCGGCGGTTCGATCGGTGGCGGCCGTATCGTCGGCGAGCAGGTCGCCGTGAAGCAGGACACGCTGCTGCAGAATCGCGACTATCCGGTCCTCAACAACTATCGCGCGACGCTCGCCGGCGTGTTCTCGCGCATGTGGTCGCTGAATCAGCAGCAGCTTGCACAGATTTTCCCGGCCACGCCGGCACGCGATCTGCGCTTGGTCTGACGACTACTTCTTCGGCTTGTTCGGCATCTTCGAGGCGTCGTATCCGCCGACCTCGAACACTTCGGTCTTGGCGCCGACTTTGAAGATGTTCACGTCGATCGAAACCTTCTGCGCCTTTTCCATTTTAGCGATGAAGCCTTTGTCGTCGTCGATGAACAGTGCCGGTTCGCCGGTCGGCGGAATGGTCGCCTTCATGCGCTGCGCGGGCGCGTCGTCGAACGCGACGGGCAGCGTCGCGCAACCCTTGCTGCAATCGAACGTGGCGTTGTCGAGCAGCAGGTAAACGCTTTGTCCCCACTTCGGATGCTGACGCAGCACGAGCCGGATGCGCGCGTTGCCGGGCAGCGATTCCTTGCTCGCAATGGCGGCGCTGTACTGGATTCCGCCGGCTTCCGGCACGCTGTTGTACGCCCACAGCCGCGATAGCCGTTTCGATTCGGTTTCGCGCTTGGCCTTGTCGCGCACTTCGCCGAGTGTCTTCTGTACCTGCGCTGCGGCTGAGGTGTTCGGATAGGACTTGACGATCTCGTCGCCGAGATTCACGGCGATGTCCGCGCTGCCGCCGTTGCGCATCTGTTCGTACAGCGCGAGCTGTTTGTTGGCTTTCGCTTCCGCATCCGCCTTGGCGACTGCGGCAGGATCGGGAGCCGGCGGCGCCGGTGTCCTGGAGCAGGCTAGCAGGCCCAGCGAAATCGCGATCGGCAGAATCAGGTGCGCGCGCATGAATTCATTCCTTTGAGTGCGGACAAATAACGATACCGCGTCTCGCGTTCATTTGCAGGGATCGTTGCCGAGGTTGCGGTCGTACGTGGAAATCGTTTCGTCGTATTCGCGTCCCTTGCGACCGGCAGTACCCGCGCGGTTCATCTCCGAGCACGCCGTCGCACGTGTTACCGGATGGGACGAAACGGAAGTCGAATGCGTCGCGCTTTTGCCGTGGCGGTCCTCGCTCTTTTCATTGACCGAATGCGGGCATTTGCCAAGCCGATAGAACACGTCGCCGCTGCCGGTACGGCATTCGCTGGCCATTTCCGTTTTCGCGTGTGCCGTGCGAACGGTTCGCCCACGCATCGGCATGGCGCGAACCGGATCGAGCGCGTACTGCGGTGAGGGCGCCGCGTCGCGCACGGGTGCCAGTTCGATTTCACTCGCATGCTGCGCCGACGTACACGCCGCGGACTGGTACGACACACCGCCGTCGGCGTCGGTGCATTTGTATACCGTCGTGGCGCGCACGCCGTTGCAGAGGAATAGCAGCGCGAAAATCGCCATCCATTCATGGAGCTTGAGCGTGCGATGTTGAGCATTCGGAATCAGAAGAGACATGACACGATCCGTCGTTGAGATGCGCATAGCATCGTCCGGGCGGAACGTGCGGACGATGGACGAACCCCGTCTCTCGGCGTAGGAAATTGCCTACGGCTTCGGATACTGCGTCGTGATCGCGTCGCCGATGTCGATGTCCCAGCGCAGGCGTTCATGGTCGTAATCGGCGATCTTGCGCGCGATCACGGCGACGCCAAGGTTGGCGCTGTGCCGATACAGCTCGCGCGTCGGCGGGTCGCCGGCGAGCGAATAAATCTTCGCGGGCAAACCTTCCGAGGCGCCGATCAGCTCGAATCCGATCGGTTTGGAAAACAGGCCGCACAGACCGCCGACCGGAAAGCGCCAGAAATCCCACGGCAGTTCGTGCGCCGGCCACACCGGATGCGTCGAGACGAACACGATACCGCCGACTTTGAGCACGCGATTGATCTCGAGCACGACCTTCCACGGAAACAGCAGATGTTCGAACACCGAGAACGAAAACAGCGCGTCGACCGAATTCGGCGCGACGAGTTCGCTCAGCCGATGCGCGTCGCCGACGATGTCGACACCTTCGCCGGGATGAATATCGATGCCGATGTATTTGCCGGCATTCGGGAAATGCCCGCGCCGCAGCAGACCGCTGACATTGCGCGCGCCGAGTTCGACCACCGTCGGCGCGACCATCGCCGCAACCATCTGCATGAACTCGGGAAAGCGCGCGTGATACGCATCGTCGCCGGTACGGCGCACGAAGGGCCGGTGCAGCCAGTTGAGCAGCGACAGGTACAAATTCATCCGGTGATCCAGGCACGCAACCCGCGCAAGTATGCGGAAAGTCACGCAGCGTTGCGAGGAGGAAATCGCCTACAATGTCGTTTGGACGTCCAAACGAGCTTTCCTATGAAACGCATCCTTCCCGCGATCGTGCTCACGCTTCTCGCGTCCCACGCACTTGCGCGCACCGCGCCGCAATCCATCGACGAAGCGCTCAAACAGGCGCAGGCCGAACATCTGCCAGTGTTCGCCGATTTCCACGCGCAGTGGTGCTACTCGTGCTACTTCATGTCGACGCATGTGCTGACCGGCCCGGATTGGCAGGCGATGGAGAAGCGCATGGTCGTCGTCGAAGTCGACGCCGATTCGCCCGACGGCGCGCGCTGGATGAAGCAGCTCAACGTGAAGGCGCTGCCGATGTTCGTGGTGCTCAAACCTGACGGCAGCGAACTCGGACGCGTCGTCGCCGAACAACCGCGCGACAAGTTCTACGCGCAGATGCAAAAAATCCTGAGCGGCGGCGATGCGCTCGATGCGCTGAAGAAGAAAGCCGATTCCGGATCGCCGGCCGCTGTTGCCGATGTGCTGGCGAGCTACGAGGCGCGCAATCAGCTTGCTGAAGGCCTGGCCTGGTACGACGGCATGCCGGAAGCGCGACGCGCGATCGCCGCCAAAGACGCGAACGTGTCGATGTGGCACGAACGCCTGCTCATGGAAAAAGCCGCCAAGGCGGAAGACAACGCGGCATGCGTCGCGTCGGGTCAAAAGGTGTTGGCGGGTAACGTCGGCTGCGATCGATATTACGTGCTCGAACAAGTAATGGACTGCAGCGAAAAAATGCCAGCCGACCAACGCAAGACTTTGCTGAGCGCGCAGCGCCCCGCGCTGCAGGCGCTGCTCGACAAACAGGTTTTCGTGCAACCGGCGCAATGCGCCGATCAGCGCACCGCCGTCTTCGTCGCCGCTGATCTCGACAAGGCACTCGGCAACAGCACCGGCGAAAAAGCGATCCTCGATCGCGGCATCGAAGACGCGCGCAAACGTCTGGGCAGCGACGTGAGCAAGGACCGAAACCTCGCCGACAACCTGCGCGTCTTCCTCGACCGCGCCGGCCGCACCGACGAACTCGACGCGCTGATGCCCAAACTCATCGCCGCCTATCCCGACGACTACGTGTACTCCTATCGTTACGGCGCCAGCCTGCTCAAGCGCAACAAGCCCGCCGAAGCGTTGCCGTATCTCGAACGCGCAGCCGAAAAATCGTTCGGCGCCAACCGGCTCGCAGTGGCATCGCTGCGCGCAAAAGCGCTGATCGCTCTCAACCGCAGACCCGACGCAGAAAAGGTCGTCGCCGACGCCCTCGAAGCCAACGGCCCATGGTTCCCCGAGCAGGCAGAAAAACTGAAAGCCGTCCTAAAGTCATAAACCGCTCTCCTTTCTCTCGACCCATTCAAGCGTCATTCCTCGCGCCGGGAGCGCGCGTTCGCTGTCTGCACAGGGATGTGCAGTCAGCGAACACACCCTCACGCGAACAAAAAGAGACGTTTTTTGGTGCCTTTTTGGCGTCTACCAAAAAGGTACCCGCTGGCCGCAGGACAGCGGAAGCAGTTGCTCAAAAAGCTGGATTCCAGCTTTCGCTGGAACGACGAGCAAAAAGCACAAGTCCATGCGATCAGGCGCTGAGATTCTCCTAACGTAAAATGCGCGCGTGCCCTCCGACCTCCGCAAAATCGTCCACATCGACATGGACGCGTTCTACGCGTCGGTCGAACAGCGCGACGATCCATCGCTGAAGGGCAAACCGGTCGTCGTCGCCTGGCGCGGCGCGCGATCCGTCGTATGCGCAGCCTCCTACGAAGCCCGCAAATTCGGCGTCAGATCAGCAATGCCCGCCGTACGCGCCGAGCGTCTCTGCCCGGACGCGATCTTCGTCCCCCCCGATTTCACGCGCTACCGCGCCGTCTCCAAACAGGTCCGCGAAATCTTCCTCCGCCATACCGATCTGGTCGAACCACTCTCGCTGGACGAAGCCTACCTCGACGTCACGCAACCGAAGACGGATTTCACCTCCGGCACCGCCGTCGCCAAAGCGATCCGCGAACAGATCGCCGACGAAACGAACCTGACCGCCTCCGCCGGCGTCGCGCCGAACAAATTCCTGGCGAAGATCGCCTCCGACTGGCGCAAGCCCAACGGCCTGTTCGTGATCCGCCCGCATCAAGTCGAGGCGTTCCTAGCGCCGTTGCCGGTGTCGAAAATTCCGGGCGTCGGCAAGGTGATGGATGCGAAACTGCAGGCGCTCGCCATCCACACCTGCGCCGATCTGCGCCGCCACGACGTGCACGAACTCGAACGCCGCTTCGGCCGTTACGGCCGCCGACTCTCGGAACTGGCGATGGGCATCGACAACCGCAGCGTGGAGCCGGATCAGCCCGTGCAGTCGATTTCCTCGGAAGACACCTTCGAACACGATGTCACCCTCGACGACATCGAACCGATGATCCGCTCTCTCGCCGCCAAGACCTGGGCGGCGACGCGCAAGACCGATCGCGTCGGCCGCACGGTCGTGCTGAAACTGAAGACGTCGGACTTCCACATCCTCACGCGCAGCCTGACGCCGACGGTGCCACCGCAATCGGCCGAAGAATTCGCCAACATCGCCGTGAGCCTGCGCGAGCGCGTGGCGCTGCCCGAACGCACGCGTTATCGCCTGGTCGGCGTGGGCATCAGCAATTTCCGGGATTCCGAAGAGATATCGGCACAACCGGCGCTTTTTTGAGCAAAAAAAAGCGCGCGGGGTAGCGAGATACCGCGCGCGCGTGCGAGACCACGGCACTCAGGGGGTGAATGGCGTGGCGAGGTGCAGTTTAGGTATCGGCCGCGTTCGGGGAAACTGTAAGGATTGACAGGCAGCGGCTGCGCGAGGTTAAGAATTCTTCACAAAGTGTCGAAAAACTCGACGACGCCGCTCTCCAGCGAGTATTCCGCGCCGACCACGCGCAAACCTTCGTTCTGGATCATCTGCTCGATCATCTGCGATCCATGGCGCAACTGGTTCGCGGACACGCGCACATTGGCGCGCACCGCGGCGGCGACCAGCGCATCGTGATCGTGCCGCAGGTCGGTGGCCATCAGCGCTTCCACCGACGGCCGCACGCGATCGACGATCGAACGCAGATTGCGCGACTGTTCTTCCGAGCGCCGGCCGATTTCCTCGAGCGTCGCCGTGATCGCGCCGCATTTGGAATGACCCATCACGACGACGAGTTTCACACCGAACCGCGCCACGCCGAATTCGACGCTGCCGATCTGCGACGGCGCCACGATATTGCCGGCGACGCGGATGACGAACAGATCGCCCAGTCCCTGATCGAAGACGATTTCGGCCGGCACGCGCGAATCGGAGCAGCCTAAGATGATCGCGAACGGATTCTGGCTGTCGGCCACTTCGCGCCGCCGCGATTCGGCGACGTGTCCGTTGCGCGTTTCATTGACGAAACGCTCGTTGCCGTCCTTGAGTCGTTGCAGGGCTTCGTCGGCCGGGATCATCGCGTTCCTCGCTCCATGCGGAAGAACGCGATTCTATCATCCGCGGCGAAACGGGCTATTTTTTGCGATACAGCCCATCGAAGGAAACCGCCCAGCTTCCATCCGGTTTGGCCGATTCCCAGAACTGGCGGACGGAGCCGTCGGCGTTCGGCGTCCAGGTGATGCGCTGCTTCGCGGCGTGGCCGTCCTTGTCGACGGTTTGACCTTCCAGAATCATTTTTCCATCGTGCAGGCCGCCTTCGAGCGTCAGCAGCGTGCCCTGCGAATCGACCCAGGTCTGATGCCACACCTTGCGCGTGGCATCGAACACGTTGAAGCTTTCGCCGGTGTAGCCCTTCGGGCCGGTGTAATGCTCGTGGATGACGCAGCCGTCGTACTCGCGCGTGATCAGGTTATGCGTGTGCTTGTCGTTCGCGGCGTTGGTGACGTCCCAGTCGCCGATCCAGAAATCGAAGGCGCGATGATCGGCGCCGTCGCACGCGCCGGCATGTGCGAGAACCGGCAATGAAAGAACCGCCAGCAGCAACGTGTGCGCTTTCATGAGACGTCTCCTGTAAAGGTCTGTCCATTGCAGCATCGCATAACGGTGCGCGAATCCCTCGTTCTGGGCACTTAATCGGCCGTCGCGGCATCTTCCTCTTCGACACCGTCGTCGCGCGCATCCGCAACGAAGGTGCCTTGTCGCGCCAATTCGCTGAACAGACCGCCCTGCGCGACGAGCTGTTCGTAACGACCCTGTTCGATGATCGCGCCGTCCTTGAGAACGAGGATCAGATCGGCATTGCGCACCGTGGTCAGCCGATGCGCGATGACGAACGTGGTGCGGCCCTTCATCACCGCGCTGAGCGCACGCTGGATGCGCGCTTCGGTGGCGTTGTCGAGCGCGCTGGTCGCTTCGTCGAGGATCAGGATCGGCGCGTCCTTGAGCATCGCGCGCGCGATGGCCAGGCGCTGGCGTTCGCCGCCCGACAGCGAACGTCCGCGCTCGGAAACAAGCGTGGCATAGGCTTCGGGTTTGACGATGATGAAGTCGTGCGCTTCGGCGGCGCGCGCGGCTTCTTCCATTTCCGTTTGCGTCGCTTCCGGATCGCCGACGCGCAAATTGTCCGCGATCGAGCGATACATCAGGCCCGGATCCTGGAACACCACCGCGATGTTCTCGCGCAGCGAATGCAGGCTCACATCGCGGATGTCGATGCCGTCGACGGTGATGCGCCCTTCGCTCGGATCGTAGGTGCGATACAGCAGCGACAGCGCCGTCGTCTTGCCGGCGCCGGTCGGACCGACCAGCGCGATCGTGCTTCCTGCCGGCGCCGTGAAATTCAGCGAGCGCAGCGCGGGATGCGACGCGTCGTAACCGAACGAGACATTCTCGAACCGCACCTCGCCGCGCACGTGCGGCAGATCGGCAGCGCCGGTTTCCTCGTCGAGGATCGGCTTGGTGTCGAGCACCTCGAAGAAATCGGCCAGCGAATGCGTCTGGAAAAACAGGTTCGAAATGAAATTCGCAAACTGTTCGAGACGGCCGATCAGCATCATCGCGAAACCGACGAAACTGACGATGCCGCCGACCGAAATCTCGCCCTTCGCGTTGAGCTGCGCGCCGAGCGCGAAAATCGCGACGATGGTCAGCGTGCTCACCGCGCGATTCGCGACCGTGAGCCACGCCCAGCCGCGCAGCACCGGATATTGCGCGGCGAGCACGCGCTTCATCATCTCGTTGAGCGCGGCCACCTCGTTAGCCAAGCGCGTGAAACTCTGCACCACGACGACATTGCCGAACACATCGCCCGCGCGCTCGCTGATCGCCGAATGCAATTCCTCGACATCGCCCTGCGCCTTCATCGTCTTGCGCATGGCGATAGAGTTGAAGGTGGCGAACGCGGTCATCAGGCCGATCATCAACAGCGCCAGCTTCCAGTTCATGAGCAGCGCCAGCGGCACCATGACCAGGATCGACAGCAGCGTGGCCAGATGTTCGCGGAAGAAATTCAACCACAGGCCGAACAGGTTGGAAGAACCGGCATACATCACACGCAACAGGCGTCCGGTGTGATGCTGTCCATGGAAACTCAGCGGCAGCGCGATGGCATGACCGAAAAACGCCGATATCGCGGCGAGACGACGCCGGTGCGCGAGACGATCCGCGAACAGCGAAACACCGACACTGGCTCCAATACCGCCGAAGCCGACCGCCGCCCACCAGCCGATATAACGCCACGCCCGCGCGTGACCCGCGGCGGCCAGCGAATCCACGACATGACCGAACAACCACGGTTCGAGAAAGTACACGCCGGCGAGCGACAGGTTCGCCAGCGCGAGCGCGATCGCCAGGCCCTTTTCGGGCGCCAGAAAGCCCAGCACGCGCGCGTAGATACGCAGGATCGACACGATTCCCTCGCGGTCGAAAACGGACCGCCAGAATACCAGCGCGCGGCGCGGATTTTTACTTCAGCTGATCGTGAAAGAGCTTGCGGAACTTCGCCACCTTCGGCGCGATGACGAGCTGGCAATACGGCTCGTGCCCGTTCAACTTGAAATACTGCTGGTGGTAGTCCTCGGCCTTGTAGAACTGCGTGAACGGCACGACCTGCGTGACGATCTTGCCCGACCACTCGCCGCTCGCCTGCGTCTCCGCGATGGCTTTCTCGATCGCGGCTTTCTGCGTGTCGTCGCGATAGAACGCGACGGAACGGTATTGCTCACCGACGTCGTTGCCCTGCCGATTCGGCGTAGTCGGATCGTGGATGGTGAAGAACACCTTGAGCACGGTATCGAGCCCGATGACCTTCGGATCGAACGTGATCTGCACGGATTCCGCGTGGCCGGTGGTGCCGCTGGACACCTGCTCGTACGACGGATTTGCCACATGGCCGCCCGCGTAGCCGGATTCGACCTTGGTGATGCCTTTCAATTCGTCGAAGACCGCTTCCATGCACCAGAAACAGCCGCCAGCGAGCGTAATCGTTTCGGTTGAAGATTCCTGCGCCGACACATCGGCCGTCATAAAGCCGGCCAACAGAGCGCATGAGAGCAACATGGAAGCGAAAATATGCCGCAGCATGGAAGTGATCCTAGTAAGGAATACACAAAATAAGACGCGCAAATGAGCGCAATCCTTACGGTGGTGTTTTTGTAAGACAAATCAACCTGACCACTCGCCGTCCGTATAGCGTCCTGCTGCGATCCGTCAACGAGGGTTCTCGGTGCGTTAGCGTCGGGTGGCGTCGACTGGAACGCAAATTGGAAGACGAAACATGTCAATCAGCAGAACATTTTCGGTGTTCGCACTCGGAGTCAGCCTCATCGCGAGTGCGGCGCATGCAATGGACGAATCGGGCGTTGCGCCCGGTACCATTCAGCAAATAGCGACAGGCGGGACTTGCGAGCCAACGACCATCAAGACGAATCAGTCGGATTCTTGCATGCTGCCGGACACGATGGTGATCGTGTCTCCCGACGCCATGTTGAAAAACGGCGATGACGTCATTCGAACAAACTTCGATGAACTGATTAGCAATCCGAATGCACTCGCCGTCGATCCGAATTCAACGATTGTCGAATTCGGCGCCAGTGTCGTAACGGAATGTGACGGAAAATCGGCGCCTTACTGGTTCGGCCCGCAAACTTCCTCCGACAAGTTCTTGATCGCGGACCCAGTTATGCAAATCCGTCTTCCAGAAAATGTGGAAATGATCCGGTTCAAGGCGCGACAGCAAGACAGCATGAACGACGTGTCCAAGATGAAACTGTTGTTGCTGGCCGACGATGGCGCGCTGGTGAACGCTCTCGACGAGAAATCCACTGGTTTCTTCACGACCACCGAATCTACCGAAATTGTTGAACAGGGCTCTGTCGTAGTTGTGCAGTCGGCTACGCCATTTCGATCCGTCATCGTGGAGAACCCATCTGCGTGGCTGATGGGCGAGCTATATTTCAGCACTGATCCGAAGCATTGACATACCGATAGTCCGATGCAGCGTCTCGACTACGCGCGATCCACCCGCGCCGCAAAACATCCAGGTTTTGCGAAATGGATATGAAGATAGTGCGTTGCCTGGTTGTCGAACTGGGCGGCGATGACGTGTTCGAGGTTGGCTCCCTCAATGACGTCCGCGCTCATCATCATGCCGGCGTCGTCGAAGGCACGGATCGAAAGTAGTCGCGTCCGCAACATCTCCGGCACTGCATCCGTCGCATCGAACCGCGTTTCGTTGCGGCGGATGTAGATCGCGTGGCGCGAGCGGTACGGCGAATCGGTCGGCAGGTGTTCGAAGTTGATCAGCAGCACTTCGTCGCCGATGTCGGCGTCGGTGAGGCTGATGCGGCACGGGAATCCCGGTTTGCTGTCGGCGGTGCGGCGCACGGCGCCTGCCTGTGCAAGATCGGTGTCGTCCATCGTGAAGTAGTGGTCGAACGGTTCGGCGGCGAGGCCGCTGATGCGGAAAGTCATGGCATTGCTCCTTGGTCGGTGCGGTGATCTTGCGCCGTCGCGGAAACCGCCGCCATCCGCTTTTTGCGGTTGTCTTTTTTTGTCCGTTTCTGGACCGCGCGCCGTCTTTTGGTGCGATGATGACGCCGATAGGATGCGCGCTATTGCGACAATCACGTCGCGCCGAAGCGAGGAAAACCGTCATGTCCGTTTCCGACACCGCCTTGATCGTGGTCGATGCGCAGGAATCGTTCCGCCACCGCCCGTACTGGAGTGAAGCCGATGCGCCCGCGTATCTTGCCCGGCAACAGGCGCTGATCGACGGCGCGAAGGCGCGCGGCATTCCGGTCGTGCAGATTTTCCATGTCGAAGACGAAGGCGCGTTTTCGTTTGCGTCGGGATTCGTCAAAGTCATCGAAGGCCTGTCGATCAAACCCGACGTGACGTTCCACAAGCGTAGCCACAGCGCGCTCGTCGGCAGTGGTCTGGACGTGTGGCTGGTGCAGCACGGCATTCGTCGCGTCATCGTTTCGGGAATCCGCACCGAGCAATGCTGCGAGACGACGACGCGTCATGCATCCGATCTCGGTTATGCCGTCGACTATGTCGGCGAAGCCACGCTCACCTTCCCGATGACCAGCCGCGACGGTCGCCGCTGGACACCGGCGGAGATTCGCGCGCGCACGGAACTGGTGCTCGCCGAGCGCTTCGCGCGCATCGCGACGGTCGAAGAAACGCTCGCCGGCAACGCGCAGGCCGTCGAGGCGTGAAACGCATTCCCGTCTGCGTCGTGCTGCCGCCGCGTGCGCTGCTGCTCGACGTGGCGGGGCCCGTCGAAGTGTTGCGGCGTGCCAATCTGATCCAGCAGGACGTTCGGTTCGACGTGAGTTATGCGTCGGCGTCGCGATCGCTGAAGACGTCGATCGGATTGGACATCGCCGGTCTCGGCGCGCTGCCGCGGCGGCTGCCGGACGATGCCATCGTCGTCATCGCCGGCAACGTCGACGAGATGATCGACGGCAGCGGGCGATCCGATGCCGACGCGCAACACGAAACGCAGATCGTCGATTGGCTGCGCGCGGCCATCCGGCCCGGCCATCGTCTCGTCACCATCTGCTCGGGCGCGCTGCTCGCGGCGCAGGCGGGCCTGCTCGACGGCTACGCATGCACGACGCATTTCCTGAGCTGCGCGCAGCTCGCGGCGATCGCGCCTGCCGCGCGCGTGCTCGACAATCGCCTGTATGTCGAAGACGGCGACCGGCTGAGCAGCGCCGGCGTCACGGCCGGCATCGATCTCATGCTGCATCTCGTCGCGCAGACGGTCGATCACGCGTGCGCGCTTGCGGTTGCGCGTTATCTCGTCGTGTATCTACGCCGCAGCGGCAGTGATCCGCAGTTGTCGCCGTGGCTTGAAGGACGCAACCACATCCATCCGGCCGTGCATCGCGTGCAGGATGCGATCGCGGGCGATCCGACCAAGCCGTGGCCTGCGTCGCAGCTCGCGCGCATCGCGGGCGCGAGCGCGCGGCATCTTTCGCGGCTGTTTTACGAACACGCCGGCATGCGCATCGCCGACTATCGGAATCGTCTTCGCGCCGCGCTGGCGCGTGAGTTGCTCAGTCAGACGCGGCTCGATATGGAGCATGTCGCCGAACGCGCGGGTTTTTCGTCGACACGCCAGTTGCGCCGCGTGTGGCGCAACCTGCACGAAACGACGCCGCGCTCCGAGCGGCAATCCGTGTCCTGACGTTAGACTGTGCTCCGGAAACGGAATCCGTCCGTTTCGGAGACGACAATGCGCAACTGGAAGAGCCTGCTCGTTTTCCTGGCTGTCACCGCGGCGGCCGCGGCGACGGGCACGATCTCCCAACCCGACGCGTGGTTCAACGGGCTGGCGAAACCGTCGTTCATGCCACCGACGTGGCTGTTTCCCGTCGCGTGGTCGTTGCTGTATTTCCTGATGGCGATGGCGGCGTGGCGCGTGTATCGCATCGACGGCCTGCACACCGCGGTGGTGTTGTGGTGCGTTCAACTCGTCGCGAATGCGGCGTGGACGCCGCTGTTCTTCGGTCTGCACCGCGTCGATTTCGCGCTCGCGGATATCGTCGTGCTGGTCGTGCTCATCGTCGCGACGACGATCGCGTTTTTCCGGCGCGATCGTCTCGCGGGTGCGTTGATGATCCCCTATCTCGCGTGGGTGTGCTTTGCGACCGCGCTCACGTTTGCGATCTGGAAACTCAACGCCTGATTATTTCGAGGCAACCGGCAACTCGATCGTGGTCGCGTTCGCACCGTAGTAGACGCGCTGGTTCGCCTTGACGTAATCGCCGGGCTTGGCGAAGAAAATGTTGTCGACGAACGTCTGCGGATTGCGGTCGTACAGCGGGAACCAGCTCGACTGGATCTGCACCTGGATGCGGTGTCCCGGCAGAAACACGTGTTCCACGCCCGGCAGTTCGAAGCGGTATTTTTCCGGCGTGTTCGGCACGATCGCTTTCGGATGTTCGAGGCTTTCGCGATAGCGTCCGCGGAAGATGTCCATCGCGATGGAAAGTTCGTAGCCGCCCATTTCCGGTTGCGAGGGCACCTGATCCGGATAGACGTCGATGAGTTTCACGACCCAGTCGCTGTCCGTTCCGCTGGTCGAGGCGAGCAGATTGACGATCGGCGCGCCGCTCAACGACAACGGCGCGGTCAGCGCGTCGGATGTGTACGTGAGCACGTCTTCGCGGCCGTCGACGAAACGCTGGTCGGTGACGAGCCAGCGTTTCCATGCGTCGCCGTCCTCGAAGCGTACCGGGCGCGGCAGATAGGGCACAGGTTTGGCCGGATCGGAAACGTATTCGTCGAAACCGTCCGCTTTGGGTGCGTCGAAGCCCGCGCGAAAATCCGATTGTAGATACAGTGTTCGCATGCCGTCGGCGCAACCTTTCTCGCACGCTTCCGGCCAGTGCTGAAAAATGCGCCAATGATTCGTGCCGGTTTCGTAGACATATGCCGGCGGCGTGTTCACGGCCGGCGCGGAATCCTTCAAGTGCGAGTCAAGGAACGGCTTCATCACGTCGCGGCGGAATTGCATCGCGGTGTCGCCGTTGAGTTTCAGCGGACCGATCATGCTGCCGTCGTAGTTCACGCCGCTGTGTCGCCACGGTCCGAGCGCGAGGAACACCTTGTCGTTGCCGGCGTCGTGCGCCTTCATCGCCGCATAGGTGTGCAGCGCGCCGTACATGTCTTCCTGATCCCATAGGCTGGCGACGAACATTGTCGGCACGGTCGGCGTTTTCGCGCCGAGGATGGTGTCGAGCGCCTGACCCTGCCAGTACGCGTCGTAGGCCGGATGTTCGGAAAGTTTTTTCCAGAAACCGAGCTGGTCGAATCCGTAGTGCTGCGCGTAGTTGCCGGTGGAGGCATAGCGCAGGAAGTTGGTGTAGTCGTCGTAGTTCTCGCGCGCGACGTGCCTGCCTTCGCCGCGCTCGGTGTTCTGCATGTAGATGTAGTCGAGATTGGTCTGGCGGAAGGCGCCGTTGTGGAACCAGTCGTCGCCTTTCCAGCCATCGACCATCGGGCTCATCGGCACCGCGGCTTTCAGCGCGGGATGCGGATTCACCAGACCCATCAGCACGGTGAAGCCTTCGTATGAGGAGCCGATCATGCCGACCTTGCCGTTGCTTTTCTTTACGTTTTTCACCAGCCAGTCGATGGTGTCGTAGGTGTCGGTGGCGTGATCAACCTTTGAATTGTTGAGCGGCCCGCGCAACGGACGCGTCATCACGTATTCGCCTTCGGATTTGTATTTGCCGCGCACATCCTGGAAGACGCGGATGTAGCCGTCGCTCGAGAACTGCTCGTCGCCCTGCGGAAGGCTCGAAAACAGATACGGACTCACGTTGCGCTCGACGCGCTTGGTCGCGTTGTACGGCGTGCGCGTGAGGATGATCGGCGCGTGCGATGCGCCCTTCGGAATCATCAGCACGGTGTACAGCTTCACGCCGTCGCGCATCGGGATCATGACTTCGCGTTTTTCGTAGTCGAACGCCTGCGTCGGCACGTTGAACTTGGCCGGGATGTCGGGCGCTAGCGGCGGCGTCGGCGCGGCATGGGCGGCGACCACGAGCAGCAGCGAAGCGACGAGCGGCAATGCGCGCATGAAAACGTCCTCTCCCAGGGTGGCGGACGACGCTACCGGGTTTCGCCGACGCTGCAAAGTGCCCGTTTTCACGCCGTCTCCACGCCTGAGACAGGGAAGTGCGAAACAGGTCACAGGTGGCACCACGACTGCGCGCACGAGCGCGCGGCCGGCGATGCCTAGGCTATGTCGCACAGGGGAAACGAACCTGGAGAGCAAGAAAATGCAACGCGAAGGTTATCCGTACGAACTGCACTGGACCCGCCACGCCGACCGCTATCTGGCGCTGGTCTACGATGCGCTGGCCAAGAATCCGAACGATCTGGAACTGCAGGAATTGCTGCAGGCCATGGAAGCGGCGATCGCCAAGCGCGACGGCAAGCTGCACTGATGCTCGCTCCGTCGCCCCTTGACGTCTTCTGCACGCCCAACGGCCCATATTTGCCGCGACGCCGTGGATTTGTGCAGATGACGAAACGCCGCATTGGAGTGGTTCTGCTGATCTGGCTCATGGTCGGCGTCGTCCTTTACGCATTCGGCGGAGACGATACCGGCATGGAGCTGACGACCAGCGCGAAAGTCGATCTCAAACGCTACATGGGCGCGTGGCAGGTGATCGCGAACATTCCGTACTTCGCGGAAAAAGGAAAAGTCGCCACGCGCGACGTATATACGCTGGATGCGGACGGCAATGTCGATACGACGTATTTCTATCGCAAGTCGTTCGATGGTGCGGAGAAGACGATCCATTCGCTCGGACTCGTGCAGCCGAACAGCGACAACGCATTCTGGCGCGTGCGCTTTCTCGGACTGTTCCGCGCCGATTATCTGATCCTCGACGTCGCGCCGGATTATTCGTGGGCACTGGTCGGACAGCGCAGCCGCAAGCTCGGCTGGATTCTCGCACGCGATTCGATGATGGACGATGCGACCTACGCATCGCTGATCGAGAAATTCCGCGGCTTCGGTTACGACACTGGCAAATTCCTGCGCGTGCCGCAGTTTCCGGATCAGGTCGGCAAAGCCGGTTTTCAGTAAACCGCGCGCGCCTGTTTCGTCGCCTTGCTGGAAATCGAAAAGCGAGGTTCTGCTAGGAAATCGCTGCGCGTGAGCAGATCTCGCACATAGTCTCCGACGGCCGGTCCGTGCTTGAAACCGTGACCCGATCCGCCGCCGACGATCAGTATGTCGTCGCGTTCCGGATGGCGGTCGATGATGAAATCGCCATTGGACGTATTTTCGTATTGGCAGACGCGGCTTTCCGTAAGCGTCACATTGCGCGCATGCGGGAATCGCTTGGCGAGATACGCGCGCGCCGTCGCCAATCCTTCCTCGCTAGGCACGCGCGATCCATTGTCAGGGTCGAACGCAGGACCGTGTTTGTCGACACTGATTTTGAAGCCGCGATTCTCCAGATCTGGCAATCCATAAACCAGATCGGGATGGTGAAGCCACGCGGGCAGCGCAGCCGGACCGTATGACGAATCGCCGGCAGGTGGCGCGAAGAAAAAGATTTCCTGACGTGTCGGAAAAATGCGCTGGCCGAGCAGTGACGGAAACAGTTTCGGCAACCAGGGACCGCACGCGAAAATATATTTCGAGGCGGAAATCATCTCGCCTGCCGCTGTCTTGACGACGTCGTCTTTCATGGTCACCTGCGCTACGCGGTGCTCCAGTCCTTGCTGCTCCGTTTCTGCGACGAGAGTCTGGACCGCACGTCGCGCCATCAACGCTCCGCTGTCCGGCTCCCAGAGTGCCCAACTCAGATCGTCGACAGCGATTTGAGGAAACCGTTTCGCCGTTTCCGCGGTCGACAAACGCTCGTGGCCGATACCGAGATCGCGCAATGTGCGTTGCGTATCGCCGACATAGCCATCTTCAGTGCCCGACAGCCACAACATGCCGACACGATGAAAGATTCGCTGCTGACAGCGCGCATCGAGTTCCTTCCACGCCGCGAGCGACCGCATCGACCAGCGTGTATACAACGCATCAGCGCCGTAACCCATGCGGATCACGCGCGATTCGCCGCCGGAACTGGCGCGGCTGTTCGCGGCGCCGAAGCCGTCGAGCAGGAGAACGGAGTAGCCCGCGTCCAAAAGCGAGCGCGCTGTCCACGCACCGAAACAGCCGGCGCCGATCACGGCGAAGTCGAATGTACGTTGCGTCATGCGCCGATTGTCTCGCGTCTTCGACTTGCAATCGAGTGCGCGCATCGGACGCCTCGCGGACGCGCTACACTCCGCTCGACTTCGGCGATGGAGCTGACGTGGACATCGAAAAGATCACCGTGCGCAACACCGAAAGCGGAAAGACGATGCAGGTGGTCGTCCTGAACAAGAGCGCGCATCGCATCCAGGTGGTACTCGGCGAAGGCGTGCATAGCGTGAAATGTGATCTGTCGCCGACGCCGAACCGGACGGCGTTTTCGGGAAAGATTCTCGGCCGCGAAATCGTCTACGAGCGCACGCCGGACGAGGTGCAAGCTGATCTGGATCGCGTCAATCCCGCGCTGAAGAAGTCGCGGCCGCGCTGAGGTTTAGGCGCGACGGCGTTTCGCAGCCGCTTTGCGCACGACCTTTTGCTTCGTTGCCTTCTTGGACGTCACCGCTCTCGAAGCCGCGCTGCGTTTTTTCGGCGCGAGAGGCTTAATCGTAAGCCGGTAGCCCAGCGCCTCGACCACGCGAACGACGGTCGCGAATTCCGGATTTCCCGCGGCGCTCAACGCCTTATAGAGGCCCGCGCGCGTCGTCTTCGACTGGCGAGCAATGGCCTGCATGCCTTTGGACCGCGCCACCGTGCCCAGCGCATCCTGGAATAACTCCGGATCGTTTTCCTCCAGTGCAACCTGAAGGTAAACCTCGACGTCTTCGGGTGTTTTGATGTAATCCGCGAAATCGAATTTTTTCAATCGGATCGCCATCGGCGTTTCCTCCGTCAGAGATTTTGCGCAAGCAGGATTGCGCGATTGATGTCGGCTTGCTGCGAGCGCTTATCGCCACACAGCAGCAGAATGACGAGTTCACTACCACGGCGGGTGAAATACACCCGATAGCCCGGGCCGTAGTGGATACGCGATTCCATGACCCCGCTTCCGACCGACTTCGAGTCACCGAAATTGCCGAGGCGCATACGCGCGACCGCGAAGCCGATTTTCGAGCGCGCTACGCGATCGTCGATATCGACGAGCCGCCGTTCGAACGACGGCGTCGTTACCACATCCATGTGCACTGTATCCTATGGTTGACAGACCGTCAACCGTGGTTGACAACGCTCTCCCGCGAAACCGAATCACACCGTCAGCGGATTCGGCTTCTCCGTCTCGATCTTCCACGTCTTGATCGCGCGCGAGACATCTTTCGCGCTCATCTTGCCTTCGGCAGCGAGCGCGGCGATGGCGGCGTGCGCGATGTAGTAGCGGTTTACCTCGAAGAAGTAGCGCAGGTTGTCGCGCGTGTCGCTACGGCCGAAGCCGTCGGTGCCGAGGACGAGGTACTTCTTGCCGTCGGGGATGAAGGCGCGGATCTGGTCAGCATATTCGCGCACGTAGTCCGTCGCGGCGATGACCGGACCTTGGCGATCCTGCAGGCACGCTTCCACATGCGAAACACGCGGCTTGTCTTCCGGATGCAGGCGATTCCAGCGTTCGCAGTCGAAACCATCTTTACGCAATTCGCTGAAGCTCGGGCAGCTCCAGATGTCGCAGACGACGCCGAATTCGTTCTCGAGCAGTTCGGAAGCGGCGATCGCTTCGCGCAGGATCGTTCCGGAACCGAGCAGTTGTACGCGCGGCACGTTGTTCTTCTTCGTGTTCTTCGCCGGCGCGGATTTCTCGTTGCCTTTCACCGTTTCCTTGGCCGACGCCTTGGTTTCTTTCGGCGGCGGACCGTCGGTTTCTGGCACTTCACCCTTGCCTTTCTTGTCCGGTTCTGACTCAGCCGTCGGCGATCCGGCCGGCAGCGGATCGTCGCCGTCGCGGAACAGATACATGCCTTTAATGATGTCGCCTTCCACGCCCTTCGGCATTTCCGGATGCGTGTAGTTCTCGTTCATCACCGTGACGTAGTAGTAGCAGTCTTCCTGCTCCTGCATCATGCGGCGCACGCCGTCCTGCATGACGACGGCGACTTCGTACGAAAACGTCGGATCGTAAGCGCGGCAGTTCGGAATCGCGCCGGCGAGCAGATGCGAATGTCCGTCTTCGTGCTGCAGGCCTTCGCCGTTGAGTGTGGTGCGTCCGGCGGTGCCGCCGACGAGGAATCCGCGTGCGCGCATGTCGCCCGCGGCCCACGCCAGATCGCCGATGCGCTGGAATCCGAACATCGAGTAATAAATGTAGAACGGCAGCATCGGCACGTCGCTGATCGAATAGCTCGTCGCCGCGGCCATCCACGCCGAGACCGCTCCGGGTTCGCTGATGCCTTCCTGCAGCACCTGACCCTTCTGGTCTTCGCGGTAATACATGAGCTGATCCGCATCCTGCGGACGGTATTTCTGGCCTTCCGGCGCGTAAATGCCGATCTGGCGGAACATGCCTTCCATGCCGAAGGTGCGCGCTTCATCGGCGACGATCGGCACGACGCGCTGACCGATCTGCTTGTCGCGCAGCAGAAGATTGATGCCGCGCACGAACGCCATCGTCGTGGAGATTTCGCGGTCGCCCGTGCCTTTGGTGATCTGCTCGAACGCGGACAATTCGGGTGCCTGATACGCGGCACTCTTGCGCCGGCGCTGCGGTAGGAATCCGCCGAGTGCCTGACGACGTTCCAGCATGTATTTCACTTCCGGCGAGTCCTTGCCCGGATGGAAATACGGAACCTCGTCGACCTTGTTGTCGGGAATCGGAATCTGGAAACGGTCGCGGAATTCGCGCACCGCATCGTTGTCGAGCTTCTTCTGCTGATGCGTCGGATTCTGCGATTCGCCCGCGCGGCCCATGCCATAACCTTTCACCGTCTTGGCGAGGATCACGGTCGGCATGCCTTGCATCTTCGTCGCCGCGTCATACGCAGCGTAGACCTTGTGCGGATCGTGGCCGCCGCGATTGAGGCGCCAGATGTCGTCGTCGGAAAGATTGCGCACCATCGCCGCCGTCTCCGGATATTTTCCGAAGAAATGCTCGCGCGTGTACGCGCCGCCAAAGGCCTTGCACGCCTGATATTCGCCGTCGACGGTTTCCATCATGAGCTGACGCAGTTTGCCGTCGGTATCGCGCGCGAGCAGCGGATCCCAATAGCTTCCCCAGATGACCTTGATGACGTTCCAGTCCGCGCCACGGAACACGCCTTCGAGTTCCTGGATGATCTTGCCGTTGCCGCGCACCGGACCGTCCAGGCGCTGCAGATTGCAGTTGATGACGAAGACGAGATTGTCGAGCTTCTCGCGGCCGGCCAGCGAAATCGCGCCGAGCGATTCCGGTTCGTCCGATTCGCCGTCGCCCATGAAGCACCACACCTTGCGGTCGGACGGTGCGATCAAACCGCGACGCTCCAGGTACTTCATGAAGTGCGCCTGATAGATCGCCTGCAGCGGACCCAGGCCCATCGACACCGTCGGCACCTGCCAGTAATCCGGCATCAGCCACGGATGCGGATACGACGACAGGCCGCGACCCTTGCCCGCGACTTCCATGCGGAACAGATCGAGCTGGTCTTCGCCGATGCGGCCTTCGAGGTACGAGCGCGCGTACACGCCCGGGCTCGAATGACCCTGATGAAACA